>Ga0080005_148649_pt1 | contig 17401 bp, 11 predicted proteins | sample JossMetagenome_2_FD_69208 | JGI IMG/M metagenome (GOLD analysis project Ga0080005, IMG submission 69208) | Hot spring sediment microbial communities from Joseph's Coat, Yellowstone National Park, USA - JC3_ASED (SPADES assembly) (version 2) | ecosystem: Environmental > Aquatic > Thermal springs >... | reverse complement strand
AGTGGTTATATCAATATTGATCTCTAAGTAGCAGAGAGGTAGTAGGGGCTGAGTAGTAGGCGGGTGGGGTTTAAAAAAGTGTATTGGAACTACCTCCTCCTAACTTTAAACAAGTAGAATACAAACCCTACTACAGCAACGGCAACTAATAGCGGCACGGTAATAGGCTCTGGTACTGGATAGTATGGCGGTGTGGTAGCGAAGTATAAGTCAATGTAGTAGTCTACCACTCCATCCTGGACTTCATTCCAAGTATTGCCAGGCACATCTGTTATGCAGTCCAGTGCATTGCTCGCATTAGGTATATCCCATGTCCCTCCACCGTTGTTAGCGTAGTTAGACCAGCCTCTAGCCGTTATCAATTCCATCCTCAGGAAGAAGCTGTCACCGCTCGGAGGGCCTCCAATAGTGCTCCACTTTACTCTGAACTCTATGGCACTATAGGATACGTCCGCACCCATTAAGGCATCTGTATCACTCTGGAAGCTCCAGCTGGAGTTAACTATGTAGTATATTCCACCCCAGTTAGCCGTTAGGTTATCAGTGACCTGTGTCTTACCCTGGTCCCTATACCTGGAGTCTGCTAGGTTTATCACCACCTGGTACTGCCACACCGCTTTGGTGTAGTTGACTTTAGTCTTCGATTCACCGGCAAACCATACTTCACCGCTTGTTGAGCCATTCCTGTTAATGGTTATCGCCACGAATGTACCGCCGTCATCACCTATGTTGAACGTCATATTCTTCACTATTACCAGTCCATATAGGTAGTTCTCGTCTGCCGTAACCCTGAATTGGAGCAGGTCTACTCTTGGATCAGGGTTTGCGAAGTTCGTTCTCTCGTCTCCCTCTGGGTCGCACCATATCCACTGTGGTATGTTGTTAATGGTTGCTAAGTACAACCCCGGGGCTTTACCAGTGCAGTCGTATGCCCCCCATTCACTGGGGTTCCCGTCTATTGTTATTGGTAGTGTTTGACTCCTTATTTGCAGTACATTTGTTTGTCCGTGTGCAGGGGTGGGCAGCGGTGCCAGGGCAAGAATTACTACTAGCAATACCAGTAGAGGTAGTTTATTCAACCCTGTACACCGATTATATTTTTGATGTGAATATTTATAAATATTCAGTATTTGCATAATTAGATGGTTTAAAACAGTTAAATCAATAAGGGTGATTGCTGGAGGAGTGGGGGTTTAGCCTATAAAAAATAAAATTAGGGTTAACGCCTCATTCTCCTAATGAAGAATAGTACGCTGACTACTGCCGCTACTAGTATTGGTATGGCGGCTGGGAACTCTGGTATTGGTATAGGAGACTGGGAGCTGGGGTAGTTGCTGGACACATAGTATGCGACCAGGTCGTTGCCCTCCACGGTGAAGACCACTAATGTGCCGGGGCTGTCGCCTGGTAGTACTGTGATGCTGATCGGCCTCTTTTCCACACTGCCGGTAGTGTTGACCGGTATTATGAAGTTGCCGATACTGCCGTCAGTCTCGTTGACGAGCGCTAGGAATACATTGTAGTTGCCGGTCCCGAGATCCCTCACAGCATAGACTACGGGGAACAAGCCCGAGCCTGAGTCGTATGTTGCTCTAACGTAGCTCGAGTTCCTGTCGCTAAGGGACACTAAGCCAGTGTTGAAGCCGTTGGTAGCGACCAGCGTGAGGTTCACGTTGCCGCTGGTACTGTAAGCCAGCAACCACTTACTGCCACCGCCGGCGATCCACGGGTAGAAGGTGGTCGCAGAGCCGAGGTCGATTAGCGTCCGGTTGTTCACGCTCTTACTAGTTAGGTTAACAACCGCGTACCCCAGCGCGCTCGACGACACGTTGTACGCTGTCAAGACATACCCTCCGCTACCTAGCAGGGCTGTGTGCATTGGGTAGACGTTGAAGTACGTATAGATAGTAGAACCCGAAGTGTAAAAGTCGGGTGTGGGCCCCACGTCGCCAGTACTATTATCAACTGGGATCCTGTCGACCACCAGTGTGTTACTCGCCGAGTCTACACTGCCCTTAACTAATTCAAGGTCGTAGCCTGTTGTGTCAGTGTAGTTTCTCGCAACCCATACAAAGCTCTTGGTAGCCGGGTCGTAGAGGAACCCGCTCATCGCGTCAACACCAACGCCTATCCCAGTAGTAGTTGTTGAAGCAGTCTTTGTCGTCAAGCCTATAAGAGACCCGCCTGAAGGGATCTTCGTCACTAGGTCTTGTTTGACCGCGTATAAGTATAGCCTACCATAAGAGGTTGGTGATATGTAGTGGTATCCTATGATCCAGTAGCAGTTGCCTGATGCATCACAATACCAAGCTGTGTGCGGGTGGTATTGATACGACCCACTGTACAGGTAGAAGAACTGATTGTTTGTGGTGTCGTATGGTATTGGCTGAGTTGGGTCTATGGGGACATATGTGTACATTGTGATCCTACTTCTAAGTGTACCCCCGATTGTAGCGCTGTATTGGTTCCAGGCGACGAGGAAACCAGAGTTGTTTGCTGCTATAGACACCATGCCGCGGAATACATTAGTTACATTGACTAATCCATACTGGGTTGCTACATTACTCAAGTTCACACTTCTAACCACGTTCCCGCTCTTATCTAGTATTACAACCCACAAGTGGTATGTACCATACTCGGAGAATGCTACTCCAGTATAGTTCCCGTCGGGTGTGGTAGCTACTTTCACGCCCCACGCTGTAGCATTGGCGATTCCCTGGGGTAGGCTGGCTAAAACTACTCTAGTCACCGTAGGCATATTCTCCTTGGCTACGTCGTAGTTTACGTATAGAGTCCACTGTGATGGGTCGAAGTCGTTGTTCGTGTAGTCTACTATATCAGCATACCCGTTCTGGGCAAGCCACTCGTTGACGTTCATCAGTGCCGTGTCGTTGACTCTAACGTAGACTACAGCCATGATCCTCCCGTAGTCGTCGACCTGGCTGGGCGTCTTGCTGATATCCAAGTATACTACTCCACCGTACTGTGCCAGCAGGTTTGTCAAGTTGCCTTTAGCCCACTGGCCTTCAGGTGTCGTGAGCTCCGGGGCGTCGATATCCGCGAACCTGACGACAGTCCTGTACTCCCCCGCCACGTATAGTGCTGGGGAGATGTGTATTGTGTCCCCGTCCACGACCTCTGTTACAACAACCCTAGCGTGCGGGAAGTCGCTGTGGACTCCAACCCCGCTGGCGCTCGCCACCTGCGTGCCAACGAGCGGTGTTAAAAGTGTAGCGAGGATTATTAATGTGAGCAACCCGGTTAGACGCCTCAACTCCACTTCTTACACCTCTGTGCTGATATATCATAGTAGTTAGATTAAAAACCTCGCAAACCCATCAGCACCAGCTGGAAAACATCATCCCCGAGCAACACGCCACCGAAGGCACACCTCACTGGGAGACACAGGGGGAGACTGCTAGCCGACTCGCCGACAACACTATACTCGCCCACAGAAGTATTTAAAAAGGCGGCGCCGCCCTACTAATATTCCACTATCCGCCGCAGAAGCCAACGGCGGGGTCAATCATCTACATGGAGTATTTTAGGCGCATCTCCACTCGTAGAGGGCGCACCCGGCTCCACCGGAAAGCAGTCAGATGCTGGAGGCCCTGAGAGTTTAACGCCTAAGGTCGCCGAGCCACCGCGTTAATGTATGCGCGCCAGTTCTTTTGATCCACGAAGCATATTCAGCCCGGTCGCCTACTTCAAGCACTGCGCTTCTCCATCACGCTTTAAGGATGCCCCGGGATGCCCTCAGTGTGATATGCGGGAAGCTTTTTAACTGCTGGTGATAAAGCTGGAAAGGGGGCTTGCATGGTTAAATGCCCTTACTTCGGCTACGAGGGCGACTTCAAGGTTCTCAAGACCTGGCGGTTCAGATTCTACGAGGTCAAGAGGCTAGAATGCCCCAAGTGCCAGGGGATTTTCAACCACTACCAGGGGGTCAGCCCCACAGGCAAGAAATCAGAGTTCGTGATCAGGGTTAAACCCAGAGCGCCCGCTAAGTGAGATAAGCGGGGAGCAGGCTCTCACCCACCTGGTTAAATCTTTTACCCCCCAGGGGGGGCACTCCACGCTGAGGCTATCTTGAATCATCGTGGAGGGATTATAGGGGAGGGCTTTTCGGGCGCGATGCAAGTAGCCCAACTCTCGGGAGTCGTGCCCAACGTATTTGATTGTAAATGTAAATATAGTGCTAATGGTAAACATCATTCATATAGCTTCTGGGCTTGGTTAATTAAAACAGCTCTCCCGGCAGGTAAATCGAAGAGCGTGTAAAACATAAAAGGCACTCTGTATAGATGTCTTCTTGGTTTTCAAGTTGATTTCAATCATTCACTTGACGCAGATTGAGCTTGGTGAGACCTGTGTCGGTTGAAGAGTTTCGTGTTTGCTTCGATGATAATGTAAGCAGAGTGATAAGTGGGCTCTTTCTTCCTAAGTGTGAGGAGTTTAGTAGGTCTGTAGCGTTTTCCTTTGATGACTGCTATTATGTATCAAAAAACTGGAATAATGAGAAGGATCTTCACGAATACGTCTCTGGCTTTCTAAGGAATGTGCTTGGGAAGAAGAAAATTTGTAACAGTATGGACGAGGTTGTCGCCAATATATGCAAGTGGAGTAAGGGATACCCGCCTATCAGGGATCTATGCAAATACTTAAGGGGTACCACTACTCCACCAAGGCCCGGAGAGCAAGGCTTTGAATACCCATTGCTAGTTAAGTTTTCAGAGTCCTCTGTGTACCAGAAATACCGAAACAGCATAATCCATCAAACTATTCCCCTCTTTGGCTATAGGAGAAGCGGCAAAAAGTTCTCGCAAGCGCTCTCAGAGATAACGGGCCGCCCTGTACAGCCTGATGTGGCGAGAGAAGTGCTCGGCCTGAGGGAAGACGCCGAGTTATATATACATCAAGCTAGGGCCATTGAAGAACTTAGAAGGCCTGAAAACACGGTGGTAATGGTTACAACGCCGAATGCGTCGGGTAAAACCGAGATAGGGCTCTTGGTAGCAATGGATATCATAATGCGTGGCGGCAACAAGCTCATACTCGTGGTATACCCTACTAGGGCTCTTGCAAGAGATCAATTCGATAGGTGGAAGGCGAGGTTGAAAGGATTTGTCGAGAAAATATTGGGCGGCGAAGTCGAAGAGGATAAGTTCTACCTGGCGTCTGAGAAACTGCAAGCTCTGCTATTGGATGGAGACACTATTAGAAAATTAAATGAAGTATTAGGAGAGGCTGCAAAAAAGAAAAGCCCGATGATTGTATTGACAAACCCGCAGTTCCTATTATCAACTTTGCAGGGGATTAAAGCTTGGAAACGATACTTTGGCACTAGGTGTCTCTTTTTCCTGATCCTTGACGAGATACACTTTTATAGAGCACGTGATTTGACGTTGCTCCTTAAAATACTAAGCCCCTCTGTGTTAAGCTTACATGTGTGCAGAGATCAACGTAACAAACCAGACTATAAAGTACTAATTTTATCAGCTACCATGGGCAGGCCGGAGGAATTCCGTCAACAACTCAGCAATACATGGCGTATTAATAGCGATAGTATAGCCATAGTCAGCTCAGAGATTGAAGGGGAAAGAGGCCGAAAAGACATATACCTCGTCAAGGTAGACGACGACAGAGTGGCTGAGAGCATGGTTAAAAACTACATAAAGGAGCTCATCGAGAGAGCTGATGAACCCGAAGATATCGACAAAACTATAATCTTCGTGCCCAATAGAAACATTGCGGATCGGTTAACAATAGAATTGCGGAAGATAGCTTATAAAAAACTTGGCGAAGTAATCATTGACCGCCACCTAGGAGACATGGCTCTATGGGAGAGAGAACGGGTGGAACGGCTATTCAAAGAGGGGAAGCTCAGACTGCTCATTACAGTCAAGACGCTGGAGGTAGGCATAGATATAGGCGATGTAAAAAGGATAATCCACTGGGGGCTTCCAGCATCTCTAAATGATATGATCCAGAGAGAGGGGCGTGCTGGCCGCAGACCAGGCGAATATGAGAGCATAATCATGATTAGAACGTCTTCAGATGAAGAAATGGTATCCGACTACATTAAGTTACTCAGTGAAATTAAAAGCAAGGGTAATCTAGAGTCCATTATGAGGTATACATACACTCCTATCATAAACCCAGAGGCTATGTTCATGAGGAGACTACATAGCACGTTATTCAAAGACAGGTCTCTAGATGGCGGGATATCGCCTCCCTCGAAGATCCCAGACACTATTCCAATACCACTTCCTCAATGGAATAAGAGCGTTGAGCTGAAGATATCTTTTTACGGCCAGGATAGACGCAGGTTCAGGGTGGTAACTGTAGAAAAGGGGATCAGGAGGAAGCTATGGAGGGAAGTAAGAATAGAAGACATGTTGTATAGATACCTTCCAGGCTCTATAAGGCCAATAACAGGGGTCTATATTGTACGAGAGATAGATCTTTCCAAGAGGGAGATCACAATTGACAAGGTCAGCGAGGAGTCGTGGCAGAACATATGGGGAAGACACCTGACTTGTTATATAGACTATTACCGTGGTATCAGAGGTGGCGAGATATTTACTGTTAGCGATGTTGAAACCCGCTTCATGGTTCATAGCCATAGAGGAGACACATTGGATCTAGTAGTAGTCAAAATGCGTCCAAGGGGAGTTAAATTGATCAGAAAGTACGAGGTTGAAAGACTTGTGGAAATGAAAGATGGCTCAGTGAAAAAAGAGAAGATCCCTGTGTTTAAGCAGTGTGGGTACAAGGCTCTAAGCGAGAAATTCGGAGGTGAAGAGGATGGACTGGTAACTAGGATTGTGACAAGGGGAGTATATGTACCATTAGATCCATCTGAAATTTCCAGTCTTCTGGGTTTTCTTTTTAAGCAGAAGACTCTTAGCGAGATCTTAAATGAGGAGATTAGTGGTATTTCATATGTATTGATCATGGACTACATGCATTACGCCCTGCATCTACTCTTGAACATGGCTAGCGAAATCTATGGTGTTAGAGTAGATGACTTAGACCACTACGTAAATGTGGTGCTGGACGATGAAACAAAGCTTAAGCAGTTTATTCTAAATCTACTCCAAGGCAAGGCCGCTGAAGGGGACGTCCCAGTGAAGATAGAAGTGGTTATAGCTAATGAAGTAGACCTTGTAGAGAGGATAGCGAGGCCTGAACTCCGCGAGGCAATCTCAGAGCTTAAGAGAGGGCTCGAGTCTCAGAGATATTCTAGTGGACTGAAAGACGTAGTAAAGAAGATCATTCCGAACCTCTATGTTCCAAGATGCTTCTACGAGCCAGCGACTCTAGAATACTTATTTAAACAAGAAGGCGGGGACTCTCTTCGGGAGATCTTAAGCGACTTGGAGATAATACTGGAGCTCAGCGACTATCTAGCCGGTAAACTCATACAGAGAGTTGGAACCAGGACTCCCCTTAACGCATGAATCCAACAACGAGCCCATCTTATAGACCATGGCTGGAACAACCATATAGCCCATACCCCGCATTCTTTCAGCCAATTGCCTCAATCCCCCCTCTTTGTTTAAAAGTTGCTTTATCACACCCTCTATTTCTTCAACTCTCCCCACGCATAGTTCTTTAACAGAGTTGTGAGTGGGTGGGCCGAGCTCTAGGATGCCCTCTAGTCTCTTGTTAGTAGACAAGTATTCAATGAGGGAGTAGATGGAGAGCACATCCAGTTTAACTGGATGGTAGTCCCTAGCATATCTAGCCAGCTCCAATAGTTTCTCACCGTGTAATGGTGCTAGAACTACTCTCTCATTAACGTCGCAAGTAACGGTAGGCCTGTGGCTTACTGCCTCGTGTACTTCATACAATAAGGTAGTATAAGAGGCGCCCAGTGTTAGCTCAACAAGCATGCATTCTTTACTATAGTGTACTTCGATGTCCGGCATGCCTTGGCCACTCATATATGGAACGAAATACCCGTTCTCCTCGGTTAAAACCCCATTCCATAGTAAAAACTCCCCCTCCTCGATGCTGGCAACGCCATTATGAGACCTCGTATATAAAGGGAGCCCCAGCAACCTGCTCAAGGCTACTGCAACCAGTAACTCGAATGAACCGACAACTATGGATTGAATTTCTCGGCCAATAGAGCTACTTTCCGCGATCTCCGTGAGGTCGCGGGAGATCAGAACCCTCCTATTGTGGCTGAGAAAGAAACACAGCTCGTCAATTAACTTCCTAAAACCCCTAGTATCCAGCTTCGAGAAGCTCGACAACACCTAGCCCAATGAATTGATTAAATAACATACTGTAATTAATGTTATGGATTTGCCCATTATCTTTTCAATTCCTAAAGTTTTTAATAGACAACCTGGTTAATGATAAGACGGCGTCCTTCAACTCACTAAGGGCAATGTAGTCTCCACGCAACTCTTGTGACACGTGTACTGGCTACAGTAATTTTCGGCATTGAAATCGGAAGTCCTTGGAAGACGGCTGGGTGAAGCTTGGCATCAGCTTAAAGAAGGTTGTGGAGAGGGCTCTCTAAGAGGAGATTTCTAGCGTATTACATGGAATAAGATAACAACCTTGATTATCCCTATATGGAAAGTTTACCCGAGGATAAATAGAATACGGGATACAGGACTTCTAGACTTGGCTTGGGTAGCCTTATCTTGTTCGGCTTATCTAAGGTTTGCCTGGACGCCACATCTCTATCATGGTGGACTTTAATCTGGGCGCACACAAGTGTAGCCTAGAAGGGAGAAGAGTATTGTGAAGCGTGGTGAAATCATGCAACTTGCTGTCAGACACTAATGCATCCCAATGGACGGGACATGGTGGAAAGCCCTGGACTTAAGTGCATTCGTGTTTCAAGAGCATGGTCATCTATTAGATGAGCATATGGATGACCATGCTAACGTAAAACATGATCATCTATTAGAGGGGCAAGCAAGTAATCTAATAGATGACCATGCTCTCCAGTCTCGATCAAAAGCATGATCATGTATTAGATGACCTTCTTCACAATCAATTACATGACCATGCTAACGTAAGCATGATCATCTAATAGATGGGCATTATCCTCATCTAATACATGATCCTGCTTCCAGGCCGAGGTCGCTGAGCATGCTCATGTATTAGATGATCATGCTTAGCTCACCTATTAGGTGGCCTTTTACATGACCATTTAGATGATCATGCAACTTGGTTAGTCGCTGAGACAGCGGTGCCCGCGAGTCGGAAGCCTGCACACCATATAAGGCTTCGAGACGCGACAGCGAGCACCGAGAGGTATCCCGCTAATAGCGCTCGATACAGGCTCAGCCACTCCTACCGCACCTCTTGCACATCCGACGATGCATGCTTGTACTGTTACTGCATATCCTGGGAAATTGTTAACAGGGGGATTAGGCGAGGTAAGTGCTCCTGGAGTCGCTTTTCATTGCCTGGGATAACCCAGTTCATTGAACGGGCCCTTGATTATGGTTCAGTAGAGTTAAGGGTTAGCCCTAAGTGCTTGACCAGGCTTCCAAGGCATTGAGAGATGCCTCACGGAGTCCGCGAGCCCAGTTCCCCCAGTGAGTATTAATGTGATGCATGCCAAGAACATGGATGACGCAACTGGGCTCATTCATGTCTGAGGGTGGAAATAAGAAAGTCACAGACATTATCGAGATCAAGCACCCGCCTGTCCATTACCATCTCATCACCCTTCACTTGAAACGGTATTATAATGGCTAATTTTGTTCAAAACCACATAAGAGAGGGATTTAGGATGATGAACTGGGAACTGATAATATCTACAATGATTGTCGACTTCATAGCAGGTGTTATTTCAGGGATATTTGTTGAACGCTATCGTGAGAAAAGGAAGAGGCAGGCAAAGCACTTTCGTGATATTAAACATCGCTGCTTAGAGCCGGTGCTCAGGGAGCTACAGGGTCTAAAGGAGCGGCTTATGATTAGTGAGGCTAGGCCTCTACACGTGATGTGTGAGCAACTTGGATCCGAGTATCGTTGGTGGGAGAGCTATTCTTTTAGAGGAGTAGCTGATGTTGATCCCCTCCTCTACGAGGACTTGAAGAACCATTATCGAGACCTCTACCAGGATTTAGAGGACATTGAAGCCTGGGTGAGAACCAAGTACCCTGATTTCCTACTCGCTGTTTGTAAACTGCTTGAGAAGATCAGCGGGGATCCTGGGTTCAAGGAGTTTAAAGTTGAACTTGAAAGAATGAATATAGGTGAAGGAGGCCTCTTTATACGGGGAGACTTCCCGCAGAACGTTATTCTATTTCTAATACTGGACGTTGACAAAGACCTTTGGCCAAACATATATCCACGCGTAAAAACCGTAATAAATAAGGCGATCCGCTTAAAAGAGAAGTTCTACATGATACCCGAGGCCCAAAGAGCGAGAGAAGAAATGCGTAGCATAGCATTGATGATCGATGAATGCATGGACAAGATAAAGAAAGCGATTCATCAAACAAAGTTACACGGGAAGTGCGACTACTTGTAGTATTCAGAGAGACTCAGCTCGAGGTATCCGAGCAAAATATTGTGGGAGCTAGAAGTATCGGATCTCAATTTAAGGATCGCTATATAAACGCGAGGTAAGAATTCATCTAACAATATGGTGGTTCCCCAGTATAACGAGGCTTGTAAGACCGAGGGTCGAAGTACTAGTAATGAAGTCCTGAGCTCGAAAACCCAATTGAGATTACATTTCTCAGTATTCTCAGTAATATAGTGTGAATACAGCCGGAAGCCCGCCTAGAGGTCGTGGATGGAATCAGCAGGCATTGTTTAAGTTTGGTAATGCTTATTATGATAAGGTGTAGAAGAAATAGTAACGTGTAAAAATCCCCCTGCAAGCATTACGCCGTCAACATCTATTCTTCGGGTTCTTTTTCACCCTTTCCAGGAGTGAAACCTGATACCAGGGAGAGAGCTTCCTCCAGCTTCGACTTATCGACCTTCGAGTCCACTACTTTAACTAACTTCTTGAACTCGGGGAGCCCTGCCACCTCTTGGAGGGCGATTCTCTGGTTAGAATACTCTTTACCAGGAGCCTTCTCATGGAGAATCTTGGACAACTCTACAATTCTATCCCTAGTCTCCTCATTTATACTATTCCACGACAAACCGGCAATGTAGATGGCTAGAAGAGGTCTGGCGAATTGACTCCTGTTAAAAGTTCTCCTACTTCTCAACACTGTGTATGCGAGATAATTTAGTATTGAGGCATAATAATATGCCACATCTTTGTTTCTAGTTTCAACATAAGACACATGCGACTCGACTATGCTGTTTTCGACAGGAAGATACACTGATGCTGTAAAAGCTCTACTACACCTATACACAACATAGTATTTATCTGTGCTTAACGGCTTTACCATGGAGGATTGCTGTAACTCCCCGATCAGTTTTCTCGCTTTATTAAGCGTCTCACCTGAAATACTGCGCTCATTTAGCTTGAGGGCTTCTTCCAGGAATTTCTTTAACAAGTCTTCTCCTCGCTCCGATAGAATTATGTTGAGGTATCTATTGATTCTAAACGGGTTTATCTCTGCAATGTAGATCATCTTATACACTTTTACTCCGTACTTTTTCAAGTAGTCAACGGGTACGATGAGTGTATCTTTTGTATTATATAGTCTAAACTTAAACATAGCGCCTTTAATGCTGTGCTCTACTACTACGAGCCCAGCATATTCTTCTTCTCCTTTCTTCTTCTCACCGCCATAAATGCCCATTATATATAAACCCTTTGGCACTATTCTGTCGACACTTAGTTCTCTTGCTAGAGTGTATAGATCCTCGGTGAAGTAGAGTAATCCAGGTTTAACGTATTCATCGTAGGTTTTCCCATACGCCGTGACTTCCAAGTAGTCCTTGATTTCATCGAGGCTCATTTTCTTACTATACTCTCTACCACTTAATGCTTTTAGTTTAACCTTATATAACTCGCTCTTCCAACTCATTTTCCCACCTTCTTCACAATCACTATAGCGGGAGGGATTCCATGCTGGAAGACGTCGAAGTCGAAATCATAGACTCTGAGAGCAATGCCACCATTTTTAAGTGTTTGTTCCAACATACAATATGTTGCAACTACGCCGGCCTCAACCGGAGTTCTGTGGTTAAATAGCTGGTCTCTATTCATTATAAAGCCTACTCCGCTGGAGGCTAGCTCGATAGATTTGAGTAAGGCAGCTGAGGCTATATCGGCTCCAGCGAGAACCTGTCGTGCTTTATCGCCTACACGACTTCTAATCCTCTCTAGCATGTAGCTTCTAATTTTCTCGGAGTAAGGAGCCTTATACTCTGGTACTGGTATCCACGGTGGGTTTGTTACAATGATATCTGGTTTAAACGCGTACAGTAGGATTGGCGCGTATATGGAAGTGAAGACAACCGCCCAAACATCGTTCCCCCCATGCTTAACTATCAGCTTTGCTATGGTTCCAGCAACCTTATTCTTCTTGAAGTGCTCCAGAAAATGTTGCAGGAAGGAATTCCCGCCATTTCTCAGGCTCTCGCTCACATAGTGTTCTATCTTCTCCTCCAAGCACTTATCATCCAGCCTGCATTCACTGTAGGAAAACCTGTTCGCAAGTGTAAGGCTCTTCTCGATAAGTCTAAGTACTGCGAGAACATTGGAGGTGCTGCCCAAGTCTACCTGTCTAAATTTTATCAGCACACCCAAGTACTCCCTGGCTTTCCTCGCCAGCTCATCCAACTCTACTGCGGGCGCTGTGTACCCGCCAAACCATGTAGCAAATGTATCCACGTGGTATACGTGAGGCGGGTTTTCAGGCTCTTTCCCCGAAGCCCTCTTATACGCTAGCACCAGTTCAGCACGGGCGACAGCAACTGCTAGAGGATTTACATCGAAGCCTACAACTTCTGCCAGCGCTCTCTCAGGATCCTCCCCTCTTTTCACCTTCTCGTGAAACGCCTTTATTAGGAAGGTGCCCGAGCCGCAGAAGGGGTCTAAAACCACTTTCCCAGGTAAGTCGAATTCGCTGAGCATCATTTCAACAAGCCATATAGGTGTATAGTATTCGCCGAGTTGCCTTCTCACAGGCGGCTCTACGAGGAATTCATAGAGTGTCCTGAAAACATCCTCAGCCGTGTCGAGAGACCAGTCTACAAGTGTTGCCCGGCCCACTATATCCTTAAGCACTCTTTCAATCAAAGGCTTGGCTTCTTTATGCGAGAGTGCTGTCTTCCACCAGTTCAAGTATGGGAGAGCAACCTCCACGCCTATTAATGAGCCACTGCAGACATCCTCGGGAAGCCCTGTTCTACCCAGCGATATGGTTAGAGAAGCGGTGACAGCTATATGCATGTAGGTGTGTCTTATGAATAAATCCTCGTAGAACTCCTCACTTGCCTCACCGTACAAGAGCTGTATTAAGCTCCTGTAGGCCTCGTAGAGTGGTTTTATCCTCGGGTCATCTTTCACCATTCTGAAAGCATGCTTCAAATCTTCCAGGTATTTCTCGTGGTCGAGTTTGTAGAGGGCTTCAATGTTCTCGGGTAGTGGAGGTATCTTTAATGTCTCGAGGCCTGGTAGGATCTGTGTCTCAAGAACCTCTCTAGCCTTGTCCCTACTCCCTTCCACCACTAGCTCTAAGTTATTTTTCGTTACCCTGTATATTCTCCACTTCTCCCATGTGGTGACAATGTAGTATTTCCTCCTTGATACAATACTCCAATACTTACCCCGCGCCGACTTCTCAGCCTCTTCGAATTCGCGTTCATGACTCTTATATTCAATAACCGCAACGTCGCCCAGCAATGTGTCGATAGCCCACCTCTCTCCACCAACATACACCTCCTGGGGCATTAGTATTGTGATGCCCTCAGGCTTCTCCAGCAGTCTCCTCAAGACATAACAATCCAGGGTCTGCGAAACCCTGCACCTGCTCTCAAGGACAGTTTTCAGAGATTGAATAATGAGGTTAACAACATTAATGCGTATATTCTCATGCGGTTTAAGAGACAAACATACTCACCCTCCCACCGTCAATTGAGCCCCCGATTTAACTCTGACTACGAGCTCTGTTTTCTTGCCTCTCGGGCTCACTCTTTGGTAGTGGTTGAATACTCTGCGACATCTTGGGCATTCCAGGCGTTTAACTTCGTAAAACCTAAACCTCCATGTCTTGAGGACTTTAAACTCGCCCTCAAAACCACAGTAGGGGCATTTAGGCAAGTAACAGCACCTATTTTGTTATTTATTACCCGCCTGTCCTTAAATAATTTTCACCTTTTATAAAAGATGTTCTTCGAGTTCATTCTATTATTCACTTGACTGGCTGAGAGGTCTCATTTTATGTTCTCCATGAAGTTCCAGTTTTGGAAGGGTTCTAGTGGTTTCCAAGCGACCATGTTAGTACTTTTTTAAGTTGGAGGGAAAAGTTCGGTGTTGGTTTAGCTTGTTGTCTTGTAGATCGTGTAGTAGGGCATGAGCATTAAGGTTCTTGTTTCAGTGGCTAAGGTCTATGAGCAATTGGGCTTCGAGGATATAGGCCACGCGAGCTTGATTCTCATGGTGATGGTATATAGTGCTAGAAAGCCAGGCAAATACGTAGGCTTCTATGAGAAGCTCCTGGCCGGCAAAATACTGCCCTCAATACACCTAAAGGTGTTCGAGGACATTTCTGTAAGGCTGAACGAGGGTAAAAACCAGGTTAAAAAGCGGAGAATGATTTCAAATGAGTGCGTTTTACGATCACTCTCTTCAATTATGCGTGATCTAGCTAAATTTCTAAGTGAATTCGGAGGGTAAGTTCAATGCGCCTTTAATAAGAGGAGAAGAAATGAAGGGATAGTATCTTGAGTTCAAGGATAGCCCCCAATAATACCTCATGATCCTCGAGGGAACTATCCCTAACCCTGATACACCTTTGAAGCTGGAGTAAACTATAAGTTTTTAATTAAAAAACAGTTTTCCTCGGGCCTTACCGATCCCCTCAGCTTTTACACTTGCGTGATTTCTTGGGTTTCTCCTTCTTCTCCTCTTTCTTTGACATGTCCCCTACCCATGAATATTATAGGGTGTCATAGGGTTATAACACATGGCCCCCTGGTCTACGTTGAAAGAGGTTTGGTCTGACCCCGCGGGGAAAAAGCTTGTGGTTAGGGGTTAGCCTGTTGTCTTGTAGATCGTGTAGTAGGGCATGAGCATCGGCGGGCCTATCTCTATCCCGTGGACGCTCTTCGAGTGTACTACCATTAGGCTTCCTTGTAGCAGGGGTATGAAGGGGGCGTCCTCGGCTAGTATCCTCTGTACCTGTATGTATATTGCCTCCCTATCGCCCTGGCTCACCTTGACCTCGGCCTGCTTCAGCAGGTCGTCAACTGTTTGGTTCGCGTAGTGGGAGCCAGTCCACTTGTTAGCAGTGCTCATGAGGAAGGGTGTAGTGTAGTCGTCTGGGTCGATGTAGTCGGGGTACCAGCCGAAGAGGCTCAGCATCATCCTCCCGTTCCTAGCGTTGTCGACGTAGGTAGCCCACTCAGCGGTCTTCAACTCCACCTGTATCAGACCTGTCGCCTCGAGCTGCTTCTTGATCAGCGCGGCGACATCCGCCTCGGTGTCGCCGTAGTGTGTAGGCGTGTACCAGAGCTCTAGCCTCAGCTTGTTGCCCTCGCTGTACCCTGCCTGCCTGAGCAGGCTGACGGCCAGGGTGAGGTTGGGGCCCTCACCGTAGGCTTCTTTGAAGGCGTCTATGTGGCTCCACATACCCATGGGGATTAGGCTGTAGAGGGGTGTCATAGTGTTGAAGAAGACTCTCTCAGCTATCTCACTCCTATTCAAAGCAGCCGCGATAGCCCTCCTCACCAGGACGTTGTCGACTGGTGACATGTTCACGTTGACTATGATGTACCTTATGAAGGAGCCGGGTATCCTCTCCACCACGAAGTTGGGGTTGCTCGCCAGCGCCGTGTAGTCTTGTGGCCTCAGAGTCCTCCACGCAATATCCACCTCACCGTTCTCTAATGCCAGCCTGAGAGATGTCGCATCCCTGTAGAACTTTATCACAATCTCCTTCGTCAAAGGCTTGTCGCCGTAGTAGTAGGGGTTGGCCTTGAGGACGATGTACTCGTCTCTCTTGAAGTCGCTGATGCAGTATGGGCCCGCGCCACCCCAGGTCGCGTCGCTCACAATCTTATCCCAAGGGTAGCTCGGGTGGACGGGGAAGTAGGGTGGTGTAGCCACGAGGGATAGGAAGTAGCTGGCGGGCGTCTTAAGCTTGAACTCGACAGTGAAGTCGTCAAGGGCCACAACGTCTTCAACGAACTCGGTGACAAGCCATGAAGGGTCGCCCTTAATAGCCATAACCCTCTTAATACTCCTCATTACATCGCCCGCCGTCACCTTCCTACCGTCGCAGAAGTAAGCGTTGTCCCTGAGCCTGAAAACCCATGTGGAGCCGTCGCTCGAGACACTCCAGTTAACGGCTAGGCCCGGCACGATCTGGTCTGTCCCAGGCTTATACTTGACAAGCCCCTCCATGACGTTGGATAAGACCTCCCATGTGAAGAAGTCGTAGGCGTTAGACGGGTCGAGGTCTGTAACCTTGTCTGTGACACCTATCACAACCCTCTCAGCGTAGAGTGGGGTTGTCGCTGTCGGTGATTGAGTCGGGGTTGGAGCGGGCTTAACAAGGTAGACATAGGAGGTAGCGGCCACAGCCGCGATCAATATGATGGCGGCTATCAAATATAGGGTTCTACGGCTCACACTCCCACCAACAGGTATACCAGATTAACCGGGCTGAGGTTTAAAAGGTTAACTCCAATAACTCACACGTATATGAACGTAAATGAGTAGGGTGAACTCGAGTGGGATTGCTGAGGTACATCGCGGTCAGGGGCCTGCTCATAATACCCTCAGTCCTCATACTCTACACCCTCGTCTTCATAATACTGAGGGTTCTCCCAGGAAACCCCGTGCTCGCGGCCCTGGGCACGAAGAACATACCGGAGGAGCAGTTGAAGGCTTTAATGAGCGAGCTCGGGTTGGATAAGCCGCTTTACCTCCAGTACTTCGAGTACCTGGCCAACTTCCTGAGAGGCGACATGGGCTTATCCATGGTTGTCAGGGGGAGGCCTATAGCGAGCGATATAGCCGACAAGCTGCCTGCGACGCTCGAGCTGACCGTGTGGTCTATAGCCGTCAGCCTGGCGGTAGGCCTGGGCCTAGGCTACATCGCCGCGAGGTGGGGTGGCAGGTACTTCAACGCCTTCACAAGACTCCTCGGCTCAACGCTCTTCGTGGTCTTCATACCCGCCCTAGGCCTAGGCCTCCAGCTGGTTTTCTCAAGCTACCTCCACCTGCTCCCAAGCGGGGGGAGGATGTCTAGTCTAGAGGGCTTCAAGCCTATAACAGGCA
>Ga0080005_121987_pt1 | contig 17415 bp, 13 predicted proteins | sample JossMetagenome_2_FD_69208 | JGI IMG/M metagenome (GOLD analysis project Ga0080005, IMG submission 69208) | Hot spring sediment microbial communities from Joseph's Coat, Yellowstone National Park, USA - JC3_ASED (SPADES assembly) (version 2) | ecosystem: Environmental > Aquatic > Thermal springs >... | reverse complement strand
TATGGATCTTGGTATAAAACATCTAACTTATCAGAATCATACCAAGGAAAATCTCTATTGTAAAGTTTATTTTCTCCTCCAAGCTGAGGGGCTTTATTAGAATACAAATTCCACTGAAGCATTATCAAATCCCAAACATCATTATCTGTTGGCTTAAGAGTTCTTCCATTAAGAATTTGTTCCGCATAATTTACTCCATATTTTGCATCAAAGATTGAATAAGCGTTTGCAATTATCTTTCCATTCAACCCTTCAAACATTTCAGGATGCTTTAAAATATCAAAACCTGAATCAATAATCAATTTCATATGTTTGGCAAGCATCCAAGTTTCTCTTCCTGCATCTGGAATTAAAACAAAATTATTCCCATTTACTGAATGAAAAACTATTGGAGAAAAATCAACAAGTTTATTGCCATATTTATCAATCTGTGTAGCTTTTGTTAATAGAGAAATTTCATCAAAATTCTCTGGCAACTTTCTATCAACAACTGCAATCCCGTAATATCCAATAGCTTTTACAGTAGCATCTTTGGCCAATTCTTTATCAAAACCCAGCCTTAATCCTAAACCAGAAGAATAATCAATTGTTTTAATTGGATCTTTTATCTTAAACTTGCCATACATGTAGTCTTCATAAATATTCTTAGCATCATAAATGGTACCATAAATTCCATTAACTAAACTCGCAAAATTGCTCGAATATTTCAATTCCTCATCAGTTATTACTCCATCAGAGGCTTTCTCTCTCAAATAATTGGAAAATGTTGGAATAACTAAGATCTTGCTGTTATTACCAATCAAATCTACAAAATTCTTTTCATTCAAATCTTGCATTCTATCGTTATCGAGAGGAGCAATTAGATAAATATAAGTTTGATTTAAACCTTTTTGCAAAGCATATGCAACATTTGGATTATCTTTGCTAAACTCTATTTTCCCTTGATAGCTAGATGTCATGTTGAATTTATCATTGGCGAAAAGAGTAAAATTCAGATCTCTCAAGGTTTCTATTATTCCGCTAAATCTTCCATTTTCTTGAGAAAGAGGAATTTTATTGCTATCAAGAATAACATAAACGTCTTTCAAATTTTCATCCTTAACATCAGCTAAAATTTTGTATTTTCCTACATCAACTCTATCAATTTTCACATTTTCAATTTTCGGAGCTTCTAGATTAACGAGAAAACTGATGTCTTTGCTGGCAGAATTCCCAAATTTGTCAGTCAAAATTAATTGACCCGAAACTGCACCTTCTCTACTAAAATATTTGCTTGGATCGAAGGAAGAAGAGTAACAAACCCTTCCATTACTTCTCTCACTTAAAGGAAGTTCTATGGAAGTTCCGTTTAACTTTAAAGTTGCATATTCGCTCGGATTTTGCTCTTTTGCACAAACCAATATACTTTGAGACTGTCCTCTTTCGACTCTATCTCTAAAATCTAATTTATCAATTTGAGGTGCTTCTTCATCTCTTTTACCAAGAAACTTATAGGCAAGAGCCACACCAATTAAAGCGGCTGCGGCCCCACCAATTATTATAGGTAATTCGCTAGTCAATTTTTTACCCTTTCTATTTTCTTCCTTAAAAAATCTAGTTGTATACTCGAGCTCTTCCCTGATTCTTCCCATGATTTTAATTGAAAAGAAAAAGATTTAAGCTTTTAATGTTCACTTATAAGTAGTAATATGAAGGAATATCAAGAGGTTTACAAGAAATGGAGAGAAAGTAGAGAAGAAGATAGATTTTTAATAGGCTGGCTTAACTCAAAAATTCCTAGTTTTAACGAGACAATAAAAAGGCTTTCAGCTTACAGAGCTTATCAAAGTTTACCAAGAGAGGAAAAAATGAAGTATGCTGAATATTCTTCCGATCTCTTTGATGTTTTCTTTTTGCTACCAGAGGAAAAGATAGGTTTTATTGAAAGAAATCTTCCTCCTTATGAATATGTGGCTGAAATGATTTGGGAAGGAAAGAATCTTACAGATGAAGAAAGGGAAATATTAACCAAAAAAATCCCTAAAAATCCTTTGAAGGCAATAAGACTAGCGAAAAATAAAGAAGAAATTTTAAGAAGACATGGGTTGATTTCAGAGGAATACCAGGCTATTTTAGAGAGGCAAAGAGAGAGTGAATGGAGCGATACAAGAAAGCTTTTAGCTTTGTTTTATGCTGCAACATCTTTAGAGCTTTATCTTTCAACTGGAGATCCTACGACACCACTAATTTATTTGGCGTCATTCCCGCTTCCTTATCAAACTATTAAATACATCTCCAGAAAAGTTCCAAACAAGAGAGTTAGAGATTATGTTGATAAACTTTCTTCCCTTTACTTAGTAGCAAGATCTCCTGTAGGAACAATGCTCAGCTTAGCAGAATTTGGTTTTGTTGCACCACTTATTTCAAAAACGATTGAGAAAGCTTGGTATTCTGATTATTTCCCAGATTTACTAAGAAAAGCAATCTATGAAACTCAAATTAGAATTTCTGGCATTAAACCAAGAGAGCTTGATGAAAAAGAGATGAGAGAAAAACTTTACAACATAAAGATAGATTCACCAAACATTCCAAAATCGGCTGTAGAAAGATTTAAGGATGAAGTTGAAGATGGATTGATTGAAATAGAAGATCCAATAAAAGCTCTGATCGATCCTTGGGCACTTTCATGGTTTAGAAGAAAGGTTGTGGCAATACCAGAGGGAAGTAGCATTAGAATCGTTGATAAAGATTTTGTTAAAAAAATTGCAAGTAAGGAGGGAATTTCCGAAAGGGAAATTGAGAAAATTATTGAAAAAATTCCTACAAAGTATCTTGGAATAGATTATTGGAACGATAAACTAGCTTATACAAGAGATTTGATAGGAATTTTGCCTTGTGAGATTGATATTGCGCTAGCTCATAAAGAAGGCTATACGGCGATTTTAGGAAAGAAAGCAGATGAAATAATAGAGAAAAAGATGCTGTTGAAAAATTATTGAAAAAGGATTTAAAAACAAAGTTTAATGAATAATATGCGAAAGTTGATTGTTTTATTAGTGCCACTATTATTGTTTTCTTTCACTCAAGTCTTTGCAGGTAGCAGCGATACATGGAAAAGCTGTTGTTCTTCTGGCTGTGATTACCAACCTTCTTGCAGTCCTATTACCTTCTCATTTGGTACTTATTATTGCTGTAATAGCGGTTGGAGTACTTCTCTTTGTTCGGAATGTGGTGGAGGCGGGGGCGGAGGGGGTGGAGGAGGAACAACTTCTACAACCACCACAAGTACTACCACTACAACTAGCAGTACTACAACTACCTCAACAACCATCCCTCCATCCATCCCTAACTGTAACTCCATTTCGCCAACAGTTACAGTTTTAACTCCACTTGTTCCCTCAGCCTCAACTCTAAAAGCTTCAGTAACATTTTCTTGTCAAGAATGGAACTACACAGTTAGAAATCTAACGCTAATTCTCTATATTGACAATCAAGAGTGGGCTCAATGTTTCCTTAATAGAAAAGGATTAGTAACAGATTTTGGTTGGAATGGAACTCAAATGGATGATAGTTCGTCCAATTGCAAAAGAGGTTGCCAATCATGTGGTAATAATGGAAAGTGGGACTGTGATAATAAAATGAATTGTAAGCATAAAGATTACGACCTGTGGGTTTATTCAAATTCTTCAAAAAATTTTGTAAATGTGACTTTTACATGTACTTTACCACAACTCTCACCAGGATCACATACTTTAACAGTATTACCAGTAATTTACCATAGTTCAATAGAAATGAAGCCATCAAAAGCAACATTTATGGTTGTTTCTACAGATGGGAAGGCAATATTGCAAACATTAACACAACCATTTAAAGTTTTATTGAGAATTGTTTTTCCTTTTTTAATTTGAAATGAAAATATTTTGAATGAGAAAAATCATCTTATTTGGAATATTTTTATATATTTTCCTTCTCTACAATTCAATTGCCCAATCAATTCCACTAATTCCTGGAAATGCAACATTTACAGTTAGCTCCATAATTCTTTATCCTGTTGATGATTATACAGGCACTAAACAATACATTGGTTTGTTTGGAGATAAAACGAGAATAGATATTTTGTGGAATGCAAACTACAATCCAGAAAGTTTAGATCCAATCAACGTTACTTGTTGGTTAAATTGTAACAATAGTGTTGATGTAACCAAATGCTACGGTTTTCAAAACTGTAGTTACCAAGGAAAAACAGGCCCAGCTTCCTGTACAATTTTTTCTCCAAATTACAATTATTCAACAATAAACAACATAACTTGTAAATTTTTCAACCCAAATTATCCAAGCATTGAGTATAGAACTTCAGAAGGAACTTATCCTCAAAGAGTTTTCTATCCAATAAAATATTCCGTTTCTGTAAGCGGAGGAATATACCAAGTTGGAAGAACCATTAGTCTGCCAATAAATTTTGTTTCCTATAGTCTTTTGAACGGCAATTATACTGGTTTAGCTTACATTGATCCATCTTATTCTTCCTTCACTTCAATAGACAATAGCTACAACACTACAAGCATTCTAAAATATTCTCAAATAGATACAGTTTATCCAAAAATAACGGTAATTTATGCTGGTAAAAAAATGATACTTTACATAAACACAACAGCCAATGAACTACCTTCTTGCAATTCCGTTGACGATTGTCCAGACATAGCTACTCAAGGATATCAATTAAAAGCTTGTATTCAAAACAAATGCCAGTATATCTTTAATACTGAAATTGGTTCAGCTTACTTAAGCTTACCAGAGTATGGTGCAAAAGATTTGTTATTAATCTTCCCCCTAGCAATCTTAATATTTTTATCGATTTTTCTATTGAGAAAAAAAATGATTAAAAACAATTCCAAAATTTGAGCTAATTTTTCTCGTCTTTCTTTTTTAATATTACAATCTCATAGCAGAATCGTCCTCTTGGTCTTAAAGAAGTATAATCTCTAGTATAAACAACTTCATATCCATTGTAAACCATGTTAATTAACTCATTCAGAAAAGCTTCTGCTCCTAATTCATAAGCTTTTTTACAAATAGGTAATGGATCCATATTATTTTTCAAAGAATATTTTAGAATTGGACAGTCATTTCCGCAAATGTAATGAAGGATTGTTAGGTTTCCTTTTTTCTCTATCTTTATTAATTCACTATCCTTATCTCTTCCCTCAAATTTACATCCTAAATACATTTCGTAAAAAACTTTTGTTATCAATTTTTCTGGTTGATTTTCATATAATTCTGCCAATTTTTCAATCTCTTCCTTATGATCTCTTAACCACCTCAATCTTCTTTTTCTATTGTATTCAGCAACTATTCTGTAAGTTTCATCGCCAATAATTTCTCTCTCTTTTTTTATTTCTTTTAAGAAATCAATCCAATCTCTTTCGCTTCTGTTATTCTTGTTGTAGAATCGCCAAGCTACGTATTTAAACTTAAATTCATGATAGAGTTGATTAATAAGGTTTTTTAACCCCATTTAAAAATTGGTTTTTGAAATAAAAAAATTTAACTAATGTAATTTAGTTCTTATCTTCAAAATCTCTAGGAACATCTTTAATGATGTGATCAAGCTCACTTTGCTTTTCCCCTTTTCCCTTTCTCCATAAATAACCGGATAGCTACAAATCTTAAAACCGGCTTTTTTTGCTTTGTATAAAAATTCGACATCCCAAGCCCAAGAATCAGCTTTAAAATCAATTTTTTCCTTAATTTCTTTCTTGAAAGCTCTAAATGTTGATTGAGTTTCTATGGTTAAACCAAAGAGCAAAAACACAAGAAATCTAAAACCTAATCCAAGCAACTTCCTGTAGAAAGGATCTTTTCTCAACCTTCTTGTATTTGCTATGTCACATTCTTTTAATTTCTCAACTAAAGCAGGAATCTTTTCAACTGGATATTGCAAATCAGCATCAATCAAAACAATATATTTTCCTTTAGCTAATTTCAAACCATCTCTTATAGCAGAACCTTTTCCTCTTTTTCCAATTCTCTTTAAGACAATTCCTCTTATTTTGAATCTTTTCATCAAACTTCTAGCAATTTCGGCTGTTCTATCGAGAGAATCATCAACGATTATCAATTCAAAATCTTTTAACCTTGATTTTAATTCATTTACTTTATTTATAAACTCTTCTATCGTTTCTTCTTCGTTGAATGTTGGGACTATTATTGAAATTTTTATCATAAATCAATTTACAATTTTAGAGATTAAGAAGTTTGCTGGGCATACTTTTTTATTAACATATTATTAATAAGCATCTGGATTTTTTGGATTATTAAACTCTTTTAGGTCAAACAAAATACAAATCCCTGAAAGAAAATTAACCTTAAAGCGAAAGAAATTGAGAACAAAATCAGAATAAGGATAGCGTCTTTTTTATCCACTCTTAAACATTTTTGCATTTAAAATTTTGACTCAAATATATTAAAATGACTAAACTCAAGATAAAAAGAAAATCCACTCTTATAGTTGATATGATTTTGCTTGTCTCAATATACGTTTTTCTCTTTAATTACTTCAAGGTATCACTTATTTTTTCAAATACTCTCACAAATGGTGGAGACACCGGTTCACATCTCTATCCATTTTTTTACATGAGAGACTATTTACTACCGAAGCTAAAGATAATAGGATGGTCTCCAGGTTGGTATGCTGGTCTTCCAATGTTTCAATTCTACTTTCCATTTGTTTACATTTTAGCAAGCCTAATTAGTTACATTATACCAGCAGCTATTTCTTTTAAGATAGTTACTATACTCGGAACATTCTTACTTCCTATAACAACTTATTTTTCAATGAAAATATTGAGATTCGAATTCCCAATTCCTATAATTTCAGCTTTGCTTACTTTGGTGCTACTCTTTAATGAAGGAAATAGTATGTGGGGAATAAATATTCCAAGCACTCTGGCAGGAGAATTTTGCGAAAGTTTTAGCTTTAGTTTAATGGTTTTGTTTTTAGCACTACTTTACAAAGGAATTAAAGAGAAAAAGTATTTGATTTTAAACTCAGTATTGTTTTCCATTATAACAATCTCTCATATAATACCATCCCTTGTTGCTGCTACTTCCTCTTTATTTTTTCTAATCTCCAAAAAAATTAAAGAAAACTTTAAATACCTATTCAAAATGTATTTTCTTTCTTTTCTTCTTTTATCTTTTTGGATTTTGCCGCTAATATTTAATATTTCTTATACTACACCTTTTTTTGTCAAATGGTATTTTTCTGATGTAAGAAAGGAAATCTTTCCAAATATTTTTATCCCATTTTTAGTTCTATCCACAATCTCAATAATTTATTATCTTAGAAGAGACGAAAGAGTCAGATATCTCTTATTTCCAATAATTCCCAGCATAATTTTATTCTATTTATCTCCCTATTTAGGAATTGTAGAAATAAGATTTTTACCATTTGTTCAGTTTTTCTTAATTATTCAAGCATCTTTTATTTCTCTTTTTATACCGAAGAAGTTTAAAACAATATTTGCAATTTTATTTGCTGTTCTTGTATTTTTCTGGATTGCTAAAAACGTTACTTATATCCATTATTGGATTGAATGGAATTACTCTGGTTATGAAGCGAAACAAACTTGGTCTACTTTTAAATCTATAAACGAGTTTCTGAAGGGTGATGTTGGATCACCAAGAGTAGTTTATGAGCATACTTTAGAGAATGAAAAACTTGGAACAATAAGAGCATTTGAGTTATTACCTCTTTTGTCAGGAAGACCAACTTTGGAGGGGCTTTATTTTCAATCAAGTATAAGTGTTCCATTCGTCTTTTACATACAATCTTTAATAACTCCTACACCCTCTTGTCCATTTCCAGAGTGGAGATGCACTTATTTTAATTTAACAAAAGCCAATGAATATCTAAAGCTATTCAATGTAGGGTATATAATTGTTAGAAGTGAAAAAGTAAAGGAAGAAATAGCAAAAAACAATCTTTATAGAAAAGTTGCTGTATTTGGTGATTATGAAATCTACAGTGTACTTGAAAATGAAAACAAATATGTCTATGTTCCATCCTGTTATCCCTTGATTTATGAATCTAATAACTGGAAAAAAGACATTTACTATCAGTGGTTTGATGATGAGAAAAATCTGGATATACCATTAGTGAGTGGATATGGAAACTTTCCTAAAGTTGAAAGCATAAAAGATTTGAAATGTATAAGAGTCGATAATAATTGTACAATTGATGAAAAAATCGAAAATGAAAGAATCATCTTTAATACGACCTGTCCAGGGAAGCCTCATATAATTAGGATTACGTACTATCCTAATTGGATTTCTAAAAACGGAGAAAAAATATATTTAGTTTCTCCGTCTTTCATGTTAATTTTTCCAAAATACTCCCAAGTTGAAATCTACTATGGGAAAACTATAGTTGATAAGATTGGAATGTTGCTATCTTTTGTAGGGGTTGTCTTAATTTTTTCTATTCTTCTTTTGAGAAATCTAAAAACAGTTCTATAGAATCTAGTATATTTGGTGTTAAAAATAAAGTCTTCAAGGATTTCGGTCTAAAATAGAATTTTTTATATGCCAATGAAATAATCCTTTTTATATTCTCAATACTCACCTCCTTATCATAATATTTAAGGTTTTTGATTTCATCTTTTACCATTTCATAAAATTGGCTACCAGGATACGGGGTGGCTATATTGAATGAGGCATAAGTTAAATTTAATTTGCTTGCAAATTCAATAGTATCAATCATGTCTTTAAGTTTCTCTCCAATATAGCCAAACATAAAAAAGCCAACTGTTCTTATTCCAAGTTTATTTGCAGAGTTAATTGCCTTTATTACTTGATCTTTGGTTATTCCCTTGCCATTTAATCTCATTATTCTTTCCGATCCACTCTCTATACCGAAATGGATTAAATCACATCCAGCTTTCTTCATTTCTTTTAAAATTTCAATATCTAAACTATCTACTCTGGTTTGGCATGACCACTTAAAATCCATTCTTTTTTCTTTCAAAAGCTTACAAATTTTCTTAACGTTTTTTCTGTTTTCTCTAGTATTTACATTAAACTCTAAGTCTATGAAGTAACCATTTCTAATCCCAAGTTCATAAGCTCTCTCAATGTCTCTAACCACTAAATCAGCTCTCTTCATTCTATATCCAAGTCCATACATCACTTTTTTAGCACAAAATTTGCAACTATAAGGACAACCTCTGGAGGATTCAAACAAAAAGAAATTATCTCCCATCAGTTCGTATTTGTATCTCTTTAGTGTAAGCTTTTCATACGGTAATAAAGGCAAATCGTTTAGATCCAAAAAAGTTGTTCTTGGTTTATACAAGATTTTTCCATTCCTAATTGTATATACTCCATCAATATCTTCAACTTTATTTTTGGTTACTATTTCTACTACAGTCAGCTCTGGTTCTCCGATTATCGCTGCTCTCGCTTGCGTTTCTATCAAAAATTTCCTGGGGAAAGAACTAACTGAAGGACCCATTATGTATACTTCGTTGCTTTTTGATAACATTCTTGAAATCGAAATGAATTCTTTGATATCAGTTTTAGGACACTGCCATCTATCTATGCCTTCACTCGTTATAAAAATTTTATCATAGTTTTCAGAAATTTTCCTCAGTGTGCCAAAATTTAATGGATTTGCATTTAAATCAACTATATCTGATTCAATCCCCTCTTTTTCTAAAAGTGCAGATATATTGAGTAATTCTAGCGGGGGCCATACTCTCTTATATTTTCTAATTTTTTCTAATTTTCCGTATGGAGAATTTATAAGTAGAACTTTCATTTTTTGTTCGCCTCTATTCTGAATTTTATAAGGTTATAGAACTTATAAAAGACCTCATGAAATAAGTTGAATTTGCTCTTTCTTTTATCAAAGCAATATATTGAAATTTCCTTTACTCTTTTTGCAAAATATGCGAGCTTAAATGGATAGAAAGTCCATCTATCTATTATTTCGATGTTTTTTAGAAGGAAATCTTTTCTATAGGATTTTGCCCCTATGGAATAATCAGAATATGGAAGATTGAATAGGATCTTTGATAATATTATAAAGCTCAAACTCAAAATCCTTCGATATAATTGTCTTCTTTGTTTTACTAACTTAGAACCTATCACCATGTCATAAGAATCGAGAAGATCTACACTCCTTCTAATAAAACTTTTATAATCTATTGTTAGGTCCACATCTAGTTGGATGATTTTTTGGTATTTAGCTTTTTTGATTGCATTCTTGAAAGCTTCTCCCGGACCACGTTTGTCAATTCTAACATACTTTACATTACTGTAAATTCTAGATATCTTTTTGGCTATTGATGATGTATTGTCAGTAGATCCGTTGTCTGCTATTATAATTTCAAATTTCAATCTTAGTTTTTTCAAATACTTGATTAATATTCTAATATTTTTTTCTAGTATTTTTTCTTCGTTGTAGACTGGAATTATTATTGAGACCTCATCCATTTTATAACACCCTTTATTCCTATTTCCAATTTCCTAAAATTCCTAATTAAAGGCTTATTTGCTTTTGATTTTCTTACTTCTTCTATTTTTGGTGTTCTAAAAACTATTTTACTTTTACTACCAATAAGCGAAATTATTAATTTGGCGAGGTCTATTATTTTTATTGATTTTCCAGTCCCTATCTCATATATTCCAGGTTTATAATTTCTTTTCAACAGTAGAATAATGCTTTTTACGACATCATCAACATGAATAAAATCTCTTTCTTGCCTTCCATCAAAATTTATGATAATAGGTTCATTCTTTAAAGCACTTTTCACAAAATTGTAGATTACTCCTTTCTCATTTCCAGGGCCATAAACATTGTAAATCCTTAATATATAGGTTGGAACATTATAGTGTTTATTATAAAACATACACAATTCTTCTCCAATCAGCTTTGAAAGAGAATATGGAGTTCTTTTTCCTATTCCAGCAGATGAGGCAAACAAAAATTTCTTTACTTTTATTCTTCTGGCTACTTCTAGTGCATTTAGAGTTCCTAAGACATTAGTGGAGAAATATTCATAAGGTTTTTCTAGAGATTCAGAATCTATGCAAAGCGCAGCTAGATGAACAATAGCATCACAACCTTTGCTTTTTTCCAGTAAGGTTTCGAAATTTCTGACATCGTTGCTTTTGTTTTCTTTAATGTCAAAAGTAACAACTTCAAAGCCTTCTTCCTTCATTTTTTCCATAAGATGAGTACCAATAAACCCAGAAGATCCTGTTATCAGTACTTTCATTAAAATCTTTTATTATGTGATTTTTAACTTTTCAGTAAAAGAAAAACACCTATTGAGATTAACAATATTCCGAAAAACCTGGAAAAAGTTACATTTTCCCCAAAGAAGATCTTGCTAAAAATTGCTATTAATATATAGCCAATAGCTAGCATAGGATAAGCAAAACTTAATTCGGCTTTAGAAAGAACGACCAGCCATAATAGGGTGGCAATTGCATACGAAGCAATTCCAACGACAACAAATTTTTCTGCTATCAATTCGAAAACTTTGTTTGATAAAAAATCTTTGATTTCGAAATTTCCTATATTTTTCATCCCTTGTTTTAACGAAAGCTGACCTAAAATTCCAAGTAAAGTTGAAATCAAAACTAAAACTATTGCTTCCATTTTCTTCATTACTGTTTTTTAGTTTTAATTTTAATAAAAAATGTAAGCATAAATTTTAGCTATAGAAAAAATAAAGATGGGTCCGTAGTCTAACGGTTAGGACGCCGCCCTTACAAGGCGGAGGAGGCGGTTCAACTCCGCCCGGACCCAATTTGAAATCAAAAATTTCAATTTGAGAAAGCTTGGTTGAATGTTAGAATCATCAAAGCTATAACACAAACTTTAATAAGGATTCTCAACATTATTCGTTTTTTTCGTTGGAAATCTGTTGATAAAACTTAACATTATTAGCTGCTCTTATTGATTCAAACCTTTTTTAGATTATTTATAGCTTGTTAAACTCTTCAAATGTTTTTTCTTATTCCATTCTTGATTCAATTGATATTTGATATTTCTATATGGAAGTTTCCTTTTATCTTATATTTAAAAGCTTTTAAAAAGAATTAAATTTTAACTCAAAAATACTCCTATGAGGATTTCAATAATTTCTGATGCACACTTAGGATTTTCGCCCAACGAAAAGTTAGAAGAAGATAGCTATCAGAATTTTGAAGAAGCATTTACTAAAGCTTTAGATAGCGACTTGATTATTTTGACTGGAGACTTGTTTGATTCTAGGGCACCAAAGACAAAAGCATGGGCATATGCTTTGAAAATATTATCTAAAGCAACATTGCAAGAAAATAAAGGAGTAAAGCTTGTTGAAATAGATAAACAACTTAAAGAAGCAAGCAAGAAAACTTTAGAGCATTTGCCAGTTGTAGCTATTCATGGAAACCATGAGTTGAGAGCAAAAGGAGAAATAAATGCCATAGAAGCTTTAGAAAATGCAGGCTTGTTAATTTATTTAAACATGAATAAAGCTGTCTTTGAAAAAGATGGGGAAAGAGTTGCCATTTTTGGTTTATCTCATGTTCCAGAAAGATTTGCAAAAGATGTTTTAGATAAATGGAATCCAAGACCTATAGAAGGTTGCTTTAACATTTTGCTCTTACATCAAAACATAGATCCATTTGTTTATTCTCCCCTAGAACAGCCTACATTAAACATCTCTAATTTACCAAAGGGTTTTGACTTGATTGTTGATGGTCATATTCATGTTTCAACTCAAGAGAAAATTGACAATACAATATTCATAATTCCAGGAAGCACTGTCACTACTCAATTTCAGGCTAGTGAAGCCCAAAGTCCAAAAGGATTCTTCAAGATTGATACTAAATTGAAAAAAGTTGAGTTTGTTGAAATTAATGCCAGAAAGTTCTTTTATGAAACAATAGAACTTTCAAGAGAACAAAATGCAAGAGAAATTATAGAGAGAAAGATAAGAGAAAAAATATTTGGAAATTTTAGCAAACAACCAATTTTGAAGATTAGAATAACGGGAAATGCTATGATTTCTGAAAAAGATTTGAGAGAGTTGGAGAGAAAATATCAAGATTCTTGTATTTTGTTCTTCACCAAATCTTTAGAATCGACTGAACTAACTCAAAAGTTGGAATTTTTGAGAAGTTTAAAAGAAAGCAGAGCATCTCTACAAGAAATAGGTTTAAACATTTTGAAGAAAAGTTTGGATGAATTAAACTTCAAAAATTCTTTCGATTTTGTTGATATCTTTAACTTGCTTGCCGATGAAGAAGTTGATACAGCTTTAAACATTTTACTTGGACAACAAAAAACATTGAGGATGGTAAAATGATTAGAAAAGTTGTCTTGAAAAACTGGAAAATTCATTTGAATTCAACTTTTGTGTTTGAAAGAGGAGTTAATTTATTAGTAGGACATATGGGAAGTGGAAAGTCTAGCGTTTTAGATGCGATTTGTTTTGGATTGTATGGAACATTTCCTGGTTTACAATCTAGAAAATGGAAGATTGATGATTTGATAATGAGAAAGCCTTTTGAGAAAGATGAAGCAGAAGTTTATGTTGAATTTGAAGCTAACGGCAAAATTTTGAGTGCAAGAAGAGTTTTAAAAAAAGGAAGAGGTTCTTATGCAGAGTTTAGAGAAAATGGAAAACTTTTAGAACTACAAAGCTCCCAAAGAGTTACTGAACTAGTTGAGAATGAGTTAAAAACAAGTTATGAACTTTTTTCAAAAGTAATTTATTCTGAACAAAACGGTTTAGATTATTTTCTAAGATTGCAGTCTGGAGAAAGAAAAAAGAAGATTGACGAGCTTTTAATGATTGATAGATTTGAAAAAGCCAGATCTTCAGCTACAACTTTAATTCATAGGTTAGAGCAAATAATAAGAGACAAAGAAAAATACTTAGCATCTATAGATTTTGACAAAATGAAAAGGGAGTTACAAGAAATAAAGCTGGAAATCGAGAGATTAGAAAATGAAATTAGAGATAAGAAACTTAAATTGTCAGAAGTTGCAACAAAGAGAGTTCTTCTAGAGGAAGATTACAAAAAGATTAAAGAAGTTAAAGAGAGCATTGATGAAAAAGAGAAAGACTTGAAGGCAATTTTGAATATATTGGATAACGCAAGAAAAGATGTTTCAAGGCTTGAAGAAGAAGTCAGAGGATTTAATAGAGTGGAAATAGAAAACAAGATTATAGAAAATGAGAAAACGAGAAAAGAACTGGAACCATATTTGAAAGAGAAAAAAGAAAGACTTGACAAATTGCAGAGAGAGTTTACAAAAATTGAGTCTGAGATACAATTTTACACAAGGGAAATTTCTAGAATAAAAGAAAAACTATCTGAGATAGAAAAAATAGAAGCTTCTCTAAGCGAATTAGAAAAAAGTTTTAATGAAAATTTGTTAGCAGAAAAAGAAAAAAGGTATCAAGAAATAATTGCAAGAATAGAAGTTTTAAGAAACGAGATAAAAAAGAACGAGGAAGCAATTTTACAGTTATCTTATGCAGAAAGCAAATGTCCAGTTTGTGATACTAAATTGACTGATGATAAGAAGAAAAAAATAGTTGAAAGAAAGCAGAAAGAAATTGAAGAAAACAAAAAAGAGGAATCAAGCCTTATTAAAGAAAAATCTGACATTTTAAAGCAAATTGAAGAAATAAAGAATAAGCTAAAAGAGATAGAAAGAATGAGAGTTTTGACTAAAGACAAAGAAAAACTTTTGAAAGAATTAGAAGTTGATGAAAGTAGTTTGAAAATAAACGAGGATAATAAAGTTGGTATAGTTAAAGAGATTGAAGAACTTAAGAATGTAATTAAAGAGAAAGAGGAACTGCTTAGAAAAATTTTAGAAGAGAGATCAACGCTAGAGACAACAAGAAAAAGAATTTTGGATTTGGAGGATTTGAAAGCAAAAATTGTGGAGTATGAAAAAAGAAAAGAAGAGCTAGAGAGAGAAATTGAAGAACTGTCGAAGATAATTGAAGGAAAGAATGTTGAAGAATTCGAAAAGATGCTCAGAGAAATTAGCATTAAAGAAAGAGAACTTGCAGTTGAAATTAGAGGAATTGAAGAAATTTTGAGAAGAGAAATCAAAAGAAAAGAGGAGATTGAGAAAAGTTTAGAATTCGGTGAAAAAGAAAAATTAGAAGTAGAGAGGCTTAACAAGATTTTAATTGATTTGAAAGTTTTTAAGCAAGCTTTAGAAATAACTCAGGTTAAGATAAGAGAGGATTTTGTTGAAACAGTAAATCATTATATGGCTAATATTTGGCCAAACCTTTATCCTTATGGAGATTATGTTTCTATAGCTCTAAAAATTGAAGAAGGTGATTATGTTTTGCAGTTGCAAGAGAGAAGCGGTAGATGGATAAATGTAGAAGGAATAGCGTCTGGTGGAGAAAGAAGTTTAGCTTGTTTGGCTCTTAGAATTGCATTTTCTTTAGCTTTAGCCCCACAGTTAAGAATTCTTATTTTAGATGAACCAACACATAATTTAGATCAAAAAGCTGTGGAAGAATTGGCAAAAGTTTTGAGAGAGAATGTATCAGAATTCATGGACCAAGTTTTCATTATAACGCATGATGAAAGGTTGCAAGAAGCAGTTACAGGAAAAGCATACAAGTTAGAAAGAGATAAAAATGTTGATAGCTATACTCAAGTTGTAGAGATTAGTTGAAAATAAAATAAAAATTTTAATGTAAAAACTTAAAAGAAAAGATATTGCCCTGGTAGCTCAACGGTAGAGCACCCGCCTTGTATCGCTAGTTTGATTGATGATAGCGAGCTAGCGGGGGGTTGAGGGTTCGAATCCCTCCCAGGGCTATTGTCTATTAGTTTAAAAATATCTCTCTAAAATTTCATATAGTATGGTAGAGATTTTATAAAATCTTAAGAAAGAGGTATAAAAAAACTCAAGTTGTTATTCTTGCTGGAGGCTCTGCAAAAAGAATGGGAAAAATAGATAAACCAAAAGAATTACTCGAATTGAAGGAAGGATGGACTCTATTAGACAATGAGTTAGATTTCTTTGCTAAATGTGGATTTAAGAATTTTGTTTTAGTTCTCGGTCATATTCACGAACAAATAGAAGAATATGTAGATAAAATGGGTTATAAGAAGAGATTTAATATAGAAATTTCAGTTGACCCAACAACAGAGAATTGGGGTAAAGGAAAAGCTTTGAAATACGCATTAGGGCAAAACAAAATAAAAAAAGAGAGATTTATAGTTTCATTTCCCGATGACTTAAAATTGGATAGTTCTTTACCATTGAAACTTATTTTGCAACATTTAACATTTGTCTCTAAATACAATTCTTTAGGAACTATAACATTGGTCAACGGAATTGAATTTCCATTTGGTGTTGCAAGATTGAATGGTGAAGGAAAAGTAGTTAGTTTTACAGAAAAGCCATTGGTCGATACGCTAACAAACATAGGATTATATGCTTTTGAAAAGGATGTATTAGACCTAATAAACGAAAAAATAGATCTCAATATTCCTAAAGCCGTAGAATTTGAAGAAGTTGTAATACCACATTTAGCTTCTCATGGAAAGCTTTACAGTCTTGTTGTACCACCAGATGTTTGGCTTCCTGTTAATGATATAAAAAGCTATGAAAAGGCAGCAAAGCTTTTCAAATCTCAAAAATCTGGTTTTAGAAGCTAATTTATTTTTTCTAGTTAAATAAAAGTATGTTTAGCTGGCTGAAGAAAATTTTTAGATCGCGTGCTAAAAAAGAAAGCAAAAACATTAAAGTAGTAAAAAAGACTAAAAGAAGTTCAAAACCTAAATTAAAACCGAGAATAAAACTGAAGAGGAAAAAAAGAGTTGAGAGAAGAGTTTTACTGGTTTCTGATCTAATGACAAGAAATATAATACCAGTTTATTCTACTCAAAGCTTGGATGAGGTAGCAAAGCTTTTTATAGAAAAAAATATTTCTGGTGCTCCAGTTCTAGACAAAAATTTGTTTGTTGGAGAAATAAGCAAAACTGATATATTGCAAATAGTAGAAAAGCAAGAATTATCTCAATTGACAAGAGAAGATTTTGAGAAATTGAAAAAAATAATGGTTTATGAGGTAATGAAGAAACCTATTTGTATAGTAGAGAGTGAAACTGTTGAAAAAGCAAAGAAAATGATGGATAAGTTCAAAATAAGAAGGCTTTTGGTAATAGACAAAAAGAAGAGATTGGTTGGAATAATAACGAGAACTGATTTGTTGAAAGGAGAATCAAAGGAGAAAATTAAGGAGAAAATATACACAAAAATCGATGACATGCTAAAAATGCTTGAGAATGAGAGTTTAGATATTTCAACAATTTCTAAAAGACTAAACGTGCCAGAAAATCTTGTAGAAGAATGGGCAAAGATTTTGGAAGAAAGCGGTTTAATAGAAA
>Ga0080005_154139_pt1 | contig 17456 bp, 24 predicted proteins | sample JossMetagenome_2_FD_69208 | JGI IMG/M metagenome (GOLD analysis project Ga0080005, IMG submission 69208) | Hot spring sediment microbial communities from Joseph's Coat, Yellowstone National Park, USA - JC3_ASED (SPADES assembly) (version 2) | ecosystem: Environmental > Aquatic > Thermal springs >... | reverse complement strand
GCAACCCGAGGAAGAGTAGGTTGTATGTTGTTAAGGATCCGAATAGGTTCGTTAGGGAGTTGAAGCGTGCGCGTAATGACTATGTTTAAGCGGTGCCGCTGCTTGTTTGGCTTGTTTGTGTAGTGCCGCCGCCTTTGTTGTCTTTTGCGATGGCTTTCGTTACTAATTCCGCGAGATTACCAATCGCCGTCCTTATCTCTTCCTCATTTTTCAATACCGCGCTTATGTCTTTCTCGATTTTCTCCAGCCTTTTGTTGATATCCACAATCTCATTGTTTATTCCCCCCATTTCTCCTTCTACACGGTTGATTGAGTTCTGTAACTCACCGAATTTCTTACTCAAGGTGCTCAAATCATCCATGATTTTTTGAGCACTGTTCGTGAACTTCGCGATTACCTCCAGGTTCGTACTCATCGTCTCGCTGAGACTCGACAATTTACCCGCGGCGTCGTTTAACTTAGTCAGCACTGCGTCGAGCTTTGACGTGTCCACGGTAACGCCCTTCTTCACTAACTCGTCGACCTTTGCTGTGACGATACTTGCGGCCTCCTCGGCACGCCTTATTGCTTCGCCGACCGTGGTCTTTGTGGCACCCTCGACGCTGCTCTCGATAACCGCAGGCAGGATCCTGTTTATGTCGGGCACCATACGCATTATTTCGTTGATTTTCCGTTCTAACTCGTCAACTTTCTGTTCTAATTTGCTGACATTTCTCTCGAGGGCATTAACCTTATCTATTGTTTGCTTAAATGCTTGAGGCAGCACTTGAGGCAGTATTTGCCTGAGTTTTTCATTGATTGCGTTCTCAACAATCTGTGCTACCTCGTCCTCGGTGACGTATTGGGGTTGCTGTGGTGGTGCGTAGTACTGGGGTGGGTATTGCGGTGGGTAACCCATCACGAACCACCTTGCCCAACCCTCATCCTCTCGACTGCCATCTTAATCTCGGTTGGCATGATAACCTCTATCGTCCTGGCGTACTCCCTAGCCACATCACCAGGCACGTAACCTCGTACATAACGCACGATTGGGCTCTCGTAATTGCACTCCCTCTCGAATATTGCCCTACCCATTATTATCCCTGCGGCGGTGAATAACGAGGAGCCTGCTGCTAATCCCCATATGCCGTACTTCGTGGCTATGGCTATTGCAGCGAGGAACGCAATCATTGCAACTACCACGCCTATCACAATCCACATCACCCTTTTGAACCCAAACTCGAACTTAGGCATCACAATGCAGTGAAAAGGACTTGGTTAAAAATGATTCGCCGTGGTTCTCCACGGTTTTTACTACGATCCTTCGCCCACGTATGACTCGCCCGCGTATGGTGAAACCCTCTTCCTGCCCTTTACCTGGTACTCCCTGTGTAGCCTCGCTCGCTCCTTCAGGAGTTTGGTTTCTCTCAGTGATATTGATAGGTCGTAGATTGTGTGGAGCATGATTGACACGTAACCGAAACCCAGCACCCACAATACGATGGAGCCGATTGCGGCTGGTACGTAGTAACCCATCGCCCCACCGAACGCCAACCACCTGTACCTGTAAAGCCTGACTCTCCTTGCGTAGTCGAAGTAATTAAATGAGTGGATGCCCGCCCAGGCTATGCCGCTTGCGAGCATCAACGCGATCGTCGCTATTAGGTTGCCTGTCGCCATCCAACCAACGAACATCGGTGCACCGAACCACATGATCTCCTCACCAATACCTGCCGCTACGGATGACGTGAACGCGTACGTGTACGTGCCGTGGGCACCGAAGTCAATCGCATGCTCGAGGAAGTGCTTGTACGTGGAGCCGTAGGGCACCTTACCCACGTAGCCCCTGAACACCCTGCCTAGCACGCGATCCATTATTGCGTTGCCCACCGACTCCGTGAGTGCCCAAACGAGTAGTGCAATGATTAAGTCAATAATTGACTGTGGCGTGGTTGGTAATTGCCACGCCCCAATCATCCCTCCTCACCCTCCTCGTAAACCACCTCCTCCTTCTTACTCTCGATTTTTTCCCTCTTTCCTAGTAATTCCTCGAGTTCCTCGTCGGTGAAGCCGATGAGTCTCAGCTCGTCCTCTGTGAACGGCGTCCTCACGCCGTATATGTAGGCGTCGTATATCGCGTCCTTCAACCTATCCCGTGCACTGAAGTACGACGCATGCAGCGCAGATAACTCGAAGAGTGCCATTCCTGTGAACACCAGGAGTGTTGGTATGCCTGTGTAGAAAAACGCGATTAGTGAGGATATGCCCGTTATGAAGCCATCGAGTAAGTAAAACAATGGTGGGAGTACCTTGTCCCTGAGTATGAAGTATACTACATAGGCGCCGAGTGTCCAGATCACGAATAGGTAAGTCATCGCCGGCCCTGCTTCGACAACGACCTTGGGCAGTATGACTGGTATCTTCAATATGTATTGGGCGATTAACTGTGGTGGTATGTGGAAAATCATTAGGTCGGTTAGTGCAAGGACTATAACCATGAACACGTACAGGTAATCCTCAAGCGTGGTCTTCGCGAGTGCCTGCCTTGCTTCCCTGTATGTCAATGTCCTTGCTGCTAATTCCTCGAGTGGTGCGTACTCATCATCACTACTCATCGCTAGTAAGTACCAATTAGTAGTTTAAAAATGATAAGTAACGCCAAGTCCATGCTCGTCATGACGACGCCGCCCAGGAGACTGAGTAGTAAAACCATCGTTGCTGGTGGCTTGGGTGGTAGGTGTAGGTGCATAGCCATTGCGAACAATGCGTACGTGGATACCGCGGCTATTGTTACTGCGGCCAGGTCTGCGACGCCGAATGCGTAAGATACTGCGTAGGTGAGTGCCAACACGGATACCAAGTTCACAATGGTGTACGCGTTCGTCTCGCCCAGGTACGGCGTTGCCATAGACCTCGTAGACCTCGAGACTTGCGACGTAAGTAGTTGGAATAATGCCGATGTGAACGCTATGATTACTTGTGCGAAGCTGATGTTGTATGACACGCCGATCAGTGTGTTGAATACGAATGAGTATGCGGAGGCAAAACCAACAATCGTGTACGCAACACGCAGGTCTTCACCACCCGGCGCGTTTACTGTTTTTTGCTGCATACCAATCACACGTAGGAGTCTGTGTACTTTTTCCTGGTTTTCTTTGGTGCGACTGACCAACCAATCGCAAACCCCAGGAAGAACGGTGCAGCGGTGCCGGCGAGTGCTAACGAGCCTAGGTAGGAGAATAGTTCGTAAATCATGTCGCCCAGTGCTGTGTAGTTTATTGTGACTATCCCATAACTAGCAAGCATCACTAGACCAAATAGGAATGCGCCGAGTATTAACGCTATCACCTTGCTCAGTGCCCTTATGAATAGTCCGATTATGAAGCCGACAACAAATGATGTGCCTCCCAACGCGAGGATTTCGCTTAATATGTCCACAAAAAGCAATGTTACTTTTTAGTTTTTATTTTTTAGCTTCACATTGATCATGCACTTACACGTAACCGCTCATGCGGCTTTGCCTTTGCTTCCTGGCTGCCTGTACTCCAGTGACTACGAACAGTGTTGTCGAGAGTCCCGCCATCACTACGCCGACTATTTCGAGTATGAAACCTAGTGCGGGACTTGTTGGCATCATTGCTACACCAAGTGCAATCACTGCTGTCGCCGCCGCCATGATTATTAGTGCTAACCAGAAGTTCGTGTTTTTCAGTATATTACCTATCGCTGACATACGCTCGGTATTTAAATGATGAATTATTTAAGCTTTGCGTCCATGTACACCACGCCTTAATAATTCCTCGTGTGCGTGCTCCCTCGATGACACGATGGCGTCACTGAACGCCTGCATGAACTCGTCAGTGCCGAGTGCCACGGTTGTTGGCGACATCATGATCATGACATCACTAACAGGCAAATCAAGCCTCGGTGATTTCTCGTCAATGACGGGCATCTCGAGCAGCACGCCGTAACCCGCATGTACGTAGTTATTGCTCGCAGTCCTAACAATGCCGAAGTAATTACGCGGTATCCTGATGCCCCTCACCTTCGCCCACTCCTCCTCGCTCGTTGGTGCCCACGGTGTCTTGGCGCGCTCCCTAAGTTCCTTGAGTGCCTTTACCTTACCCTCGATTATGTTGTGTACTTCCTTGAATAGCCTAATGTCGGCGAGCAACTTAGGCAGCAGCATTACCTACTCACCGCCTGTGCCTCTTCAGTCTTCTTACCACCCTTTAATTGTGCTGCGTATGACTCTATGAATTTCTCAGTCTCCGCGGCAGTCCTGGCTATCGCGGACGTTATGTCAGTCATGCAAAACCTGAACTGACGCAGGAAATCATTCGGATCCAAATCACCACTCCTGCTCAAGTCCTCCTTAACAGCGTTTAGGCAGTACTCGATGGGTGGTTTTATGTACGCAGCAGGGTGTCCGAAACTAAAGCGTTGCTTGTAGTTCTTGCGTAGGTACGACTCCACGAAATCGTTTGTCTTACTCACCAACTCATCCAGGACAGTGCTCATTGCATTAGTAAGTGCATTTTTAGTTTAAAAATGATACTATACGTGACAACGGTTGCTCCACTATATGGGATTTCACGGAGATAGGGGTTTAAGCCCTAGTACTGTTAAGTCATGGTTGCTGAGTGCCCATTCTGCTGATTGGTGATGAACGAAGTCATCGCTTAACCATTAGTAGGGCTGTTGTTATTATGGATAGTGCCGTGGCTATCACCATGATCGCTGTAGTTATTAGTAACCATTTGTCGCCCGTGAAGATAGACACCATAGCCATGATAATCGTGACTAGAACCATCACCGCATCCACAAATACAATCCTAGACATCGCGCAAGACTCACTAGAGTGCCTTTATATCTCTAATGTCTACGTAAGTTAGTCATACGTGATCCTAACGGTTTGCCTACCCCTACCGCTGATTATGTTCCTGACTAACTCGGTTATGTTCTCCACATACCTCTCCACCGCGGGTTTGAGGCCGAACACCCTCTCGCCGCTTTCCGTGACTGCGTACCTGGCTAAGCCAGGTATCATGATTGTTAGCATATCACCGCTGTCACCGTACACCCTAAGCTCGAGGAAGGGCGTGACATAAAGTCCCCTGGTATCGATACCCACCTTATCAATCACCTCACCACTCTCTGGGTCGATGATTAAGGCGTTTTCGCTAATGATTGGTTTCATGACCTCCATGTTCCTGGTGATCAACTCAACACCCAAACGCCTAAGTGCGAACTCCAACCTGGGTTTCACCGCATTGCAATAGGGGCAGTCCGCCCTAACCCAAAGTACCACGTCAACCCTCACATGCAAACAATCACATCTCTAGTTTATAAATGATAATTAACGCGAAACTGCGGCTTTTACTTAGAGGTGCGTGTACCATTGGTTAGCCCTTTAAAGTCTCCCCTTACCAACATCTCGAATTTCTTGCGTATCTCCTCCTCGTCTCCCTCCTTTACCAACCTCTCGAACATCGCAAGACCGCTAGGTGACATAGATGCGTTACTGTTGCTACCTGCATTATTGTTGGGTTTATCAGGAGCCGCAGCGGTTGGCGTGTTTGTATTCGCGGCTTTTTTCTTAATCTGATCGACCCAGGGGTTAGTATTTAATTCCTCCTCGAATTTCTCGAGGTCGCTAGGCACTGTAGATGTGTTACCGTCACCACCCACATTATTAGTACTTGAAACCGCTGTGGTTGGCGTGTTTGCCGCAACCGTGTTTGTAATTCGCGTATCGATTGGTGGTGGCGGTGGTGCTGCATTACTAACGACTTGTCTTTTCTCACTGCGTTGCTTCCGTTTTCTTCTCCACATTTCCTTCCCCTCGGTAATGAGTGCATACACCCTTTTCGCCAAGGCGTCCGCGTTGGAGCCTCTGGTGTAGAGCACATCGCCATCCTTCTCAAGCATTGCTATGGATTCCGTGGCGAAGTCGTAACCCACGTAGAGAGTCATGTACCTGCCGAACTTAAACACGTAAGTAGCAGCACTATCGCTTATTGGTATTGTTAATGCAGCGAGTGGTATGATTTGCATGAACACGTCCGCGAAAACCCTGGGTTTCTCCCTAATCAGTGACGCGAGGGTTGCGAACACGTGCTTACCCACCCCAACGACGCGCTTACCCATCAATAACATGTACCCAGACGACGATGATAAGTAGGCGTTGAGTAGCACGGCTAAGCCCCTAACCACGTCCTCGTCAGCATTCATCACCACCGTGTAACTAAGCTTGTTGAATAACTTACTCGATTGGATCCCGTGGGTTGATAGGTGCTTATAGCCTCCTATAGTGGACACCACGTTTCCACAGAATGGGCATACAAAGACGGAATAGTCTCGTGTACGGACGGACACAATGAACTTACCACCATCCTCATCACTCAACCTCGTGAATGTTATATGGACACGCCTTTTTACCATCACTAATGCCCAGCAACCACAACTTAATAAATCTTCATTTACCGCAAAATGAGTGATACATCAGCATTGCACTCCACTACCGCTACTACTATTATTACTAGACTAGACTAGAAAAAACTAGTGCAACTACGAACCTTTTGGAACTAGCGGAAGTATTGGAATCAGCGGAGCTAGCAGAAGTATTAAAACTAGCGGAAGTAGCGGAAGTATTGACACTAGCGGAAGTATTGGGATCAGCGGAAACAATGGTTTTTGTTTCTAAATCTGGCCTTATCATGTTTCTTGCGTTGTGTTTTTATGTAAAGTTACGCTTAAATATTGGCTATGTTTTTGTTTATGTGTATGGTGGAGTACCTGGGTAAGATATACAATTATGAGGAAAAGGAAAGACTACTATCAAGGTTAGAGCATGAGGGGTATATGTGTAGGGATGTTGGTGGATCATCGTATATTTTGCATACGAATGAGAGGGTTACGGTGGATGGTGAGGGGAAGTGGTTTACGTATATTAGCGAGGGTCCGTGGTATTCAACGCATGAGTATGTTTGCGTGAAGGAGGGGCAAAGGGCCATTGTGAGGAGAATGGGGCGTGAGGATAGTGAAGAGGGCCATTATGCATGGGATGTAACGTTTGAGCTTACTACCAGTGGTTTAAGGAAACTATACGGCGTTACATGGTTCGAACCATGGCATAAATAAGGGCATAATAAGGATGATTAAATGCATTTTCCAATAAGTTTTTAAACCTCGACTTTGTTTGTGTTTTGGCCGCCTGCTTGAGGGGAATCCGATGAAAGGGGCGGTCTGAGACCCAGTCCCGTGGGCTGTGAACAAATGACGCCCCGAACGTGGGGGCCGTGGGCCCGACGGCGTAGGGAGCCTATCGGTGACGAGGAATCCCGAAGCCAAATGAGGGGAACGGGACAATCGAGGAAAGGGTGGTTTTTAAAATGTGGTGGTTTTTGCGTGGTTTAGGCTTCGATGCCGTATTCCTCGGCGAGCATTTTCGCCATATCGGCAGGTTTTTTCTTAGACCACGCCCTAATCGCGGCATTTATTGCTTCATATACATGCTTACGCATGTTCTTAACGTTTAAATGCAGCTCGTAAAGGTCGCTGCGGTAGTAAGCACTGTCGTAGTGTTCAGCCAGGATCCCCAATATCGCTAGTTGCTCATTATTTAACTCGATTGGTGATGCGACGATTATGTTCCATATACCCCAATCGTTTACGGTAAGCATGTACAGGTGCTTTATTTCCCCAAACATTATATCTACGATTAACTTAGCCTCTAACTCTTCGCGCTCATCCTCGTTAGGTATTAGTTTCTCTAACTCAATCATAACATCCTCATACATGAACACAAAGCTGCGTTTACGCCTTATCACGTTTATTATTGCCTTTATCGCCCTTTTGTCGTATGTGGGGGCCCTGACCGCCTGGGCCCCAGGGGCGCCCCTGTTAAGGGCCGGGGCGTCGCCCGTGAACCTAGACGTGGGGTTTTCGATGTCCTGAACCGTGGATTTTGTTTCGCCTTGCATGCCAAGGTGTACACCTCAAAGGGGTATATAAACCTTTCCTAACGTGGATCCCATAACGACCCCCAGGAGCCGGGGGTACACAATAATGCATGTGGTGTTGTTTATTACGTAATGTGATAGGTTTTGTTGTAGATGTTTATTTTGTTTCTTTGCCGTTCAATGATTATTGGTTTGTTTTCATTAACTCCTACGTATTTCGCTAGCTCGCGGATTTTTCTCGCTTTGCTTATTGTTTTAGTGATTGCGGTTTTGTAGTATGGGCGGCGATAAAGGCATGCGTATAATTCGCCATTCCTGTACCTAAGTGGTAGTTAGCGTTTACGTTTACTCTACGTTTTCAACCATATAGACAGGTTCATTCTCACATACACCTAGGAAATCATTAACATCGAGTTTCGAGAAACTCATTATACGTGTATTAACGATCTCATTTGACTCTCTCAACAAGTCTTTCCATTCATTGGAGCAATAGTATTGTCCATAACTAATGAACGTGCTTATGATATCCGTAATTACATACAATGCCTGCCTTAAAGCCATTCTCAGGTTAGGGTCTTTACCCAACACGACCTTATCCTTACCATTATGGATCTCCAGCTCAATAACCCACGCATCACCATCACGTCTAACCACGATAGAGCTAGGCATCACTTTCACCATTCTCATTACAACATTGCAGTTTAAATACATATCTTATTGAATTAATAGGTTATACATGTTTTTCGCAACGAATCCATCACCTATGGCCAAAGCATTTCGTTAAACAAACTCTAGAAACTTCCAAGCGCTAGGTTTAAATGTTTGTGTGTTTTTGTTTTTAGCTGTGAAGCAGGAATTCACTAAGGAACTCTGTATCAAGTTTAGTGAGGAGACGTACAGTGTCGTGGAGGAGGTAGCGAATAAGTTGTTTGAGGGCAACAAAAGCCAAGCCGTCAGGTACATAATCAGGCAATACAAGAAATTCACCACGAGAAAACACAGACAACGCAAAAAACAAGTAGTCAGCGAAGGTGGTGCTGAATGAGTAGTAACCCATATAATAAGCGTGGTATGGATTCGGCACCAATGGATGCGTATATCTCACCTGTCGGCGAGAAATTAATCGACATAGCCAAGCATGAGAAGAAGAAGTATGAGGTATTCCATAAAAAACTTCTGAAAAAGGAAATACCTTATTTCAAAGTTTCAAGGCTGAATGATGTGATAGACCGTCTCAAGAACGCGGGGTTTAGGAGGATATTATTCATATCCGCTGACGAGACAATACGTACGTTCAAGGTGGTGGCTAGGTATTGGAACAAGGTGAGTATCCTAAAGGTAGAGTCTAAGTTCGGGCTTGTTAAGGAATTTGGGTTTGATATACAAGCAAAAGAGTTCACATGCGGTGAGGATGGGTGCTGGTCTTCATTCGTCCCTGAGGATTTAGGCTCTGCGAGAGATATCTTGTATTTCTACTATATACCAATCGAGGTTAAGGTCAAGAGCGAGAAAACCAGGCGTATCATTAGAAAAGTTTGGGAGAAAAGGCGTGATTTTGAAAAGTCCCTCTTCCATGCAGAGCTTATGTCCAAGTCATTAAAGAGGGCGAGTTCTGTCAGTAATGAGTATGACTTGGTTTTAGTGCTCATTGATGGATCGTCGCTACCACCGCACTTGGATCCCTACGTTGGGCCAGGGACAAGGTTTATGCTCGATGTTTGGAAGCTTGTGAGTTACGATGAAATGGCAAAGCTCTTTGAGATGAAGAAACGCATGCTTCGTACATACCTCAACATATTTGAGCGAGTATTAGAAAGCAGGAATATTGTGTTAGTTGGCGCGGTTAAGCGATCGGAAGATCAAACGTTACAGTATAAAGTGTTTAGGCATGTTGAGGAGGGGCGTAGTGATATTGATGTGTTAATTAGTTACTTAAGGAGCGGTGAAGGGATAGGGCCTTACTTCATAGATAGACTTTTCATGTTTGCTAAGGAGTTAAGGAGGTTCCATATTAAGAAAACCACCAATGAAGAAATAAAGCACAAGATCCCAATTCACTCATACATAGTTAGGATGTACGAGCATGTATTACCAATGCGATTAGATGTACTTACACCACCCGCATTAGGCAAAATGGAGCAAAACATTGTGAACCTATTGGCTAACCTTATCATACCAAGCAGAAAGCACACGTATATAGCTGGAAAGGATGAGAAAATAATGCTTGAGGTCCCAACCTTGTTCCCGATCTACCTGGTAGATAAAGAGCTGGATAAGTGGGGTAGTTTTGTCGAGAGCGTGTATAGGGCTGAGATAAGAGAGGCTTGGGAGACGATTAAGGATCGTTGGTTTAAGGCTTACTGGGATGAAGATGAGGAAGTCGAGGTTGGTTATTTCAAAGAAATAAGAGATTCGAAAGAGTGGGGTGAAATGCCATGATGCGACTACAGCGAAAGGAGGAGGTAGTTTCATCTCTGCCGAAGGTTAGTAATAGGATCGTCATTGGGCATGTTTATACTGGGAGAAAAAGTGTCTCTACTGAGGAGTTGGATGCTTACATATTCGGTAGGGGTCTCGTATCCAGGGGCGAGTTAGTGGGCATTGTAGATAAAGACATGAATAGAGTGTACATAGCGAGAATCACCTCAATGGACAAAGAAACACCGTTAAGTGAAATAGCTGAAATCATAGAGAAAGCTAGAGAGTTAAATATCGATTTTTACAATTTAGTCAAAAAGTTGATCAAGGATCCACGATCGATAATGAGATATGCTAACTTGAGATTGTTATTCATAGTAAACCTAGATAAGGATGGTAATTTTAAACGCGATGAAGATGGTAAACTCGATACAAAAAGTATCGATGAGCCGCCGGAACCTGGCATGCCCATTGTTAAGTTCACCGTGGATGATTATAAGGCGATTTTGAACCTAAGGGATGAGAAGGATGGTATTTGTGTTGGGGAACTTGTCGAGAGACCTGACGTCAAGGTGTGTATTGACAAGGACTTCTTTAGACAGCATCTTATTGTCCTCGGCCAGACGGGGTTTGGGAAGAGCGAGGCTATGGCTAGGGTGATAGAGGAGTATATGAGACATCGTGATGTACTAGTTGTTATTATGGATCCGCATGGTGAGTATGTTGATATTGACAAAAGCAGATTAGATGGTAGTAAGGTCTTTAATGTTAATGTTGTTAGGCCTGGTGAGGGGGGCTTCGCGATTGGGTATAATAGGTTGAGCCCGGAGGAGGTGAAGTTAATAGCACAGCTTGTGGATGAGAACAACCCACCAAGTGAACAAGGCCTTGAAGCCCTCGCTGATGCGCATGCGGAGTACCTTAAATCATGCGTAAACACTGATAAGAAGTCGGATGTATGTACTAAAGATGGCAAACCAGATGGCAAACCCAAGCCCTATTTCGACGTATTACGAGAGATTTTCAATAAGGTATCAGGAAATCCAAAGTATAAGTTGCATGAGGAGACGAAAAAATCTATTATACGCAGAGTCAATTTGATGGAGAAGTTACGAATATGGTCTCCCGACCCTGATTATGACCTTGATGTGAGACAGTTGGTGCAGGGGTTTGATGCGGTTGTTGTTGATTACTCAGGTGCTGAAATTGGTAGTTTGGGAGCGAGAGTCTTAGCCAGTGTTTTCTTGAGTAGGCTTATTGATAGGAAGAAGGGCGACCCCAGTTTCAGGAAGACCCCACTCTTTCTCGTCGCTGATGAGGCTACGCACTTTATACCTAGGGATTACGACACAGTGCTTTCAAGGAAGTTCAGGGAGTTGATTGGTGAAATGCGTAAGTTCAACCTAGGTGTTGCTTTAGTTACACAAGTGCCACACAAGATACATCCTGACGTCCTGGATCCCATAAATACAAAGTTCTTGTTTAGACTACAAGGAAGCGGGCTAGATACAATTGAAAAGTTTAGTAATTTAAGTAAAGAGGACTTAGAACATCTAAAGGTGTTAAAGCGTGACGCTGCATTTATTATCTCGCCATATATTACAGAGAATATACCAATCATGGTTGAATTCAATAAGCCAAATGTAAAGCATTACTACCTATTTCAATAATTGTCAATATTAAAACCATCGATGTTATTATTTATTAAATCTGAGCATAAGTCTTGATGCATCTTTAGGATTTCTAGTAGGTTTGCGTGTAACAGTCTTTTTGTGTCGTACCTCCTGTCTGCCTTGAACCTCATGAATGACTTCCTAACTGGATCCCATATGAGTACCCTGCCGTTTACTTTGGCATGGTATATCCACACTGAAGTGTCGTAACTATTGATCATGTGGAAGACCCTCCTCAAGGAGTTCATGCTAATCCCAAAAACATGGAGCCTGGCATCAGGCATCGCTCGCCTAACGGCACTCAGTACCTTGTGGACGAGGGCTGGCGACCTCATCATGCATATCGAGCCAACACCCCAGTACTTGAACTCGCCAGGTGTTACTCCGTGGCTTTTGTACAAGTCCAGGCACTCAAGCCATTGGCTTGGGTCATCAAAGCCCTGTAGGACAGGGACTACCTTATCAACGACGCCCAAGTCCTCGGCTAGGGCGATTAATTCAACACCGTGCTCGACTGTTCTCCTTATGCCGTCCTTGATCGGTAAACCCCTGGGGTGTAGGATGTCTAACGGCAGGTCTAGGGTGGCTATGTAATCAACCCCTACCCTCAAGGCGAACTCCAGGTAGTCCTTCTCGGTATATGGGTAGTCAAACCCCTTGAAGTCCATGTAGAACTGCTGGGCGCCTGAGTCCATGAATACCTCGCCGCCGAGTTCTTTAGCTAATTTGAAGTCATCACTCATTACGAACTTACCATTTTCGTAGTAAGCACCTGCCGAGAGTAGCCAGTTAAGGGGCCTAACACCACTTCCAACTGCAACATCTAAGGCGGTATCCTTCCCTGCCAGAAACAGCTTCGGACAAAGCATTCGCGACCCCACCCACCTAAGCACCATCGGTAACGTCTCCCTAAGTAACATGGACGGTGTAACACCTAATGAATTTGCGACTTTAACAACCTCTTTGTAAGTTTCATACGGTATCTTTGTATTCAAAACTTTCCATCGCTTCACAGAATATAGCTCGGCATTACAAGGTATTTAAGTGTTTCTCAAAGAAATACAACTAGGTATACCTAGCTCTACGAGATCCCCACGAGGGGGTTGGCGAGGGTGGTTAAACAAGTGTAGAAGACAATGAGCCAATAAGCATTGTGTTGGGAGTTTGTTTGTGTTTTGGTTGTCTCGAGTTTTTGCTGTGCCCATTGGTGGGGATGTCACGGTATTCGCTGCAGTGATATCACACGGCTTTGGCTAGATACCTAATTAATAATTAGTCGTTACTGGAATCGCCGTCGCCGTTGATTAAACGGCACAGCCGAGATCGGCGATGTAGCGATGAGCCAGCCGTTTGTGACCCCCACTGCAGTGGGTTCCGTAAGCTCTACCCACCACGTTTTTCATGACATGTTTGTAATGCTTATTTTGACAATTCTCTACCCCCATTTGCATTACTTTTGCCTAACTAGTTGATTGGGAGTGAGTAAATGGTGATACCGTGGTTACCCCTCTATTGGTTTGTACAATGATATTTAAAAAGGCAGGTCGGCGATGGGGTTGTTTGCGGTTGTGGAACCCGTTTGGCTCTAACTGGTGTAGAAACTTAATTACCAGGGCTTTCCGTACAAATATACTATGGTGGCGTAATGACTTAAGCACGGAGGTGTTCTTAAAAAGTGAACACTCGGGGGGTTAAGGGGGTCTTTTCAGTTAAAATAACTCAGAAATTGAACGCAATTACGACCTCCGTGAAATAAATAAACTATTTATTTTATGATCACGATCCTATATATGTCATGGATATATGATTTATTGACGCGTTTAATAATATACCATAGAGACATCCTACATTCTACAAGTGTAGTGCTTTGAAAAGGGGTTTCAGACAAAATAAGATAAGGATTGAAAAAAATTCTATACTATATAGGGGGACTGGGCTTACTCCCTCCAGAGTGTAAGATCTTTCATGCTAAACTCGGTAAGCGATGTTTTACGAAAGCGTGTACCGTGCTAATTCTATCTCTCTTTGGATTGGGGATTGAACGTAAGTTACGTAGTATAAGAGGGCTTCTTAGAGGGATCTAAGAGGAACCTAAGAGAATATCTTAGATACCTCTTAGATAGTCTCTAGATACTCTCTAGAGGGTATCTTAGAGGGATCTAAGAGAGCATCTAAGAGAGAATCTTAGAGGAACCTAAGAGGATATCTTAGAGGTATCTAAGATAGGTATATTAACCCCTCTTAGACGGCGTATATTAGGGGTGTTTGGGTATGGGCGAGCCTGAAAAAGACGTAAGGGGGGCGGGGGAGGGAGAGAAAGAGAGGAAGTTTCTACCTGTCTTTATGCGTGCCGAGGACGCCAGGTACATAGACCACATCAGGGAGAAGATACTGTTTATTATCTGCATGAATAAGGAGAAGTGCAGGGCGATGTACTCAAAGAAACTATCGAAAGCTGCTATCCTCGGTGCTTTGGTTAGAAAGGCTTTCTTCAATGATGACTTAACCCTGGAGTTAGCCAAGGAGTTGATCATTGATGAGTTCGCATACAACGCGATAATGGATAAAATAAAGGAACGCGAGGAACAAAAGAAGAAGCAAGAAGAGGAGCGAAAGGCTAAGGAAGAGAAGTACAAAGTAATAACTGTCAAGTGCCAGGACGCACAGAAGTGCCTCGAGGAAGCCATGGAGACAGCTAAGGAATTCCGCAGGATGATGGGTCTCGAGGACTAATACCTATTATATTATTACTAAAATAAACAAAACATTTAAATTTATCATAAATTACGTATTTTTGCATGGGCAATTCGCATAAAGTCGTGATAGCGAGAGGCAGGTTAGTCAAGCACCGCCTACAAGGAAGGTACATAATGTACTCCGTAGTCATCCACAAAAGGAAAGGCATACCTGAGGAACTAGAGAGTCTCGTAGGCAAGGAACTAACAGTAATCCTGGCAGACGAAGGTGAAGAGCAATGAGCATAGTTAATCCCGACGCACTTAACTACCTGAATGATTTCATAAAGAGGGTTCATATAGACCACGAGGACCCTAAGAAAGTCATTAACGAAATGCTGCAGCAGGGGAAGCTTAGGAAGTACAATGCAACAATAATAACGAAGGTGCCGTATCAGAAACGCGTGCAGTTAATCATAAGCGACGGTGCTAACTTATACACATTCTTTGAGATATACACGAACCAAACCAAGGAGAAGCTCATATCGAGTAACGGCGACCAACCAGACATAAGGCTCGGCGATGTCGATGTTGGTAAGTTAGTCCTGGATAACGTGTTGTATAGGTACATATCGCTCGTTCCTGTGAACGTCGTGGGTAGGGCCACGGTGGTCGGGGTTGAATTACACATTAGGGCTAAGAAGGGTTTTGTAGAGCCTCACCTGGTTATCCTCGACATTGAGCAATCAAACGTGGAAGAAATATCAATCAGTAAGGCATTCCAGGTACTGCCGATTGAGCTTGATGCGGATCCCAGGAAAAACCTGAGGGCGATACTTGATATTTTCGCGCCGCAGATTGTTGGGCAGGAACACGCTAAGAAAGCCCTACTCCTATCCGCGGTTGGTTCTGGCCCATATGTGAGCGATGACGTTAGGTTCACAATAAACGGCATCATAATTGGCGAAGCAAGCACAGGCAAGACCGTGTTGGGTCTTGAATTGTGTAGGTCGCTGCCCAAGTGTGCGTTTGTTGATGCCTCATTAAGCACGGAAGTAACGCTAACACTAGCGTACGACTCAACACTTAAGGAGATGGTGCTCGGCCCAATGGCCTTACTCGATGGTGATGCGTATGATTTTGGCGTCGTAGTGATAAACGAGGCTCAGAACCTAAAAGAACCTGAGCTGCTTCGCTCGGCAATTGAGGAACAAAGAGCCGAGGCTCACAAGGGTGCACAGCACGTTAGCGTGAGGACTAGGGTATCAACCATCCTGCTCATGAACCCAACCATGAACTCGTGGGATCCATCCAACTTTAGGTCTAATTTCCCAAAGCGTTTCGACATACCGTTTCTATCCAGGTTCGACTACACAGTCGTTGTTTACCCACCACATGATGAGGAGGAAATCGTAGAGGTGGCGAGGGCGATTAGGGAGAGACACAGGGGTTTGAGGACTGATCACCCAACCCTGTGGGCGATTATCAAATACGCAAGGACACTCGACACAATCGAGCAGAGCGACGTTGATAAGTACATGAACGAGAAGGTGGTTGAGCTATACAACAAGTACAGGGAGAGGGAGATACCCTTCCTGCCCAGAACCATTGAGGCGTTAGATAGGTTGGTCAGGGCGTTCGCAAAACTAACCTTACAATCAAAGATAACCAGGGTGTTCGTGGACTTCGTGTTAGAGAACATAATCGATTGGGTAAACATAATGAGCAACCCCGCGTTAGGCATGATCGCGGTCGGCAGCGATAAGAAAAACGCAACGTTCCTCCTCGAGAAGATTATGAAGACCGATTGCACCAGGGAAACAGGTGGTTGTAGCCTAGCTGATCTCGCTAAGAAATTCGAGGAAATATTCACCCAAACACCAGGCGGCGAGGAACAACTAAAGCAACTACTCGACAGGAAAAACCTCGCGAGCGTTTACCCCTACGTAGAATTCCTCATCCACAACCTATACGAAAACGGTTACATATACAAATGCGGAGTAGACAGGTACTGCGTGGTGAACTCACGATGAAGCCGAAGATAGAGACTACCGACGGCAAAACAATTGTTTGTTTAGGAGATAACAATTGTGTCAAGTGGGTCGCGGGAAAGGAAAAACAAGCGTTGTCCATACTCAATGCTGGCTGCAGCGAAACCAGGGAGATACTAAAACAATTGGGTTACGGCGATAGAGCGATCAGGGAATTAACAAAGGACTTATGCGGGCACCCGTGCCCACAGGTAGACCCCAGGTTTTGCAGCGACCCAGGGTTCAGGGAGTTCATAACATCGTGGAAGCCGTTGTATGTTCCATACAGCAGGTACAACGCGCTACCCACCAAAACAAAGAAACTAATCAATGAACTAATGAGAAAGGGTTACGTCATAAAGCAAATATGCTGCGTCCAGTACAACGAGGAGTGCAGGTGCGTAAAGACCGACCACGGGTTCTTCATAACCGCCAGGGTGGTTGATTACGACAAATGCATCAAGCACTCAAGGGGCGAGTGCGTATTGACTGTTAGGCAGGCAATAGCGGGCATACTATCATACCTGAGCCAAAAGTAAAAACCCACGCCCCAGGGAACCGCTGAGCTTTTAATTAATGCTTAAATACTGGGCAGCGGTATAGTGTGGTTGTATGGTGGTTCCGAAGATTTTCATGAGTTATGAAAAGGTCGGTGACTCGAGCGTGAAGTACTATGAAGCCTATGAAAGCGGTAGTAAGTACTACGTCGCACTGATC
>Ga0080005_172256_pt1 | contig 17462 bp, 25 predicted proteins | sample JossMetagenome_2_FD_69208 | JGI IMG/M metagenome (GOLD analysis project Ga0080005, IMG submission 69208) | Hot spring sediment microbial communities from Joseph's Coat, Yellowstone National Park, USA - JC3_ASED (SPADES assembly) (version 2) | ecosystem: Environmental > Aquatic > Thermal springs >... | reverse complement strand
CCCACAACCGCATATAGGACCCCTGTAACTCCAAACATCAAGAAGGCAGTTGGGAAAACCCCGAAGGTCTTGTCGGCCCCGTGCAGGAAACCCAAGCCTATAATGAGCGGGACTAGGTATAGCCAGAGGGTAAAATGGTATATGTCGTAGAAGCTCCTCGCAATGTAGCCGAGAAACGCTAGACCAGTAACAGCGAATATGGCTAGAAAGACGAATGCATAGATAAGCTCCTTGGTGTTGCTGAGGACAAATCTTATTGGAAACAGGCTGGCTATGAGCCTCCCCTTCTTGTCGCCGTTTTTGGGTCCCGTAGACTCCTGCGTCTTCTCACCGCTCATATTATTGGAAAAGCGAAGCATACAAAAAAAGTTATCCTAGTAGGGTGGAACGTGGCTAAGTATCCACTTTGCCACGTATTGCCCAGCCAGTATACTGCTGTATTCCCCCATCATGGGTGCCAGCGAGTTAAAGACCTGGTCGACTATGCCAGTTACAGTCTCCATGGCACTGTTGACGGCGCCAATGGGCAGTAGGGCTACGATTATGACTGCGGGTAGGGCGTTCAGGTATTGGTAACTCCTGTATAGTGCACCAGTCGATAGGACGGCCTGTATGCCTGCATAAATGGCGTAGCCAGCCACGAATAGGTAGGTTACCTGTGGTGGTAACAGCTCCTTGGCTGTCAATATTATCCATACAGCGAAGACACGCCAGAGCGGGGTAACAGTGGAGGCGTATCGGGACCAATACGCAGATATGAGGCTGAACACCATGAATAGACCTATGCCTATCGCCATTAGGACAAAGAAGTAACCGAAGAGTATGGCTAGCAGGAATAGGAAAATCGACGACCCCATCAATAGGTATACGAGCATTGGTCCCGCAATGTTCATTATCGTTACTAGTGCTGGGACAAAGAGACCAGCAACGTATCCCACCACTAGACCCACCCAGATTTTGCTGGTTACGGTGTATAGCCCGAGGGCGAGTGCATAGAAGAGGATAGACCTAGAGTTAATCGTGTTGCTTCCTAGCGATGCACGGATCCACAGCAGGTTACCCACCAGTGCGAAGACGCTGGCAATCGTTGTAAAGCTCGCTAGGTAGGTAACCGTCCACATGCCCAGGTATGCTGGAAAGTTGATTACAAAGGTCTCCTTGAATACGTCATACATGAATGGCTCGGTCGATGCCACCGCATACATGAATATGAGGGCTGTAAGGGCGTATAGGAAGCTCTGCCCACCCTCCTGTGGCTTGACAACTGTCCTTGCAAACTGCCTCGCAGTGTCGAGGGGTGTAGGAGGTTTTGGAACCTTCTTGTAGACACGCTCAAAGTCTGACTCGGGTGTCGCTATCTCGACTAGTCCTGCTTGCTCCTTATCCCTGACACGTCTATAATCTTGGATTCTCCTTTTCTCGGACACATATAAGAAAGAAAAAAACTAGTATTTTAGGGTTTAAGGCTGGGTGGCGTTTACGGGTAGCTTGACTGGGGCTATCGGCTCAGTGAAGACTGACAGGTTGGGAGTGTAGGCTACAATGATGGCTCCAGCGATTGCCAGTAGGACTATGAAGCCCGAGAGGTAGGGGTATCTCTTGTGCATGGCGTAGACAAGCAGGTTGGCTGGAGCCATGGCTAGGCTGAGTGCCGAGCCATGGAAAAAGCTCCATATAATCCAGAGCAATATTGCCGTGTTGGCTACGAGTATGACTAGCTTCAGCTTCCTACTCATACAGGCACCACCTCTTTCACTGTCTCTGGTATCTTTATCTCTACCTTTGCCTCTGTAATCTTTGACGCTATGTATACTAGGATGGCTAGGATTGCTAGGTCTACTAGGAGCGTTCCATAGGCATAGCCACTTATAAGGGTGTTGTATGTTGCATGCATGACTATGCCTGTGAACACGTTGGGATTTTTCTTGAGAAATATGTAGAACGGTATCATGACTGTTCCTAGGAGGGCGATTATCACTGGTGCCAGCAAGCCGTATTGTAGCCTAGACGGGACATGCATGAACAAGAACCAGAAGCTGGACCAGAACCACGCTGTCCTTGGACCCGTTAGTGCTGTGGCTCCGAAACCGAGCGTGAGCCGAGCCCAGAGCTCCTCTCCCATAGCTACAATCAAGAACATCTGTATCGCAGTTAGCTGTGCTATGGGGTTAGCGTCGGCATCGAATCCAACTGGTATCCATGCAAACTGGAGGGCTTGAATCGTCTGCCCGCTGTCTGCTACGCCGAAAGCCCCAAGCAGGATAGACACTAAGATTGCCACGATAAACATAGTGAATCCGCCTAGGATCCCTACTCTCATGTCTGGCTTCGGCATCTTTGGCGGCTTGTATAGCAGTGTGAAAGCCACTGCCATTACTATGGTTACCCAGTAGAACAGAAAGCCTACACGATAGAAAAGGGTCCCGAACATGAGGACGCTTGTAGAGGGTAACAGGAAAACTAGGAGCTGGTGCCTGAAGCCCCCCACCGAGCCAGCCGTGGGCTGTGGTGCCAAGAAGTAGCCCGTAAGCCCGAAAATCAGGGCCACAGCCATGCATAGGACAGCAACAAAGGCTAGTGCTAACCCTAGGAGCCACATTGATGTCGCTATTAGACCGATAGCTAGGAAGCTTGCCAGCAGTTGTAGAACGCTGTAACTTGGGAACTCACCTATCTGTAACTCTTCACTCATCCTATCTCCACCTCTATGCTGATGTGTAGGTATTTGACCAGCAGGTAGATTACTATCACTGTTGCACCTATCAGCGTCAGCCAGCCGAGCCAAGAGTTCAGAAATGAAGACTCGATGGTTGCCAGCATGGCGTGAGGCGTGTAGCCAAAGTATTGTAGGACAGCGTCGACTATCGCCTTGATTAGCAGGAGCTGTATGATGTTCTTGATAAGTGTGTTGAGTGAGGCCCTAGGCACGGATATGCCTATTAGCCCAAGCACGTCTCTGGCTAGACCTAGGGACGACTCTATGCCCAAGAGTATTGTAACGGCTATGATAACCCACTTGAAGACCGTGTAGAGCATGCCTACGATGCTCCTAGCGATGTCCTCTACTCCTGCAGGTGGGAGTGGGAATAGGTCTAGTCCCCACAGTTGTGCTGGCTGTATGTTCCTAAGCGAGCCTAGGACCCAGAGCGTAATGAGGACGCTCCACAGGACTGCGTTTACCAGTGAGACATACTTTATTGCCTTCTCAACGTCCATCAATCAAACCACCCCCTTGACCTCATCTCCCTATACTCTAGGTATAGTAAACCCACGCCCAAGACTTCTAGGAATAGGTTTGGTATTATCCACGTGTAGCCGAAGGGGTTAAGGTTTACCCAGACGGCGAAGGCTAGCGTAGCTATGAAGGCTAGGACCAGCATTCCGTCGCTCAGCCTATCCAGTAGGTATACCATACTTATCGAGAAAAAGTTTTGGTTTCGAGTATTTTAGGGTTTATGCTTTTGCCTGTGCCGTGGTCTTTGCCTGTGCGGGCTGTGGCTGTGCCTGTGCAAGCTGTTCTTGTAGCTTAGCTATGACCCACTTTGCCACTGCCTCCTCCGTGGCGTATTCGACAACATCTTTCCCCGTAACGTTGAACCTGCTCAGCACGTCCTCGATGATTTCATAGCTCCCTGGGAGCTTGTTTATGACCTCCTGCAAGAGCTGATTCGTAACGCTTATGATTTTCTCGTATGTCTCCGTGAACCTGCTTATCTCAGACTTGTATTCCATGTGTGCCTCTACAAGCGTATCTGCAAAGACTGACTCCATGCCCAGGAACTTCTGGAGCCTCTCTGGGTCCCTGAAGAGTGTAACAAGCCTAAGCACGTATTTCTCTTCCTTGTCAACCGCTAGGTCTCCCCAGAACACTGTCAGCCCAGTCTCCCCTATGTCTACCGTTACACTTGTAGCGGGGACACCTATCTCTACGAGGTAGTAGGGTGCAAGCCACTCGGCCACATACCTCAAGCCAAAAAGGGTCTTCATGAGCTTGATGTGGACGTTATACCATTTTTCCAGCAGGGCATAAGCCCTGTGTATCCCGCTCTCTATCTTGTCGTTGTTGGTCCACACCATCCTCGACAGTAGCTTTACGGTCCCCTGGCTGAACACAATGTCTTTCTGCGTCTTAAAGTAGTATGCATGACCGTTTACTGGATTGAACACTAGGATATACATGTCCATCACCTCTGTCTGGTGGCGAAATTAAAAAGCTTGGCCACCTCTTCTCCCAGGTTTATCGGCTCCGTGTGGGAGACGTTGGCCTTCACTATCAGCTCAACGAGCTTCTGCAAAACGTCTACGTTTATGTCCTCTATCTTGATTTCCTCACGTATCCTAGGCTTCCCACCCTTTTTTCCAGGCTTGTCGAACAACCTAATAGTCATGGTTGCCTTCGGTCTCCTAGGCACAGTTACACCTATACTATAAGGTGAGCACCTATAAAAAAATCTTGCAGTATAACATAGTATGGGTGGGGTTAGCCCTAGGAAAAAGAACATACAAGGGATGTATAGGGAAACATTTTGGAAACCAATAGACAACAATACCCACAACCACAGAAAACAGCCCTGCCCAGTCGGGCTGGCACCACCCCGTCATACGCCCAAGCTGTCGCCAGCACCGGCTCCTGGACGTGAGCCAGCCCTCACACATCCTACAAACAAAGCCCAGAAAGATATCCCTTTCGGTTTAAACCAGAAGACTTCTTGACAAACATAGTTTACTAGTTGTCCTATGTGAGGTCTGCACCATTCAATATAAAGCCATAAAACTCAAAGATTCGCTAAAATGCTTCACAAGGGGTCCAAAACAGATTTACAAAGGAAGCTCATTATTTTTAGGGAACTTTTTCCCAAGGGGTTTTTCTCAAGGGAGGTCATTATAGTTTTTGATTTTGAGAGTTTTTGTTATTTTAAATTAAAAAGAGAAAAGACTTCCTCTTAAAAGCTGGTGAAAAATGAAAAAATTATGGGCGGAAATATACCCCCCCTCCCCCTTGGGAACCACCCCCTTGGGAAAAAGCTCCCTAAATTTTGCTTTTTTCCTTATTGTATGTTTTGGGCATCCCCTTGGGAAAAGGGCTGAAAAAAATGTGTTTTTGTAACACTTTGGTTGAAAAAGTTACTGGTTGTAGCGTTCTAGCTCGTAAAGTGTTTCCTGTGGTTTTCCGCTGTTGTCAACTGAGTCTGTGAGCTTTATTCCTCTTACCCATGTAACCTTGTCTCTCATGTAGGTTGATACACCGTATTTCGAGCCTTTTTCGTCGAGCTCGGTGTAGAAGTTGGGGAGCGAGGTTGGGGTCATTTTGAGAACTCTTCTGACGTATTTGACATATGCATTGTATAGGACGGTTCCCTTTATGCGTGCGTCCGAGCTGTATTCGACCCAGTCGCTTTCCAGGAACCTTTCAACTGTCTCTTCTCTGCTCTGTATGACTTCCCATATCTCGTCTATGTCTCTTTTCCTGACAGCCCAGCCTATCTGCTTTAATCTCCACCCGCACCACATTAGAAAGGCCATTATGTCTGTGTCGCTTACCAGCTTGTCTATGTCCTCGATTTTTGGTCCCTGTATGGGCTTTACACGGATATAGCTGAGCCTGTTCAGGAGGGCGTCCAATGCATCGGGGTCCATATACTCGATTTTTGGGGGTCCATTGCCCGCAAATATTGCCAGTTTTAACGACTCCATTATTACTGCGGGCTTATTTTTCCTCTCTACTAGTATCTGGTCCCGTTTTCCCAGTAGAAGGTTAAGGAGCTCGGCTGGCAACTTGTCTATGCGTTCAGGCATAATCAGTATGTGTTTACCAGCCAATGCTTCTAGCCCAAAGACATAGTTCTGCTTTATGCTTATGCTCGATATTGTCCCTACAAGCCTCTTTATCGGTCTTGTGAGGAGGTATAGTATCGTTGACTTACCGCTGTCCGTGGGTCCATCTAGGTAACCTATAAGCTTGCTGTTGGACGGCTTTAGTATTGCACCTACGAGGTCTGTAAAGTATTCCCACTCCTTGTCATCGAACTGCCTGCGGAAATACTGGTAGAACTTGTTTGTTGACAAGTCATACTGGTCGTTCTTGATGTCCTCTAGTATAGACTGCAGTGTTTTGCCGTCGACCCTCTCGGTAGCCGTAAACAGAGGCGAATAGTTGACAAAGTAGTAACTGGGCTCTGGGCTTTCCCTGGAAAGTGGCTTTATGAATGTAAATGTCTCCATGTCGAAGATGGCATCCATAAACCTGATTTTACTAATCGGGTTTAGCCTGTCCGTCCCCACGAGCTTTCCCGAATAGCTTGCCAGTATCTCTATTACGTCCTCACGTGTCTCTCGGGACAGCAAAGGAGTAAACATGAGTATCAATACCTTGTGACCAAAGTCTATTTCTGAGTTGTTTTTGCCATAGGCAGGGATAGCAATATCGTTGTATCCAAGCGTTACGTATATTTCCTCTGACACGTCTGTCTTGTGAACAAAGACATGCATCCATCCCTTTTCCCGTATGTATTGTGAGACATAGTTAGCCTTTTCCACGTTTTTCAGCCTGTGCCACCACTTCTCTTTTTCCTCTGATACACCAACAAGTATACCTCTCTTCTCTAGCCAGTTGAAAAAGTCCTTGACAAAGACGCCCATCCCAATCTTGCTGTATTCGTTTTGCAGGAGCTGTATCTGGAGGTCGACGTCTCGCAGATATTTCCAGTCCTCCATCATGCTATGCCATTCACTATCGAGGACTACGGTTTCTACTCTGATTGGCTTACCCAAATTACCACTCGACGCTGAAGGGTTTAGCGAAAAGTTTTTTTGGTTTTGCTCATCAACGCTCATAGGTGTGTCCCCTAGGAACCCCTGAGCCCTTACTTGGGCTATGAAGTATTGGCGATGAGGCTGTGGTTCTTGAGGTATTCGTCTACAATCATGCGGACTATATCTGCGAATGCTTTTCTCTCTCTTCGTGCAATCTCCATGATAGCGTCATACTGGTATCTGTCCAGCGTTACTGTTATCCTTTTCCCCTCCTTTACCTTTTTGGGGTAAACCATGGCTATCAGTTTCAAGTCTCATCACTATCAAAAAAACCTATCGTTTAGGGTAAACTGTTTTATACCCCAGGGGCGTCTATAAGCATATGTCAGAAGAATATGAGCTTAAGTATGCATACTGTGAATTCGAAAAAGTGGGACCAAAATTCATTATAAAGTGTCCAGAAGGAACCCTGCACGTAACACCAAACCAAGTAAGGCTGGGAGAGGAGGGCGAACATTACATACCTAGGAGTGAGTTACCCTTGGTTACAAGCGAGATTTTGGGTATCAGCCTATCATCCCCGAAGCACGTTTACAGGTTTGCCAACCAGATATACCTTTACAGGCAGATACGGGGAGAAATCTCACTGTAATATGCTGTAAACAGTTATATATTCACGGAAAGTTTTTCTCCCTTGGATGATGAGCAAATTGGTAGAATGTTTTGGTAAAACGGCAAAGGTATCAGCGAAAACCCTTGATGGAATATATAAAATACTAAGGACGTTACACCTACTATATCTCTACTCTGGCAACAAGCGTTTTCTGAATCTCTCGATAATGCTCTATGCGTTGCTCAAATCGTCCATGACGAGTGTAACGTATACGGTAACTGGTCTTGTATACTTCCTGCAGGGCAGAACGCTGGAAGCCTTTGCCTTAGGGGCTTATGGTGCCCGTGAGAACCTTCCCAAGCGGACTCCAGTGTTGGAGCCGTGGGAGAACTTATCACAGTGGGCTAGGACTTTAAAGGTATCTTATCACTATGAAGTTGGAATGAGAGTTGTCTCAGAGTTACTTAAATCTTGGGGCTTTCAGGACGTGGTTCTCGACATAGAGTAACCATCAACTTGTAGTCGATACAGACCCTAGTAACCCTAATATACCCGTAAAACAGTCTTTTCCATATGGTTAACGCTGAGTCAACAGTTATAGGAGCGTGTCAAGTCATAAGGAAAACAGACCCTGACACTGGGACAACGTTTTTCGAGGTGAAGTGTCCAACAGGCATGGCACAGGTTTTTCGGGACCGAGTCTACATCTATGGACCCTGGGAGCGTAGTGCAAGGGCATACTTCGACAAGTATGTCTATCAGGGGGTAGAGGGACGTGTCAGAGCCGTTGAGCCGATAGAGGAACCACTAGCCCAGTCGTTCGAGGAATTGGGTCTCAGGATAGGTGCGGAGGAGCCACACGAGCTATACGAGGCGATAGAGGAAAAGCTTGGAGGTAGGAGACGCAGGTTCCTATTCTTTTAACGGATAAGTTTTTTTGTATACCCTGCTGTTTTGTTTTTAGGTGAATCATGGTTACTAATTATGAGAGGGGTAGGGCTTTCGAATACAGGGTAAAGCAATACCTGGAAAAACAGGGATACTTTGTCGTAAGGAGTGCAGGCTCGCACTTCCCAGACCTAATAGCAATCAAGCACGGCAAAGTCTTAGCCATCGAGGTCAAGAGAAACAAGCCATCTCCAAGCATACTGCAAGAAGTAGAGCAAAAAGCCAAGGAGCTAATGAGGTATGGCATCACGCCGTGCCTAGCCTACCTCGACGGCGATGGCAAAATAAAGCTGGTGATACTATGAGCGAATACGAACTGGTTGTCTTAAACAGGGCTAGGGAGCTGTTCAACTTCATCCACTCGACGGTCTCTAGGCAGTCCAGCGTTCCACGGTTCGAGGTCTTCAGCCTAAACAACGTCCTCAAGGCCGTGCTGGCAGGACAAGAAGTAACGAGGTTCAAGAACCTGACACAGGCACAGCTCACGGCGATAGACGAGAACATACTGTCTGCACTGCACGAGCTTTTCAGCATACTAGACAACATAGGCATGAAAGTGTTAGACCATGCCAGCGAGAAGTCCCCATCAATCCAGAAAGTGGCATACACGACATATCTGCGTGGAAAGGCCAGTGCAAACTTTATCCAGCTCAACTCTACGGGCTCAGTCATACTCACGAACCCCACGACGTTCCTAGCAGAGCTCCAGAACATCGTGGCAGTGATACACGAGCTTTACAGCATGTATAACGCCCTGCAAGAGCTACCGTCAGGTGAGAGGAGATGAGCGAGCGTGTCAAAGAAATAGCGGTCATTCTCGGTAAGGACTGTCCCCACTGCCAGCAAATGTTTGCCGAGTCAAAGGTCTTCAACTCCTTTGCAAAGAGGATTATAACCCACATCTTCGACATACAGGACGAGGTTCTGATTCATGAAGCTACTGGCTTATACGTGGGTATTACAGAGAAAGAGCGTTTACTCTGGGCCTCTGGACAGCAACGTGGCACGGTCAAGACCCCTACCTTTGTCGAGGTGGACCTAACCACGGGTAGCATACGTGCCGACATTGGTCCGCAGGGAGACTTTGCACTATGGCTCCTACTGAACACCATGCTCAGCGAGATGAACGAGCCCAGGCTTCCTCCACCCTCGGCTGGCAAAACAAAGAAAAAGAAAAAGAAGGGTGAAAAAGAGTGAGCCTAGTAGTAGTGGCAGGTGAACTGCCAATCCCATACACTAGGCGTGTCAAGAAGCTACCGTTTGACGACAGGGTAAAGGACAGCGTAGGCAAAATATCGACGTTTCTCAGGATAAAGCCCTACTACATAACCAACAACGTTGAGCAGGTAGGCGTGGGCTCAACCGTGGAAAAGGACTACGACGTGCCAACGCCTCCAACAATAAGGGCCATCGGCTGGCTCGACGACCTATCTTTACGTCAGCTAAGGGGAGAAGTAGGAGTCATACTCCACGACTTCAAAGACCTAAACGACCTAGCATACCTAATGCACTTCAACAAGGCAACAATTTTCCACGTGGAGTTCGACCCAAACGCAGACCCAGAGTTCCAGCTACTCGCCATCATGCTGTTGTCCTCTAACCCACGTGTCAAGTTCAGAGACCACTCGGCATACTACATCCTCGGCATACCTATGCCTCCCCCAGAACACATCATAGTCTACGGCTACGAGGTTGTCAAGGGCTACAACTTCAGGGCCTTCCTGACAAGGATACCTGTGAAGCGATACACTATACTAGGCACAAGCTACATAGCTAGCGGTTACTATACCCCAGAAAAAGACCCATTCGTTTACTACCTATCTACTGTAACAGGCTCACAGCCTAGCCTTCTTTTTCTTGACGGGGATTTTGGTCCTAATCTCGCTCCCCAGAATCCAAGCAGTCAAGACCAAGATAATAGACCCAACGACAATCAATACACCGAGGAAACCCAGGTCGATGAAGGCGTTCAAGATGAGGGCTGAAATGAGGGCTATACCCGCACTTGTACCGATGTGTCCGTCCCAGTATAGCAACGCAATTAGCAGGGCCACGCTCAGCACAAAGATGTAGACAAGCTGTCCACCCGCCTCGGTCAGGTTAACCTCTAGGGCCTGCCACGGAATCGACAATAGTCCCCATGCCTTGAGGATTACTATCCACCAGATAATCTCTATCGCTACAATTGTTACCTCCCTCAAGCCATAGAGAAGCCCAGTAAGGTCTAAGCCTCCAGCTTGGTCAATGTAGTCTGCGAGGGTAACAAGCACCGTGGCCAGTGTCGTAACCCCATAGACAATTAACAGTATTACGAGAGGGTCAACCATACCTAGTCAAATAAACACACGAAAACCATCTATTTAACGGTTACACAGAGGCGAAAACCTTTTTTGACACAACAACGACATAGGAATTGGTCCCGTGGGGACAAAGTCCTTGCGGACCACTGCGGGCTGTGGATGTTCAGCCTATATGTGAAAAATACCAACCGAACGAGCCGTATGGCTCACTCGGGGCGGGAGTCGAGAAGGGGGACAAAACTGTGGGTCCCCACCCCGAGGTCTAGCCCATCTACGTTCAGGCGAGTCGATGCGGGCTTGAGGCTGTCGTCCCCACGGGACCAGAAACACATACCTTTTTATAGCTAGCAGGCATAGAACATCATATGCCAACCTACCAGTTCCAGCAGTTGGCGTTGATAGAGAGCCTCAAGGCAGAGGGAGACACGACCGACGTAAGGCTTTCAGACCTAGGCATAAACGAGTGCAAAGCCGTCTACTTTACAGGCTCCGCAACTGCGGTATTGATTTGCAACCTAGGGGACGGCATGTATAGGCTCTCAGCCAAGCCCGTCCCGAAGACCTATGCAAGCAAGTGGATAAAATAGGGTAAAACTGCAGTTTAGTAAGGAGCAACCTATATATAACACGTATTGACACATCAATATTGCCAAAAGGGGTAAGACAATATGGCAGTCCCAGAAACAATACTAAGAAAGGTCGAGAGCAAATACCCAGTCCGCTACTGCGACTTTGCAGGCAGGATATTCCCTGGACTCAACGTCGAAAGATGCAGAGCTGGAATGGGTGCAATCGTAAGGGAAAAGTGGGGTCCAAACTGGGAGTCTGGTCTAAGGGCCTTCTTCACCAGCATCGGAGCCCTCTAAGCGACGCCACAGCCCCTTAGCAGGGTGAAAGCACCGTGAAGATAAGCATCGACCAGAAAACACTACTCACAGCATCATGCGAGGCCCTAGACCTCCTAGCCCAGAGCCTCCAGGCCATGGGCAACATCCAGGGAGCAATGGCCATCAAGAACATCGCCAGGGCAAAGGGTTGCCCAGTAACACCAACATATGGACCACTCCAGCTAAGCCTCTAAAACAAGTAGGAAAAACACGGGAAAAATAAAAAAATATTTTTTTTCCTGTTTCTATCCTTTCGATACAGCCTTCAAATAGTCGCTGGCCTCCCAAGCGTCCATGAACTCTTCTACTTCTACCCCCTTATACTCTTTTACCTTGTTCCACCTCTCCACAATCTCTTTGTCCTCTTTGCTTAGGTCTCCCTCCCAGAGGTAGTTGCTGGCTAGGGCTATCAGGTAGTTTCCACGCTGAATCCAGTATACCCTGTCTGCACGGTCAATGTGGGCTAGGAAGTCCTTGAGCCTAGTAACCTTGATTATCAGCCTGTCTCTAAGGCTCGACATCAAGAAAAATGGTGAAAAAACTGAAAAAAACCTTTCGTTTAGTTACCACTCATGACTCTTCTTAGTCCTCTTCCCATTCCTCCTCGTATCCAGGTTCTTCCTCGAATGCTTCCCACTCTGCTTCCTCCTCTGCCCAGTCTAGAAACGATTCCTCTTCAAGCTCTCCCTCCAGCTCCTCTTCTTCTGCCTCGAACTCGTCTACCTCGAACATGGCTTGTCAGGTAGACAGGTAGACGGGGATCCAAAAAAGCTTTGCCCAGCATCAACGCTTATATCCCACCACCATTGATTTTTTACACTTGATGCAAAGCAAAAAGAAAATAGTGTTGGTTACATTGTTACTGTTTCTAGTGTTACCTAGCAGTCTACAACTCCCAGTCTATATCATTCCAAAAGTGCTTGCACAAGGTCATACCGACCCATTAATCCAGGCAATAACTGAAGTAAATCAAGTTCTAGAAAAACTTGGTGCATATATTGATTTCAAGGATACATCAGTCTCGTTTACTATTTACAGGAATCAAATTATCAGCGCTTTTGGCTCCGAAGCTGGCGTCATGGACGCTGTCCGCCGTCAGATTAGTAGTATAGTCTTCCATGTTTCACAGAACGAAATGGCTAGTCGTCTAGGTGCAATACTCATGATTTACAAGAACAGGGTGTTACAGGACTTCCCCGACCTCGCCAATATCCAGACTGGCGAGGCATTATGGTCTGCCGTTGTAAACAAGCTTGGTGATATTAGCAGAGCCCAATCCTATGTAGCAGACATAGCAACGCAACAGATAACAAAAGAAATCCTGGAAGCTACTTCCCATACAAGGATATACGACGGTATCCTATACTGGTATTCTGGCGGCGTCACATACTCTGTTCTCGTTGAATGGAAGTCAGTCAACGACATAAGTGTAACCCAGAACATACTATACAGTATAAGGGAATCTATCCTAGATGTAGCAATCGTGAAATCCTATAAAGACGCCAGGCTCGTCTGGATTCTGCACGACTATCCGTTACACCAATCCGAATTATTCAGGCTTCTAAGGACAAATGGCATAGGAGCATTCACCAACTATATGTGGACTCAGCAAACTGTGTATGGGTACTCAGAGGGGATGGGTATATATGAAATAATAAGGGGATACCTCAAAACAAACAACCCAGACACAATATATGAGTCTGTCCAGGAGTTTATCCCCAAAGTCAAATATGCAGTGAGTCTTGCCGAGACTGGAAAGGCTAGGCTAAGGCTTAAGCCTGACTACATGGTATACTTAGGGCTTGCCGCAGAAATTGTCGCCTCTTTGTGGAAACCAGTCGACAGCACACAGGCAATGATTCATCAAGCACTAATAAAATTCTCCCAGGAAACCCGTTTGACAGTTGACGCACTAATGACCGCGAAAGGTCTAGGCATGCTAGCCCTGGCACTCATTAGCGAAGGAGGGTCATTTTTTACAGGTGGCTTGATGCTTGCTGATGTCATGGTTTTCTACGTCATAGACTATACACGGGCATCACATGACTTCGAAGACCTCTATAACCAGGTTCTTTCAGGTGCAAATTCACCAAAGATTTACAGGATATCGCAAACCCTCTACAGGGGAGTAGACATGCAACTCGTCGGTGTCGAGACCGACAACCTCGCCTTGCCTAGATACCTCTTCATTTTTGTCAATGGAAATCTTGTGAGAATTGCAAAAGTCGATAAGTGGACCTATAGATTTTCTAGTGAAGACTTTGGTGCAAGGATAGACATGTATGGTGTCCACATTACGCTCGGTCTTGGAGACGGTTACTTTACAGATATTTTATTCGCTGATTACCAATTCGTTGAGACTAGGACAACTTATTCTGGGGATTGTTACAAGGATGATAGATACCTATTCACCTATACTTGGGAAGTCCCAGTCAAGAGCGTGTTTTTCCTTGAGACTCCCCCAGTCAAATATTCAAGCACATTCCTTGGTTCAAGCGGTTGGATTTGTCCACCACCCCCTGACACTGGCTCTTCAGGCTCATCTTCGTCTTCAAGCACAGATACCAGTGGTTACGTGGGAGGACTACCTCCACGAAACATTTTCCTCATCAGTATATTTGGAATAAACATCACACTGCCATGCTACATCGACATCTTTAACATCAGGATAAACATGCCCTACTGCAAGAATCCTTAAAAATCCTTTAAAACGAAAAGTTTTTTTCTAAATTGGTGAAACTTCTACATGAAAAGTATGTCTGACCTCAGAGTTTTAGACCTCTACTCGGGCATCGGTGGGCTAAGCTTCGGCATAGCTGTCGCACTTAGACCAAAAGAAATCGTCGGTCTCGAAATCGACAGGAATGCAGTCATGACATACAATCTGAATCTAGCCAGATACAATGCAAAATCATTCATACAGGATGTCCTCGAGTGGAAGCCAGACGGGTATTACGACATTATCATGGGTGGGTCCCCGTGCCAGCCGTTCAGCTATGCAAACGCTAAACGCAAGGGAGAAAAACACCCACTATTCCCAACCCTGGAGCGTTTCTTCGACATAGTCCTAGAGCTGGAGCCGCCTGTATTTATCCACGAGAACGTCAAGGGCTTGCTGTCCCTAAGGCACAGACACGTCTACGGAGAGCAAGTCAGACGCCTAAAAGACCGCTACGCCATAGTCCACGGTATCCTAAACAGTGCCGATTACGGGGTTCCCCAAAAACGTGAAAGGCTGTTCACTATCGGTATACACCGCTCGCTCCGAAAGGTCCCATCACTCCCGATACCCACCCACTCCGAGAAGCCAGCCATGACAATCCACGGCACGTTGCCCAAATGGCTCACGCTGAGGGAGGCGATAGGAGACATAATGGCAACTACACAGCCAGAAACAATCATATTTAGACAGGAGCAAGTCGAAAGGATACGCAGGGAGCGGGCAAACACAAGGGGTATACACTGGGGCGTCATGGAGTTCCCAGACAACTTGGATAAGCCAGCTAGAACTATATCGAGTCATACCATAGAGGGGACCAAGCGTGAGACAATAGTCATAATGTCTCCCATGGCAGGGCTGGACGGGAACAGCATATATAGAAGACTGACCGTAAGGGAAGCTTTACGGGTCCAAAGCTTCCCAGACTGGTGGAGCTTTCCAGACGGGCTATCCATAACATTAAAGTATAGACTTCTAGGCGAGGCTGTCCCACCAATCCTAGCCTACAAGATTGGACGTAGCATAGCAATAAGCATGGGCTGGGAGTGGCATCCACCCACCCCCGAGGACTTCAAGCTCCCCTACTTCGAGCGTGCATTCCCAGAACTCATAGCGGTTACCCAACGCTAGGTTTTTTTGTCTGCAGTTTAGTATCTTTCTCGACAAGTATGACAGAAACAGAGGTAAAAACAGAGGTAAAGAACGTCCTGGGCAGGGGATTCATAGAAGAGACCTTCTGGCTGATTGGACACCTGATAAACATAGAGGAGCATCTATTCGAGTCTGGCCTAATCGACCAAGCCGTCGTAGTCAAGAACGAACGCAGGAAATACGTGAACGAGTGGATAAAGACGCTAGGATTAGACGAGAAGTTGCTTGACAGGGACTGGTGCATCTACAAGCACCTCCTCAGCTTGCTAATACACATACAGGAGGTAGCCACGAGCGGGGAGGCAGTTATGGACATAGACTTCGCCCTCAAGTCAAAGGAGCTATACGACCACCTCAAGCAATACGCCTACCAGCTAATAGAGTTCCACCGCAGGGGTGGAATCACGGTTGAGTGACTGCTACAGGTGCGAGGATGACAGGACACGTGAAGACGTTAAGGCAAGCCAGCTCAAGAAGTGCATCATATGCGGGATGCCTGCAGTCTACGAGCTCGACGGCAAGCCCTACTGTCTCCAGCACTACGCCCAAGCCCTAGCAAAAGCCAAGGCAAGAGGCGTCAAGAAATGACTCAAACAGATAAATACACGAAAAAACAGCACACTTACAGGTGGAAAACATGAAACGGCTAATACTGCTCGTGGCACTTGCAGTCCTCGTTTACACACTGACGGTAACATTCTCTGCTCCCTCTATATCCTTCGACAACATCAACTATCCAACAATCATATTTAGATACTATGCCAGTAACAACACATACAGCTCTAACCTAGCCTCGTTATCATCATTTCAATTGTTCAGCAACAATGCACAGGTTGGAGACATGATATACTTCGGTTATGGTTCCGTGTCCTATTCTATCTCACCAATTCCATGGCACGACCTATACTTCTCCATTTCTACACCTCTGCAGGGAACTGGGATACAGCTAGTATGGGAATACTGGAACGACTCTGCAAAGGCATGGAAACCTATACCCAACCTAGTCGACGAGACAAACAAGTTCTCCACCTCTGGCTGGGTAAGATTCCCCATCCCGCCATACTGGTATTATGGAGATAGTTATGATCTTCTTAAAATCAACAATTATTACTCACTATGGGTTAGGGTAAGGCTTGCTAACGGAACTGTTACCAACGGTGGAGCCGTAAACCAGCGTGTTCTAATCCACGACTACACCCTGACTATACGGGACTACCCAAACATAAACTTCTCATACATATACAGGGTTGTGAAACAAAACGGCTGGAACATAATGATAAACCCTAACAACAACACCTACATCATCTTTTCCAACATTAAGTTCATAAACAGCACGCTCTACTCCTCGAAAGAAATAATCCAGATAGGGACGCTGGAAAGACCAATGACTATTCAGGCTGACTACTATTCTAAGCTATACTTTGGCAGGCTTGCGAGTAACGGCGTGGGCATTGACGGATCCGAAATCTACCTATACACTAGAAAAACGTCTCCCTACCTCCGAATCAATAACTTCTACTTTTATGGTAGCAGGTTTACTAGGTATGGCGGAGGATTTGGATCACCCATGTTTCCAAGTAATGTATCAATCATTGACTCACAGCTTGTGTCAGACCAGATGTTCTATTTCCCTGCAGGCTCGAATGGAACGCTGACACGTGTCCTATACTCTGTCCCAGCTTACATCTACATATACTCTGACAAAATCCGCATCAACCAGCTTATACTTCCATCTAACGCCCTAGGTATCCTTTCTGGTGCTGGGAGTCCAGCGGTAATCAGTAACGTAGTGTTTGCCACAGGGCAATACCTCAACAGGTATTATGATGCGTGGGTTGACCTAATAGACTGTGTAATCTCGCCCAGCCAGATACTCAGCTCAAGCCCAACTGGCAGAGACGTATGGGTCAGGAAGCGTTACTCCTTCAACCTCAAGCTCATAGACAAGAACGGTAACCCAGTCAGCGGGGCGACAGTCAAGCTCTACGACACATATGGTAACCTAGTGTTCAGCCTCACAACCAACTCTACTGGACAGATACCGACACAATACGTCATGACCTATATTACTTGGTGGAACAAGTCCGAGA
>Ga0080005_118899_pt1 | contig 17471 bp, 11 predicted proteins | sample JossMetagenome_2_FD_69208 | JGI IMG/M metagenome (GOLD analysis project Ga0080005, IMG submission 69208) | Hot spring sediment microbial communities from Joseph's Coat, Yellowstone National Park, USA - JC3_ASED (SPADES assembly) (version 2) | ecosystem: Environmental > Aquatic > Thermal springs >... | reverse complement strand
ACTGGAGTGAAAGCGCAGCCGCCAGCGGAGCGGCAGGCGCAGCAGTCGCCGCTTTACAGTTTACTGACCCCCCTCGGTGCTGCAGCCGCGGCGTTGGCGCTGGTACTCCTCTGGAGGAGGGCGCGTAACCGCTCGCGCGCTACGGCTGGAGCTGGCGTTTAACGACCCCGGCTTGTATAGATTTATAAAAACGGAATGGAGAATTCGCTCGTGAGCTGGGTCGGCAGGTGGCCTCTGAAGATAATCGATACGATATTGATCGACAGCGAGAATTTTAGAAAAGGGATGTTCGATCCCGCGAAGAGCGCTGCCTGGAAAGTCGAGCTGGGTTTCAACTCGGAGCATTTCTCCCCGGCGGTCAAGGCCTACGAGAGGCTGGGGGAGCTGAAAGGAGTCCTCGAGGACTACCTGCGGGAGGCGCGCAAGAGGGGTTTGAGGGTTTTCGTGTATTTGAACGGGCACTGGGCAGACGTCTCCCAGCTCAAAGCGCACCCCGATTGGTTCCAGGTGGACTATAGCGGGAAGGTGATCGACGACGTTTACGGCAGGGGGCTGATGCCGTGCGTGAACAGCCCCGGCTGGCGCGAGAGCTCCTACTCGCTCATGGAGGAGGTGGCCGAGCTGGGGCCGGGCGGGATCTTCCTAGACGGCCCCGTCTTCCACGTGCGCGGTTGCTACTGCCGCTGGTGCAGGAGCGCCTTCGAGGAAAGGTACGGGATCGAGCCGCCGAGGAAGGGCGATCTCGCCGACCCCCGCCATCCGCAGCTCGTCGGGTTCCAGAAGGAGAGCCTCGCGAGCTACATGAGGGGCGCCTACGAGGTGGTGAAGAGTGTTAACCCCGAGGTCGCGGTCTACATGAACGGGCAACCCCCGGGGCCCGCGTGGGCGACTGGGAGGGACAACGAAATCCTGAGCAGGTACCAGGACCTAGTGGGGGCTGAAGGGGGCTTCGAGTACTACAACCTGTTCGAGACGCCCGTCTTCAAGCCGGGGTTGACCGCGAAGCTCCTCGAGGCGCAGGCGCCGGGGAAGCCGCGGGTGGTGTTCATCGCCGCCAACCACCGCCCCTGGTGCAGGGAGCTGCTGACGCCAGCCGAGCTGCTCAACCGATGCGCGCAGACGCTCGCCAACGGCGCGTTCTACTGGATCGGCATCACGTGGTGGAGCGGGAAGCTGGCCGAAGCTGTGAGGCGGGCGAACTCGTGGGTCGACGCCGCCGGCGACCTCCTCGTGGGCACGCGCGACGCGTCGAGCGTTGCGATCTACTGGTCCCAGAGCACCTGCGACTACTACGGCGGCGAGGTCCCCGTCAGCGACTTCACGGGCGAAACGAAGAGGGTGGCGAGGGACTACCTGAAGAGCGTCTACGGGGCTTACGAGATGCTGCTCAGGTTGGGCGTCCCCTTCAAGCTCGCCACCTCGCCGCGCCAGCTGGATGGGGTCGAGGTTTTGATCGTGCCGAACGCCGCTTACTTGAGCGACGAGGAAGCCGAGGGGTTGAGGGATTTCGTGGAAAAAGGCGGAGTCTTGGTGGCCTCCTTCGAGACTGGGCTCTACGGCCCCCGAGGGGCTGCGCGGCAACTTCGCTCTGGCCGACCTCTTCGGGGCCGATTACGTGCGAAGCCACTACTACGGATCCTACGAGAACTACATGACCGCGTGGGGCGAGTGGTACCCGGCGACCGCGCGCTTGCTCGAGGTCAAGCCCTCGACGGCCGAACCTCTGGGCTACTACTCGGTGAACACGGGCGGCTGGTACCAGCCGGTCAAGCTGAGCTCGATGCCCTCCCTGCTGCGCAACGCGTACGGCAAGGGTCTCGTCTTCTACTTCTCCGGCAACTTCTTCGAAACGTACCACGCGTACAGGTTCAGCAGCTACCTGAACCTCCTGCGCAGGGTTCTGGGAGAGCGCTACCGGAGCCCCGTAGAGCTGGAGGGCCCCTCGAGCTACGTTGAGGCTGAGCTGAGGGCTAAGGGAGGGAAACTTCTGCTGCACCTCGTCAACCACACCTCAGCCCTTTCGAGACCCATGCTGGAGCTCGTGCCTGTGCACTTGAGAGTGCAAGTAAAGGGGGATTACAGGATCGAGAGCATCGTCGGCCGCGCTGCGAAGGTCGAGGCAAAAAGCGGAGCAACCGAGCTTGAGCTCACGCTCGAAGATTACGCGCTCTTCGCGCTGGAAGCGTAACTGCGCGGGAGGCTGCCGCAGAAGCTGCCGATCCGCGAGGGGCCTTCTGACGGCGCGGACTTTTGTAGTGTGCGCAGTCATCTACGAGAAACTCATCCCGCGGCCGCAGATGCGCGTCAGATAACTTCAAAAGTAAGTATTTAAAATTCACCAGTTCGCTTCAATGCATACTCGCGATCCAGCGGGCATTTTAACCTTCCAGCGCCCTTCCTCAAGCACCGCCTCCAGCAACCCGATGTCGACCTTGGCGTTGACCTTCGCGGTTGGGGGCACGAGCGAGGGTAGCACGGCTTCCCCCTCGAGGCCCTCGGGCAGCTGCACCCACAGCTTGAAGCTTCTATCCCCGCGGCTCCACCTGACCTCCACCGCGCCCTTGGGCGTCGGGAAGCGCCCGCGCGCCCATGTTAAGTCGGCGGGCTCGGGCGCCACTACCACGCCGTCCGCCATCGTGCCTTTGGGCCTCACGCCGAGGACGTAGCTGCTTAAGATGAACGCCGGCAGGGCGCCCCACGCGTGGCAGTGGCTCCTGGTCCTCGGCGTGAGGGTTTCCCAGACCGTCGTCGCGCCGTAGTCGAGCATCGCGCCCCACTCGCGCCTTATCACGTCCAGCGCCTTCTGGATCTCGCCGTCCCTGGCGTAAGCTTCGAGGAGGAAGCCCAGCGCGAACGGGCTCCCGAACTTGACGAAGTCCTCCGGCCACTCGTAGAGGTACTTGCGCACGATCTCCCTCCTCTCCCCCTCCGCCACGTCGCAGAGGTAGATCATCGTCTGCGTCTGCAAGCTGAAGACCTTGCTGCGCGCTCCGTCCGGGTACAGCGCGTCGACGTAGGCTTTCCTCCGCTCGTCCCAAAGGTGCCGGTTCACCGCCTGCTTGACCCTCTCCGCGATCCTTTCGAACTCCTCGGCCTCGTCCTCCCTGCCGACCAGCCTAGCCATGCGCGCGGCGCGGCGGTAGGCTTCCACCAGCATCGCGTTCTGGTGCGTCACCACCCCTCTGCTCGGGGTGTCCATCGGCGCCCAATCGAGCATGTTCCAAGCTTCGATCTCGAAGAGGCCGTCGCCGCGGATGAACTTCTCGGCGATGTTGCGCATCTGCTTCGAAACGTAGGGGTATATTTCTTTCAGGAACTCCCCGTCCCCCGTGTACCTGTAGTACTCCTCGCACGCCCAAACCCAGAGCAGAGCCCACGCGGTCAGAACGTTCTGCCAGCCGCTGGGCGCGTGGGACTCGACGAGCGGGGAGCGGGAGAGGGATTCGCCGGCTAGGAGCCAGCACCTCCTCGCTAGGGCGTAGCCGCCGTAGGTGGCGTACGCGACCAGAGCCTCGTGCCTGGCGTCGCCGACCCAGAACGTCTGCTCGTACGCGGGGCAGTCGACGAAGGTGTCCTCGCTGCAGAGGCGCAGCGTGTACCGGCACACCTCCCAGATCCTGTTCAGCTTCCAATCGCTGCAGGCGAACTCGCCGACCTCCTCGTAGGGGTAGGTGTTGAGCAGGCACCTAATGTGCTTGATGCGGACGGGCCTCTTCTCGCCCTTCGGGAACCGCACGGTGAGTATCAGGTACCTGAAGCCGCGGCGGACGACGCTGGTGTAGCTCTGCCACCCCTCCCTGGTAACGTAGCGCAGCACGTTGTTGAGGAGCCCGAAAGTGTGCTGGATCTCGAAGCCGCCGTCCTCCCGAGGGTGCACCGCTTCGAACCCGTAGAAGTCCAGCACGACGCCTTCGGGCGCCTCGACGGCGAAGTCGATGAAGCCGACCACCTCGCGGCCGAAGTCTATCAGCACCTCAACGTCGCCGCTCTCAGGAGACCGCACCACTGCGACATTTTCGTTGGGGATGCATAAGTTCTCGAGGTTTTCCACAGTAGGCTTGCCGGGGAGCTCTTTAGCGAAAGCCACTTTCGCGGCCACGTGGTCCGAAGCCGCGTGCTCGAGCTTGACCGGCCGGACGGAAGGAACTTCGCGAACCTCTTCCGGGGTCTTGGCGTCCCAAACCTTTCTGAAATCGGGGTCCTCGGGCGACCCGAACGGCCCGGCTACAGCCCATGGGGTTTCGCGCTCGCCCAGCGGGTTCCTGAACTCCAGGCCGTCGCCGTCCCAAACCGTTGTGAACCACCAGTCGTGGTACGAACCTGAGATGTCGAAAACCACCAGGTTGTCGCCCTTCTTGAGCTTGAGCAGCGCGAGACCCCCTTCTACGGGCGCGTCCTCGCCGTTGACGCGGACGCGCAGCTGGCCGCCCCAGTAGGGGATACTGCCGACGACCTTCACCTCCTTCGCCTCGGGCGCCCTAACGACGGTCAGAGCCAGCGCGGCGACGCTGAGGCGGTTGGACGAGCGGTCCTTCAGCGCCAGGCTCCGGCGCACATCGAAGCTGAACACCGCCTCAGGGGGCTTCACCAGGCGCGCGCGCAGCACTCGGGCCGGGTACACCGGCTCGCTCGTGAGGAAGGGTATCGGCCTCTCCCTGAGGCTCGTCCAAGGGTCTGCCGTGGCGTCGCCGATCTCGACCGCGTTCTGCCAGGAGCTGTCGTCGAATTCGCTCGACTTCCACTCCGGATCCTTGGACGCGTCGTAGTGCTCGACGAAACCCTGCTGGCACGAGATCCGCGGGGTGCGCCGGTCGTAAGCGGGGCTGGCGGCGACCTTCCACGTCCTGTCCGTCGCGACCGTCACCTCCCTCCCGCTCTTGGTCTTCACGTCCAGCTGCGCGAGCAGGCCCCCGCGGCCGAGCGGGTACTGGAAGTTGGACTCGCCCGGCTGCCAAACGATCACCGCTATCGCGTTCTTGGCCCCCGGCTTCAAGTACGGTTTGACGTCGTACGCGTCGTAGAACCACGAGCTCTGCCAGCCCCTGATCGGGCCGTTGCCGACCCTCTGGCCGTTTACGAACAGGACGTACCGGGCGTCGGCGGTTATCCGGAGAACGGCCGACTCGATGTCGCCGGGCGCTTCGAAAACCTTTCGAGCGTAAACGTAAATGTTCCTAGCATCCTCTTCAGCTTCGCTTATCCAAATCCACTTCGCCCTCCACCCCTCGGGCATCGAGCGTTCGGCAGCCCGCTGGTATATAAGCGCGCGCCGCACGAGAGCGGAGCGAGCGATCAGGCTAGTGCGAATGCCCGAAAAGAGTGCGCGGGTGCGAGAAAGCGGGGAGCCTACGCTGAAGTTTAAGCTTCCGGGGCTGAGCTCGAGCGAGTGTTGGGGCGTTAACCGATGAAGACGATCCTCCCGCCCATCAGCCTGCGCCCGTCTACGGGCGCCTCGTAGTACACGTAGACCGTCCTCTCGCTCGCGCCTCGCCACCCCTCGGCGACGCGCGCCTCCGCCCACTCGGGCAGCTCCACGCGGAGCGCGTTCTTGGCGGTCCTCACCTCGATCGCGCGGCCGCTCACGGCCGTTACCTCGCCGCGCAGGTGAAGGTTCCACCGGAACACCCCGCTGCCCCTCACCTCGTCCTCCAGGGCCACGATCTCGGCTCCAGCGTCCACGAGCAGCCTCCGCCTCAAGGTCGCGCCCTCGGCGATGGGCGCCTCGAAGACCGCCTCCGCGCGCCCTCCATCCCAGCTGAGCGAGAGCAGCGCACCCCTGCCGCCCTCCGGGTGGTCGCTCGCGCCGAGAGTGACCGTGTTGTGGGCGATGCTCCTCCTATTCCACTCCCAGTGCAACCCGCTGTAGTAGCCGGCGCTCCCCGCGTCCACGACCACCGCCTCCCCCCTCCTGTGCACCTCGAAGCTCAACCGGTCCGGGTGTCCGTGCCAGCCGCCCTGCGGGCCGAAGTCGAGGACAACGTAGAGGGAGCCCGGCTCGTCGGAAGCCCTGAACACGAACCTCCCGCTGCTCTCGAAAACCGCGGCCCTCGGCCTGGGCGGTGGCGGCGGGGCGGCCGCGACGCTGGAGAGCGGCGTCCCGCTGTCCGCGAGCGCGAGGATCGCGTAGGGCGAGGAAACCCGGGCGCCCTCCCGGATCAAGCGGCCCGCGATCGACAGGAGCTCGGGGCTCCCCCGCCTGACGCCGGCGATGATGAATGGGTCGGGCGGCGGCTTGAACTCGCCCGAGTCCTCGAGCGCGGGAAGCCTGCCCTCCGGGGTCGCGAGCCCCCACAGCCACTCCAGCGCCTTCTCCACCACCGGCTTCCCGCACCGGCCCTCGTACGCGTAGAGGTCGGCGGCCCCCGAGAGCTTGAGCACCTCGAGCGCCTTGAGCAGGCTCTCCAGCGCGTAGAGGTGGTAGCCAGCCGCCAGCTCCGGCCAAGCGCCGTCGGGGAGGAAGGAGTCGAGGGCGGCGAGCACGGCCGCGTAGGCCTTGAGGAAAGCCGGGTCGCTGCGGCGGTCGCCGCCGAGCTCGAGGGCGAGCGCCAGTAGGCCGGCGGCCTCGGAGATCTCCCAGTTCCCCGCCCACGCGTTCGTCAGCTTCGCGAGCTCGTCCCTCAGCCAGGAGAAGGCCCACAGCGCGCCCTCCAGGAGCTCGCCGCCCAGCTCGCCGCCGACGATGTCGAGCGCTAGGGCGTAGTCGGCGAAGCGCGACGCCCCGCCCCCGCCCTGCAGCGCGTTGAACCAGTCGATGTACGTGCCGCGCTCCACCCCCTCGACCATGTAGGCGTAGAGGTTGCGGAGGGCCTTGAGGAGCGCCTCGTCGCGCGCAACCAGGTAGCCGAGCGCCATGAGCAGGACGGGCGCGGAGCTGGCGACCCTGCTGTCCACGCGGCCGGACGCCGCCCTCTCCACCAGCTCCCTCCTCTCCGCCAGCAGCTCGAGCGCGAGCCGCGCGAGCTCGGGGTCCAGCCTGGGGGTTTCGCGGAGGATCCTACCCCGCTTGAGGCTCGAGCCCCTCGAGAAGGCGGCGAGCAGCGGCAGCGAGGCTTCCCGCTCCATGTGCTCCGACTCGACGGGAGCGATGAACTCGAGGATCGCCCTCGCCCTCCGCTTCAGCCCCTCGGGGAGGAGCCGGAGCACGTACGCCGCGTCCGGGTTGATCGAGAAGGGCCTCGCGACCTCCTCCCCGCAGACCCGAGCCTTCACGTACGCCACCTCGTAGAGCTCCCTGTCCATCGTCCACTCCAGCGGCTCCGGCGTCTCGAAGCGGGCCGAGCCGAGCTCGAACCTGCGGAGCGGCGGGAGGCTCTCGACCGAGAGGGGCAGCCTCCTGACGCCGAAGGGCACCCTGTCGACGCAGTAGCCGCGCTTCCCGATGCTCGCCATGCCGCGCACGAGCTCCAGCCAGGCCTCGACTCCCCCCGGCAGGTCCCTGAAGGGGAACACCCTAAGCGAGCCGCCGTACCTCTCGCCTGGCAGCGCGAGGGAGGGCGACTCGACGGCCACCGCCATGCTGGGGGAGAGGTGGTCGACCCTCGCGAGCCCGCTGAAGGCGTAGAGCTCGAACGCGATCGAAGCCTCCTCCCCCGGCCCCAGCGGCTCCTCCGGCTTCACCAGGTTGAGCTCCAGGTTGAAGAACTGGTCCTCCACAACCCCGTAGCAGCCGGGCGTTAGGCAGAGCACGCCCACCCCCTCCCGCAGCTCCGCGTCCAGGGCGGCGAACCACCTCAGCTCGGGCAGGGCCCTCGACCTGTACGAGTGCTTCTCGAACGCGAAGCCCCGCGCCCCCTCCGGCACGCTGGTGGTGGAGAAGGTGCCCATCAGCCCACGGTAGCCGTAGGAGGCGAAGTACCTGCAGCTGTACGTGGCCCCCTCCGCCTCGCCCCAGAAGCCGCCGCGGCTGGGAGCCAGGTAGAGGGCCACCCTCAGCCTGACCGGGACCCGCTCCCGCCCCTCGTTCCTAACCTTGAACTCGTAGCGGACCGAGGCTCCGCCAACCTCCACCCGCCGCTCCGCCGCCAGCTGCCCCTCCCTGAACCTCGCCGCGACCCCCCTGCCGCTAACGGCGACTTCGCCGCGCTTGGGGTGGAAGGGCTCCAGCTCCACGATCCCCATGCCCGGCTCCCCCAGAGCGAGCTCCGGCAGCCGCGTGAGCAGGTGGCGCCTCCCGCTCCTCCTGTTCGCGAGCTGGAGCACGAGCCCGCTGGCCGGGTCCACGGCGACCTCCACCAGGTCCCCGCTGAGAGCGAGGAGCTTTTCCACAGGCCGCGAGCGCGCCGGCCTTTAAAAGGTTGGCCGCCGCGAAGCCTTTTATAACCGCATGTATATTCCCATGGGAATATTCCCATGGGCCAACTGGTCTTGAGGCGGAGGGAGGCGGAGCTCATCAGGAGAACGAGGGGCTGGCTCCTCGTCTACGGGAGGAGGAAGGTCGGCAAAACGTTCCTCTTGAGGAGGGAGGTCGCGTGGGACCTCTACGCGACGGTCACGCGGTCGAGGGACTTGCTCCTCGAGAGCGAGGGGGGCTTCGAGAGGGTCGGGCTGGAGGAGGGGGTGAGACGCGTCGTGGAGACGCTGAGGAGAGGGGGTTGCGCGGTCGTCGACGAGTTCCAGAGGCTGCCCGAAACCTACTGGGATCTGCTGGCGCTCGCCCACCCCTCGGGCAGGCTCGTGCTGTCCGGCTCCAGCTTCGGGGTTGTGGAGAGGGTTTTCAGCAGGAGGAGCCCGCTGCTGGGACTCGTGAACCCGATCGGCGTCGGCATCGTGAGCTACGCGGACGCTGTAGCGTCGCTGGCCGAGCGGCTGGGCGCGAGGGAGGCCCTCCTCTGGGCCGTCGTCCTCAGGGACCCGTGGGTCATCCCCTTCGCGGACTTGAGCGCGGACCCCGCCCAGTTCGTCGCCGAAAACGCCGGGAGGCTGGCCATCGCCTGCTCGGGGCTCGTCGGCGAGGTGTTCGCCGAGGAGGAGAGGAGGCTGACAGGCCTGTACGAGGCCGTGCTGAGGCTGCTGGCGGAGGGCTACTGGAGGCCCTCGGAGATCGCCGGCGCCCTCGCGCCGCGGGGGCTCCTCGAGGGCGGGGCCGCGGCGGCCGTGGGCGTGCTCGAGAAGATGGCGAAGATGGGGCTCGTGCGGAAGCTCAAAGCCTGGAGGTCGAGGGGCGCGAGGGTCTACTACAGGCACTACTCCCCCCTCCTCTCGCTGGTCTACTACCTGGACCAGAAGTTCTCGGTGAGCGAGGGCTACCCGGCCGACCCCGAGAGCGCGAGGTCGGCGATGGGCAGGGAGGTGGAGTACTGCGTAGCCGAGCTGATGGCTGAGCGGGACGGCGGCGCCCCCGGCTTCCACGTCTCGCCGGAGGGGGACGTGGACGTCGTGATCCTCAAAGGCGGGAGGGCCGTGGCCGGGTACGAGGTGAAGGTGGGGGCGTTCGAGAGGAGCGAGGCGAGGCGCGCCGTCGAGAGGATGCGCTCCCTCGGCCTACCGCGCACCGGGCTCGTAAGCCTCAAGGAGAGGCCGCCGGAGATCGAGGGAGCCGAGGCGCTGGGGCCCGAAGACCTCGTAGCCGCCGCCGAGCGGGTTAGCCGGGGGAAAGCGTTATAGGCGCTCCTTCAGCTGGCGCTGGGGGCTCTCCTGGGCAGCACCCCCTCCTGCCGCATCAGGCCGAGCGACTGGCTGGAAGCTGCGTTCGGCGCTAGCGCTGCGCTGGCCGCAGCGTGGTACTACCTGGTGGTCTCCTTGAACCTGGGCGCGCTGGCGGGCTCGGCCTTCTCAGGGGCAGCCATCCTCCTCGGCCTGCTCCTCACGCTGGCGCTCCACGAGGGGGTGCACGCGCTCGCTCTCAGGCTGGCTGGAGTCCGAGCGATGAAGCTCGATCTTTTAGTGTGGTCCCCGAGGCTCAGCTTCCCAAGGCAGCTCCAGCTGAGAGTCCCCATAGGCGTGGGCATCACCGTCAAGGAGCCGCTGACGAGGAACAAACTGCTGGCCTCTCTGCTGCCTCCTCTCGCCCTTTCCCCGATCCTTCTCCTCCTCGCAGCGCACGCGGAAGGGGTCCTCCAGGGCCTGCTGGCGGTCGCCAGCTTCTCCAACACGATCGGCTGCTCCGGCGATCTAACGCTCTTCCTGCTGCTCCTGAGAACCGGTAAAGACGCGGTCATACGGGATGAGGGGCAGGCGCTGGCGATTTACGGGAGCTGCCCTCCGGCTCCCTTCACCAGGGCGCTGAGAGCGCTGGGGGCGGCTGGGGCGGTGCTCTACCTGATGTTCATGATCGTCTACCCGTGGCTCACGCTAACAGCGATGCTGAGCTTATCGGAGCAGGTGGGCAAGGCGGTGCGCTCAGCCCAAGCGAACACGACGCTGCTCTACGACTTCTACGGGCTCGTGATCATGAGGGTGGACGTCTGGAGGACCCCCAGCTCTTACGGCTACCGATACTCCTACGAGCCCGCCCCCCTCTTCCTCGCAACCGCCTTCACAGGAGCGCTCGCAGCCGGCCTAGCCAGGCACCGTAGCCTCCAGCGGAAAGCCGACTCCGCGCCCAGGTGAGAGCCCCGAGAGACCGCTCCCGAGGTTCAGGCGCTCCGGGGAGCGCGGTGAACCTAGCGCGTGTAGCCGAAGCCGAGCGAATCGACCAGAGAAAAACTCTTTTTACCGCTTGAACGCTTTATCTCTGTGGCTCCCCTGGAGAGGGCGAGGGGCGCGCTGGCCGAGAGTTTCCGCTTCGCGGCCGCGCTGATCAAAGACGTGCGCAAGCTGCTCACGCTAACGCTCCTCAACATCGTGCCCATCGTCAACTGGATCGTCACCGGCTACTTCGTGAGGGTGGTGAGACGCAACCCAGGCGAGCCGCTCGAGGTGCGGGAGTTCGGGGAACTGTTCAAGGAGGGCTTTAATTTCTTCCTTGCCGTGCTACTGTTGGCGATTGTGCTGGCTATACCGTTTTGGCTCGTAGCTCTCGCTCTAATGTTGCTTCGAATAAACGTGCCCGAGCTCCTTAAAGCAGCTAACGAAAGCCTTTCCGGTCGGCTCCTCTTAACAGCAACAGTAGAATTTGCTATTAACTTGCTCCTCGGACCAGCTATAGGGCTCTACATGAAGCGAGGCAAAATATCGGAAATCTTCGCGTTCGGAGATGCCTGGCGCGCAGTCCTCGGGTTCGGCGTGGCTGATTACGCTTTCGCGTGCCTAGTTGTCATGGCCCTCACATGCCCCGTTACAGCTCTTTCCTCGATCCTCTTGCCTCCGCCACCCCTAACGCAAGGGCGCGTGGGCGGCTTGGCTGAAGCGTTGCTAATAGCTATGGGTTCGATCTGGCGAGCGTACGCGCCCTCGTGGTTGGTGAGCGCCCCCTTAATGGTCCTAGTAAACGCTATCTACTACAAAGTTCTCGCTCAGCTCCCCTACCCGACCGCGGCGCCTCCGCCGCCACCGCCCCCAACCCCGCCGCCCGCGATCGAGGAGATGTACGAGAGGCTCGTGGACCGGGTGCTGCGGACGTGGGGCGGCACGCCGGAGCGCGCGAAAGCGCGGATCGAGAGCTTGATCCAAAAAGTGATGGAGGAGCGCGGGGTGAGCCGCGACGAGGCGGTAAGGATGCTGTACGAGCAGCTCTGAGCTCGGCGGCTCTTACTTTTTTCAACTTTCGGTCTGCGCGCGCTAAGCTTAAGGCTTCAAACGCGCTAAAAGCTCGTGCTGGATCGTCTGAAGCGGCTCGACGAAAGGGGGCTCCTCGCCCCGCTCCTTGTCTCAGCGCTTCTGATCGCGTGCGCCGGGCCGCCGCTCGCCGCCGCGCATCTCAGGAGGTACTACAGGATCTCCGGCAAGCTCCGGCTGCTGGAGGTGTACGTGGTGGAGAGACCCCTCGTCTGCGCGCGGGGCGCGCCCGAGCACTGCCTGCCGCCCGCCACGGAGCCGGTACGCCTCGCGACCGAGCCGAAAGCTTGGGAGTGCACGCTGCCGCCTGCCGAGCTTTTCGCCGTCTCAGTGCCAGCCGGCGCGGCTTACGCCGTGTCCGTGCCGAGGGGGTTGAAGCTTCTAGCTCCGGTGTGGGAGAAGGTGTACTGGAGCGACGACCCGCTCTCGGGCCGCTGGGAGGAGGGGGAGTGGGCGGCCACCGGGTACGCGGTGATCGAGGCCGAGGGGCTCGCTGAGGAGGTGCAGGGGCCAGCGTCCTACGCGTATGGCGCCGCCGGCCTGCGCTACCGGTTGACGGCCGCCGTCGAGGGGCCCTGGCCCTACGCCGTGAGGGTTTACGCGTACCCGATGACCGACGAAGTGGAGATCTTCAGGTGGCAGCGCCCGCCATGCGAGGGCGGTGTTCTGTTAACGGAGCACGCGAGACCTTGGATCGCTACCTGTGGTTGGTACGTCGAAGTGGGGCGCAGGCCGCTTTCTTCCGAGCTAGGCTTCGAGTACAGCGGCTACAACGGCTCGCTGGTGTTTACCCACCGCCTCGCGATCAACGAGCCGGTTGCCGTGCGCTTCTCGTTCAAGATGGTCGACTGGGGCGCTGCGCCGCCCGGCGCCAGGTACTTGAAAGTCTACCAGTGCGACGAGAGCAGGCTGAGGTACCGTGCCGAGTACTCGGAGGGGGGCGGGTAGCTCAGCGCCCGCGGCGCGTTCTGAGCCCGAGCTCGTCCCTGAAGCACCAGAGCCCCTCGCCTGCGTCGATGATCACGATGCCGAGCCTCCCGAGGAGCTTGTCGTTGAGGAGCGCGAACCTCCCCCCGATGTACGCGCGGGCCCTCACCGGACCCACCATCCGGTCCTCCTCCACCGCGTAAACCTCAACGGCTTCGAGGGCTCTCGGGAGCAGCGCGCGGGAGCCGTCCGCGAGAATCCTCTCCACCAGCTCCACCTGGGGGCTGGGGCCGAAGAGCGCCTCCGAGACCCTCGGGGGGGACGAGGACTTTGGGCTCCGCCCCCACGAAGCCGCTGTTCGCTATCGCGAGCGCCTCGACGCGGGCGCTACCTCTGCGGAGCTTGACCCTGATCCTCAGTATCCCCGATCAGCTCGGGAGGGAGCAGCGCCAGCATAAGCCCTTCCTCCCCCACAATCTCCTCGGGGAGCACAGTCAGTATGAGGCCCTCAGCCTCCTCCATGGTCTCTTGAGAGAGGAAGGGCTGCGCTAATAAGTTTGCCGCGCCCACGCTCGGGATTGTCCTTTGTGCGCCGCAAGGAGAAAATACAATAACATAGAGCATAAGAGCATATATGATGAACACTGTTTTCTTGTGGCAAAAGCTAACAGTGCAGCGGAAGGTGAAGCTACGAAAGGGGAAAGGGATTACGGATGGGTCATTGGCTTTGCAATAGCCCTCTGGGTAGTCTTTCTCCTGACAGTCCCTCTCGCTTACCTGCTCTCCTGGTGGAGGCCGCTTTACTACGAGGGGTTTACGACGGAAAGGGCGATGAGAAAAGCCTTTGACTTCTTCGTGGCGCCCGCGATCACTCTCGCGCTCCTGTTTGCTCTCACAATAGCAACCGTCGTGATAAAGAATGCAGCAGCAAGGTATAAGTGTTTGGAAGCTCACTCGCGCGCGTGGAGCTGCCCGAGAAGATCGAGAGCGTCGAGCAGCTGGAGGAGCTGCTGAGCAGACCCTACCCCGAGACCGTCGAAGCGATGAGGAGGGTGCGCGGAGACATCGTGGTGCTCGGCGCGGGCGGCAAGATCGGGCCAACCCTCGCGGTGATGGCGGCTAGGGCCTCCAGGGAGGCGGGGGTCCAGCGGAGGGTTTACGCGGTGTCCCGCTTCACGAGGAGGAGCGCGCGCGAGTACCTGGAGGCGAGCGGCGTGGAGGTCGTGGAAGCCGACCTGCTCGAGGAGAGCGAGTGGGCGGACCTGCCCGAAGCCCCCAACGTCCTCTACCTCGCCGGGAAGAAGTTCGGGACGAAGGGGCAGGAGCCGCTGACGTGGGTCACCAACGCGTACACCCCCGCCCTCCTCGCTAAGCGGTACCGCTCCTCCCGCATCGTCTTCGTCTCGACCGCGCAAGTCTACGACTTCGTCCACGTCTCGACGGGGGGCGCGACGGAGGAGGGCCCCATCAACCCCATCGGCGAGTACGCGATGTCGAGGCTGGGGGGCGAGCGCGTGTTCCAGCACTTCGCCTCGAAGCTCGGGGTACAGGCGATCATCCTGCGCCTCTGCTACGCCTACGAGCTCCGCTACGGCGTCCCCCTCGACGTGGCGCTGAAGGTTTGGAGGGGCGAGCCCGTGAGCCTCCGCGTCGCCTACGTGAACGTGATCTGGCAGGGGGACTTCAGCAACATCGCGCTCAGGGCCCTGGAGCGGTGCGCGAACTCTCCCGAGGTGGTGAACGTTTCGGGGCCCGAGACCGTCTCGATCGAGTGGATGGCGAGGGAGTTCGGCAGGATGCTGGGGAGGGAGCCGGTGCTCCAGGGGCCGAGGGAGGACACCGCGCTGCTCGTGAACACGGCGAAGTGCTGCGCCCTCTTCGGCTACCCGCGCGTCCCCCTACGCAAGGGCATGGAGTGGGTGGCGCACTGGGTTGAGATCGGCGGGCCCACGTACAACGCGCCGACGCACTACGACGTAAGAACGGGAGAGTTTTGATATGAAAAACAAAATAATAAAATAAAATAGAAAAATATATCTAAATTTTATGGTTTGATCGCGTAGGCTGTCAGCATTATGAAGCCTCCAAAGCCGCTGCCCACCATGTATCCTACGGCGATGGGTAGCGCGTACCTCTCGTAGACCTTGATCCCCAGGAACTTCAGTATCAGGAACTTCGCGATGACGGGGATCATCGAGTTGATGAAGAAGTAGCCGCTGTAGAACGGGAGCGCCACGGGCGCGAAGAACCACCACGGGAACTTCGCCCTCATGAACCAGACGAGACCGACGATCACGAAAGCTGCTAGCAGGTGCGAGAACTCCTTCGGGCCGTAAGTGGGGCCTGGGTCCACGATGCCGGGAACCTCGTTCGCCATTATGATGCCGTACCTGCGCCTGCCGTAGACGTACCATATGGTCTTCCAGTTCTCGGTCCCGTACGCGTAGAGCAGACTGACGCCTATGAAGAGGCCTATGAACGCGTAGATGAAGGCGAAGATCAGCTGGGCGATCAGGACGTCCCTGTAGCTCGTCCTCGTGTCGTGAGCTAGCTTCCAGATGCCGATGCAGCTGGCCGGCGTGAAGCCGCCGCTCTGCGACACCTCGTCCCTGATTCTCATGGAGGCTAGCGTCGCCCACCAGGTCGTGCTGGGCCACGGGTTCGGGACCCCGGACGCGTAAGCGGTCGTCTGGGTCACGATCCTAGCTATGTCGAAGCCCCACGGGCCGTACCACGATCCGGTCTCAGCGGATATCCTCTGGTGGCCTGTGAGGGCTAGGAAGAGCAGGATGAGGAACATGAGCATGAAGCCCACGTGCGCGCCCAGCGCCGCGAAGATCAGGATGTAGATCAGCCAGCCCGCTGCGAAGCCGATCCAAGCGAGCTTGTCGATCAGCACCTCCTCGCCGCTCTTCGCGCGCAAGCTCCTCAGCGAGGCGCGCAGCGTCGGGAGGGCGAACACGAGGGTCCAGAAGCCGAGCGCGAACGCGCTAGCGAAAGTGAAGTAGCCGAGGTTCACCGGGCCAGCGTCGGGGCTCGCGCCCGGCGCGACCCACCCAGCGCCAACCACGATGAAGGGCCAGACGATCGACTTGAAACCGGTCCAGATGCATACGCTCGCGGCCACGTCCAGGGGCATGATGAAGAACAGCATGTTGAGGCTGGGGACGAACATCCACCAATCGCTGATGCTCGGGTTCAGGCTCTTCCAGAACTTCTCCCAGTCGCCCCACCAGAACTGGCCCCACGCGAAGTACACGGGGAAGCCGGGGATGAAGTACACGAGCGTCGAGTAAATGGCGATGGCGAAACCGACCGCGAAGCCGATGTAGAAGGGCCAGTTCTCCCTCAGCTTGAACAGTGTCTTCTCCTCGTACCTCCTGAAGACCTCGATCGCCGGCACCACGGCGGGGAAGCCCAGCCTCTCGACCTCGACGAAGCGCCTAGCGAAGATCGCGGCCGAGAATATGACGATCAGCATCACGGAGAAGAGGACGAGGCTCTGGAGCAGGAGCGGCCCGATGATCCCAGCGGGCACGGAGGCTCCGCCCTTTATCATCCCCTCGATGAGCTTCGGGTCCCTCGGCGCCCAGATAGCGGGGACGTAGTCGAGCAGCTTCGCGAGCTTGGGGTCCGTCTGGGCCCAGTAGGCTAGGGTCAGCGGCTCGATCGCCCACGACATGAAGCCAATGTAGCTGATAGGGGCGAAGGCCATGAACGTGACCAGCTCCTGCGGCGTGAAGATGTGCCTGCCGAGGATCGGCAGCGTCAGCAGCATTATCAGGAAAGAGAGACTCAGCCCGGGCAGGAGCGGCTGCGTTGTGATCCCTCTGTACCACCACATCCTAAGGTTCACGTAGAAGCCGAGGAGCAGCACAGCGACGGCGAGCAGCAGGACCTTCAGCGTCAACCCGCGCCGCACTTCCGCTGCTCGGGTTTCCTGGCTCGCCATCACTTACATGGAAATCCTCCCCTTTATAAACATTGCTTCCAGCCCTCAAATTAATAAGGTATCTCTCACGAAATCGGTGGAAACCCTTAAAACGGGCTACTGCCTGGGAGCACGATGGGGAGGCGCGCGTATTTCGTGGCCGTTTTAGCGCTCGTAGCACTGCTTAACGTAGGTTTGGAAGCTCAACCGAGCGCACGCCCGCAGCTCGCGCTGCTCGGAGGCTTCGATTTGGAAGAGGTTGTGCGGCACGCGAAAGCTCTGACCAGCTTCGGGAGCCGCTTTACAGGCTACCCCGGCTACTACGAGGCGGTGAAGTACGTCAACAGCACGCTCAGGGACCTAGGCCTGGAGGCTGAGGTTCACCGCTTTCCCGTCGCGGTGCCCTACGACTTGGGGGCCGCGATCTTCGTTGGGAACGAGAGAGTGAGAGCACATCACCTCTACCCGAACCTCGTAGCCCTCGGTAGCGCCGGGGTGGTTGAGGGCGAGCTCGCCTACGTTGGCAGGGGAACAGAAGAGCTCTCGCGGGTCGATCTCTCCGGTAGGATAGCCGTGCTCGAGTTCGAGTCGGGGGGCCGCTGGGTGGAGGCGCTGGCGGGGGGCGCTAAAGCCTTGGTGTTCCTCGGGCCGGCGAGGGACCGGATGGAGGCGCTGGCTAAGATCTCCACCGCCCCGCTCGACGTCCCGCGCGTCTACGTCGAAGGCGAGGGGGCAGCGCTGCTCAGGGAGGCGGCTAGGAAGGGGTTAAAGGCCAGGATAGAGGGCGCGTACGAGTGGCGCCGGGTCGAAGCCTACAACGTTGTCGCGAGAATTCCAGGCTCCTCCGAGCCGGAGAAGGTTGTTGTTCTGGCCGCGCACCTGGATTCGGGCTCGATCGTCCCCGCTCTATCGCCGGGAGCTGAGGAGGCTGTGAACGTGGGCTTGCTGCTCCACCTCG
>Ga0080005_128854_pt1 | contig 17513 bp, 19 predicted proteins | sample JossMetagenome_2_FD_69208 | JGI IMG/M metagenome (GOLD analysis project Ga0080005, IMG submission 69208) | Hot spring sediment microbial communities from Joseph's Coat, Yellowstone National Park, USA - JC3_ASED (SPADES assembly) (version 2) | ecosystem: Environmental > Aquatic > Thermal springs >... | reverse complement strand
ACCGGCGTCTACGAGATATATGCCGAGTTCCTCGGCAACGGTTTCCTCCTCCCAAACAGATCCAACGTGGTCACAGTCACCGTGGAGAGCAGCTACTTCGGAGTTCCCACCTTCCTCCTCGCCGTCTACCTAATACCCGCATCTCTGGGGTTTGTAGCCGCATATGTCGCGAAACGGATATTAAAGAGGTCTCTCTAAACCCCATGCTTGCGGTGCCGCCCGCGGTGATTGTGGTGCCGCTGGCTTCTAAAGAGCAGGTGTACCAGACTGTGAACTACGTGGTAGGCCGGCTTAGGCAGATAGAGGCGCCTCTCCGCCACGTGCATTCAGACGCCCCTCTTTACGTGGAGAGCCGGGTGGGGAGGGACGGCTCGGCGGAGCGCATCGACGTATATTTAGCCACCTCCACGGGCGACTTTGCAAACGTGTTGCCGCCGAGGGAGGAGATCAGGGAGGGCTTTATCGAGAAGTCGGCGGTGGTGCACATAGCACAAGGCGTTGCCGTGGTTTATCGGTATAACTTGGGGGGTGAGCCTAAACTGGTGGAGGTAGTCATATATACAGTAGGCGGGGTCTACAGAGATTTCCGGCTGTAACCTTTAAATAGATGTGCACACGGCGCAATGATGTCATCAATCGGCATAGACGACTTCAGACGCGTGGATCTCCGGGTGGCTAAGGTGATAGAAGCCGCAAAGGTGGAGGGCTCCAAGAAGCTGATTAAGCTGGTGGTGGACCTCGGCGCCGAGAAGCGGCAAATAATCGCAGGTCTCGCGGAGTATTACAAGCCCGAGGACCTGGTGGGGAAATACGTCGTGGTCGTGGCTAACCTCCAGCCCAAGAAGATGATGGGGCTTGAGAGCCAAGGCATGCTCCTGGCCACCTGCGACAAGCCGGTTCTCCTAACGATAGAGAAGGGCGGGGATGAACATGTGGGGGAGCGCATCTGTTAAAGTACCCACCCACATAGCGATTATACCCGACGGGAACAGAAGATACGCGAAGAAAACAGGCCTAGACTTCTACCACGCCTACAGAAGAGGCGTGGAGAAGGTGCGTAGCTTCTTGACCTGGGCCTTGGAGTACCGCGAGATAAAAAACGTCACCTTCTTCGCCCTCTCCACGGAGAACCTTCAGCGGAGTAGACTGGAGCTCGAGATCCTCTTCAGAATATTCGAAGAAGAATTTAGACGTACGCTCGAGGACCCGCTGATACACGAAAACAAAGTCAGGATAAGGTTCATAGGCGATAGAAGCATTGTGCCAGGCAGAATCGCCAAGTTCATGGAGGAACTGGAGTCGCTGACCCGCAACTATTCCAACTACCACCTCACCTTCGCCCTGGGCTACGGCGGCAGGGCCGAGGTGGTGCGGTGCATAAAACGAATACTGACGGGTGAGGTGAAGATGGCTGAGATAACTGAGGAGTCCCTCTTCCAGTGCCTAGACACAAGGGACCTCCCCAGCCCGGAGCCAGACGTCGTGTTGAGAACAGGCGGCGAGAAAAGGCTCAGCAACTTCCTGCTTTATCAATCCGCCTACTCAGAGCTCATCTTTCTAGATAAGCTCTGGCCAGAGATAGAAAAAGAGGACCTGGCATACGTCGTAGAGGAGTATTCCCGGCGTCAACGAAGATTCGGCCGTTGATGGTCGTCGGCGTATTCTTCGTCTTCTTAGCTGTTTTTATATCACATCTCATACCGTTTCTCCCCGTCCCCGGCTACTTAGCCACTGTCACCTACGTGACCTCTGCTAGAGGTAACATAATGGACATGGCGGCGGTGGTGTTGGCCACGGCGTTCGGTACGGCTTTGGGAAAGCTCGTAGTGTTTCTCTACGGCTACGGCGTCGGCAAGGCCGTTATGGGTGAAGAGCTGGTGTACGCCAAGAAGCTTTTTGATAAGGTCTCGAAATGGGGTATCGATGTTGCGGTGTTTATATTCGCAGTGTCGCCGCTTGTAGACGATGTGCTTTACATACCTCTCGGCGCAGCTGGCTACAACGTAAGACGTTTCTTCTTCTCCCTACTGGCAGGAAAGTTAGTGTTGGCAACCGCCATAGTGATATTCGCGGATGCGACGCTCGCCGTATTGGACCAAGTCTTTGGAAATTCTTGGATCTCCTCAGCGGTCCTCGCAGCGATTACGATCGTGTTAACCATCTTAGTTCTGCGAATCAAGTGGTCTAAGGTGTTGGCCGCCTATGAAACTGGCGGCGTCCGCGAGGCGGTAAAGGCCGCGTTGAGGTCTATTGTGGGGAAATAATATAAACTCCGCCGTTCCTCTCCACGTGGGAAGATTCGTCATAGGCTCGGCGTGGCCCTACGTCCAGACGGTGCCTCATCTGGGCAACTTGATAGGCTCCGTCTTGTCGGCCGACGTCTACGCCAGGTACCTCAGACTTAGGGGGCATAAAGTGGTTTTCGTGTCTGGAAGCGACATGCACGGCACGCCGATCGAGGTGGAGGCGATCCAGCTGGGCGTCGACCCGGCGGAGTACGCCAGTAAGATGCACCAAGTGGTGGCGGAGCTGTTTAGGAGGTGGAACATCTCCTTCGACCTCTACACCCACACCCACTCGGAGACCCACATAAAGTTCGCCCAGGACTTCTTCCTCAAGATTTATGAAAACGGGTATATCTTCACCAAAGAGGAAGAGGTGCCGTACTGCCCCAGGGACAAGATATACCTACCCGACCGCTTCATAATCGGCAAATGCCCCTACTGCGGATATGAAAGAGCTAGGGGCGACCAATGCGAGAACTGCGGAAGGCTTCTAGACCCGAAGCAGTTGGTAGAGCCGCGGTGCGCCATCTGCGGCTCCAAGCCGGAGTGGAGAACCACGCGGCACTGGTACCTTGACCTCAGGAAGCTGGAGGACAGGATAAGGAGGTACGTAGAGGAGAACCCGCACCTGCCGCAGAACGCCAAGGAGATGTCGCTGGGCATGTTAAAGGAGGGTCTGCGGCCCCGCGCCATCACTAGAGACAACAGGTGGGGCATCCCGGCGCCGTTTCCAGGAGCAGAGGGGAAGACCATCTACGTCTGGTTCGAGGCCGTCCTTGGCTACATATCCGCCGTCATTGAGCACTTCAGACGGCTGGGGAGGGAGGAGGAGTGGGCCCAGTTCTGGAAAGACCCCGAGACCAGGGTGGTCTTCTTCGTGGGCAAAGACAACATACCTTTCCACGTCATTATACTCCCCGCGCTTCTCCTGGCAAACGGAGGCAGCTACACCATGCCGACCACCACGGCCTCCACCGAGTACCTGCTGTATGAGGGGGACAAGTTCTCCAAGAGCAGGAGGTGGGGCATCTGGATAGACGAGGCGCTTCAGCTCCTCCCCCCGGACTACTGGAGGTTCGTGTTGGTGTACATACGCCCAGAGAACAGAGACACGAGCTTCACCTGGTCCGTCGCATTGGAGATAATCAACAAGGTCATGAACGACGATGTGGGCAACTACGTCAACCGCGTCCTCTCCTTTATAAAGAGCCGGATGGGCGGCGTCGTGCCCCCGCCGGGCAGGCCAGCCCCCGAAGACGAAAACTTCATCGCAAGAGTCACCGAGCTGTTTAAGAAGGCGGAGAGGCACTACGACGCCATAGAGCTGAAAGACGCGCTCCACGCGCTGGTGGAGATGGCGAGGGAGGGAAACCGCTACCTAAACACGCGGGCCCCCTGGGATCTGGTCAAAACCGACGTGGAGGCGGCGCAGGCGGTGCTCCACCGCGCCTACTGGTCCCTGAAGATGCTTGCGGTCGGCCTCGCGCCTGTGGCGCCAGACGGCGCCTACCAGCTGTGGAGGATGATGGGCGAGTCCGCGGAGCTGAGGTGGGATGAGGCATATAAGCCGCCGAAGCCAGGCGCCGCGCTGGGCGAGGTGAGGCCCCTCTTCAGGAAAATAACTGAGGCGGAGGTGAAGACGCTTCTACAAAAGCTGGAGGAGCTGAGGAGCCAGAAAGCCGCCAGAAAGTACCCCTGGGAGCAGGTTATATTATAATTTCGCCGTATAGATACACGGGGCTCGCCGCCACAAGGGTCACGTCGATAAACCTCCCCATGAGCCCGTCGCCGGATCCTCTCTTAACCACCACCTGTCTGTAGTCGCTGGCGCGCCCAACCACCAGCCCGTGATCCACCTCGTCCACAAGCACCGCATCTCTCTGCCCGACGCGGAGCCCGTTCCGGAGGTGGGCGACTCTCAAGGCGACTTGAGACAGGGTCTTGCTCCTCCTCTTCTTCTCGGCGTCTGGCACCTGCCGGGGCATCACCGCAGCCTCGGTGAAGGGCCTTGGGCTGAACCGCGCCACGTGGACTTTGTCGAACTGTAGCTCCTCCACCAGCCTTACGCTGGCGGCGAAGTCCTCCTCGTCCTCGCCCGGGAACCCCACGATGATGTCTGTGGCTATGAATACGTGGTTGCCCAGCACCTGCCTGATTTTACGCAAAAGGGCGCGGTATTCGTCCACCGTATATCTCCTGCCCATCGCCTTCAACACTCGGTCGCTACCAGACTGCACAGGGAGGTGGAAGTACCTGTACACCCTGTGGTCCCGCTTCGCGATGTCCAAAAGCTGGTCGGCGAATTTCTCAAACACCCAAGGCTCCGACATGCCTATCCTCACACGATACTCGCCATCTACCTCGCGCAGAATCCTCTCCAGAAGGTCAGGCAGACTCCAGCCCGGTCTCCACCTCACATCGAAGCCGTAGGTGATGACGTCTTGACCCGTGAGGTATATCTCCCGCGCGCCTTTGGCCACGGCTTCCTTCACATGGCGAATCACGTCATCTGGATCTGCGCTCTTCACGTAGCCCGCGCCGCCTCTTGTGTACTTAGTGGCGCAGAAGGTGCAGTTGCCCAGGCAACCCACCTGGAGAGGCACGGTGTAGATGACGCCGCCGTCGTGCCTAGGGAGGATCCTCATCTCCCTCTCCCGCCCGCCCTCCACCTCCGCGGGGTAGAGCAACCTGGCGCGGGGCGCCGCGGTCTTCACCGTGTACGGCCTAAGCCTGACGAGGCACCCGGCGACGACCATCTCCTTGCCTAAGGTAGCTAGCTCCCTAATCCTCGCCAGCTGTCTAACCTCCCCATCTTCCCTCACGGCGCAGGTGTAGACCAAGACGAGGTCTGCCTCCTCGGCCGTGGAGGCCTCCTCGTAGCCTAGCCTCTGCCTGATCACCTCTGCGTCTGCCTTGGCAAGCCAGCAGCCGTACGTCTCGACGTATGCCCTACCCACGGGAAACGTCCCCGAGCCTGAGATTTAAGCTTGATGCTGAGGGCAAAGGGTTTTACGGTGTATCGAATAGGAGACTTTGTTCTCCTCGAAGTCGCGTCTCTCGTCTATCTCGAGAAGACAGCCGCAGGCAGGCTCCACATATATCCTCTTCACTGAATACGTAGGTCCATCCGCCACCTTACGCATCCTCATCTCCCCCGACTCTATGGAATACGTCGCGATCTCCCCCCTCTTCACAAGCCTCCCCCACTTCTCCAGCAGGCTGGATATCTCCTCAGGCAACTCCCCCTCAAATATGTACGTCTTGCTTCTAGTAACTTTCTGCATCAACTTTATTTACGACAGAAATAAAAAAGTTGACGTGCAAAAAATAAGGGGGAAGCTAGGCGGGGTGGAGATAGGCGATGGCCACCCCACTAGGATAATGGCGGTTCTAAACCTCTCGCCTGAGTCCTTCTACAAGGGCTCCGTGGCGCTGGGAGCCGCCGTGGAGAGGGCGTTGGAGCTTGAGAAGTATTCAGACTTCCTAGACGTAGGGGCCATGTCCACAGCGCCGTATCTAGAGACGTGGATCCCCCCCGAGAAAGAGCTGGAGAGGCTCAAGGCCGTCCTCCCGGACATCGTGAAAAACGTAAAGATCCCAATAAGCGTAGACACCTACCGGCCGCAGGTGGCGGAATACGCGCTCAAGATGGGGGCGTCGATAATAAACGACGTGACCGGGGGCTGGCTGTACCCAGATATGTGCCGCGTCGCCGCGGACCACGGAGCCTCCGTCGTGCTCATGGCAAGAGAAAAAACGCCCAAGAAAGGTCGGCAACCCATCGACCGCGTGTTGGAGGCGTTGAGGGGGTCTGTCGAGCGTTTTGAGCAGTGCGGCGTAGACCCCGAGAGGATCGCGGTGGACCCAGGCATAGGGTTCCCGCTTCTGCCCCCCAGAGATGAGCCATACGTCGTGAGGGGCGAGTACAGACACGGCGACGAGAACTGGCCGTGGTGGAAATGGGACCTCCACATAATCGCCTACCTGCCCAAGCTGAGGGCGCTTGGGAAGCCCGTAGTGATAGGAGTCTCCCGCAAGTCCTTCCTAAGAAGGGTGGCGGGGGTGGACAGCCCGGAGGAGGTTCTGCCGGCGTCAGTAGCCGCGGAGGCGGTGGCAGTGCTTAACGGGGCCCACGTGGTGAGGACGCACAACCCCCGCGAGACGAGGCAGGCGGCGAAACTAGGCGAGGCGCTGAGGCTAGTAGACAGAGCCTAAAAACTCCAGCAAAAGCTCCACGAACTCTTTAGGCTTGTCTAGATACGCGGCGTGTCCAGCCCCCCTCAGCATCGCTGTTTTCACGTTTCTGCCGCGTAGCACTTGGGCGTTGGAAGGCGGCGAGACCTCGTCCAGCTCGCCCCACACCGCGAGGATGGGGGTCTCCACCTCCTCAAGCGCCTTCAGCAACTCGCCGACGAGCCCCACGGGGCCCACAACCACGGCCGCCTTGGCGGGGAGCCGCTGGGCGAGATACCACAGCACCACCTCGCCCGAGGCGCTCGGCCCCACCAGCGGCGGATCCGCCAGGCCCAAGGCGTCGAGCACATGCCGCAGGTACCTGGCGTATTCAAGTCTAGGCGCGTGGAACCGGTCACTCTTTGTCCTCACGCCGTATGGCATGTCTACGGCATATACGGCGTACCGCCGAGCCAACGCGTCAAAGACGCCGCACTCCACCCAGGTCTCTGCGTTGAAGGACCAGCCGTGTAGAAGCACAAGCGGCTTCCCGGAGCCGCCAGCTATAAGCCTAACCTTCCTGCCGGCGACGGTGATGTACTGCTCATTCATGTGCCGAGCGCGCCCGCATGAGAGAGAAGTTTTCGGACTCCCGTATCACCGACACGCCGGTTCTGCTGGGGAACATCTCGATCCACACCACCTTGTCGGGCTTCGTCAAGTCCACCTTCCTGTTGACGGCCTTCGCCACGTATTCGATGACGGACACCCTGTCGAACTTCACGCCGCGTTTCTTCAGCTCTATCTTAAACGTCTCCTCCGGGGCTATGAGGCGCCCCGCAAGCTCGCCGACTGCCCGCTGTATCTCGTCGAGGTCGGTCTTAACCACGGCCATTATAGGCGTGGCTCTGAGCACGAACCTTGGGATGTAGTAGCCACTGTTGACGACGTCTATGAGCATCTTTACAAACTCCACGGAGTCGCCCTCCACCTTCGCCGTGAGGAGGCCGTCGAAGCCGGTAAACCAGACCTCTTCTACCTTCCGCCCCACTATATCGCCTATGCGATACAGCTCCTCCATACACAGCCTCTCTTGACGCCAGCCCGTGGCGACGACCAAGTTCCAGCTCATAGGTAAGTCCTCAACCAGCTATTTAAATTCACACCAAACGCGCGCTGACCGCGTTAACCTGTCTCTCTCCTGAGCTCGGGAGGTATGTTAATGATACATTGGGGCCACGTGGCGTTCTGCCGCCTGCTCAAAATCTCGAACTTATACGCGGGGTGAAGCTCTGAATGCATCCCGTGGTCGGTGTCGATCACGAAGACGCCGGTGATTTTGACCACGTCGCTGGGGCACACGCCGCCTATAGGCCCGAGCACCTTCTCCTGGTCTGCGGGGACCACCTCTATGTGGAGAGTGCGGTGCCGCAAGATGATACTGCCAATGCTCAGCATGCTGGCGTTTTCGGGATGTGGCTCTATGTTAAACGTGAAGTCCCCGTCTCCAGATATAGAAATCTCGCCAGTGACCTCTCCGACCGCAACGGCGCAGGTCTTGACTATCCTGAGCCTAGCTGGCGAGTAGGTATTTTCAAAGACGTTGTGCGTGGGCGGGCAACCTGGGTCCACTTGTGCCCACCGGCTTTCGCTCCAACTAGCGGGTTGGAATGGGTAAAGCGCGGTTTTGAAGTTGTAGCTTAAGGCGTCGCCTCCGAGAGCTAGGCCTATCACCGAAAGCGCTAGAGCCACCACAGGTGGCCAGAGATCTCCCCTCCGGGTCCACATCAACATAACCACCAAGGCAACCACAGCTAAGGCCCCTGTGGCCGCCGCGGGAAAGGCGTAGAGGGCGAAGTAATAGGCTAACAGCGCCACGACGCTGGCCATAAACCCAAGCACCTTGCGTCTGCTCCGTAGAGACACGTAGATGAGGTACGCATAAGGCGCCAGCAAAAGCCCGAAGACCACAAGCCCCGTCTCAATGCCGTCGCCCCCATAGTACAAGATTGCGATCAAACCGCCACCAGAGACTTCACCGACCTAGGCGATATCTCAGTACATAGATTTATAAATTCCGTTTAAGAGTTAGACCCGTGGAGGCGACGCTGGTTTTGCTTTCTATACTCACGGCGGCGGTGGCGGCGCTGGGCTTTATAACATACAGGCTGATCAAGTCGCTGGAGCTATACCTGATCCCGCTCTACGCAGAGTTGGTGCGGAAGAGGGAGAGGGACTACGTGTTGGTGGAGTTCCTGACATCCCTCCTGGTCTCCAAGGGCCTCATCACAGCTGCGGAGGCCAGCGCCTTAAAGAGCGTGGCCGCCACGGGGCCCCTCACCGAGGAGGACCTAGACAGAGTAGACGAGATTCTCGACAAAGACCCCACCCAGCTGACCTTCGAGGAGTTGCTCGACGTGAAGAGGGTGGCGTATAAACTCCTGGGGAGGCTAGACAGGAAATCGCTGAGACTCGGCATGAAGCTACTCCGCTACGTCTCCAGGATAGAAGAGGCTTTAATAGGCGGGATAAAGGCCGTGGCGGGTCAGCAAGCGGAGAAGGTGGAGATGTCGTATGACCGCGACACCTGCACAGTGTATTTGGTCACCCATAAGCGCGACGGCTCTGTAGAAAGGGCCCAAGGCCCCGATGTAGACTGCGTCACTGAGACGCTGGCTGTGTTGAGGGCCTTGGCGAGGAGAAGCGAGAGCGTGGACGAGAAGCTGGCTGAGAAGGCCCTGGCGAGATACAGCCGGTGTAGAGACAGCGACTCCGCCGGTTGCAGGGCGTTGAAAGAAGCCTTGGGGCCGCTTGAGAAGAAATCCCTCGACATGTTGCTCACGCGGAGAAAGAACTCGGAGACGCGCTAGGGGACAAGCCGGCCGGGGTTCAAAATTCCTTTGGGGTCAAGGGCGGCTTTAAGTCTCCTATAAAGCTCAGCTGGTTTTTCAAGCTCTAGGTAACGTTGCTTCACAACCCCCGTGCCGTGGTGGTGGGAGATGGTGGCGCCGAACCTCTCGGCTTCTGAATAAACAGCATCCCATATCTTGAAGTAGAGAGATTCGCTAGGCATAAAGAGTATTGTGAAGTAGAGACAAGCGCCGTGGCGGTAGATGTGGGAGAGATGCGCAGTGACGAAGTAGACGCCCTCCACTCCTCTCAGCGCCTCCTTCACCGCGCGGTAGAGATCCGCAACTTTGTCCCAGCTGGCGGCGATCTCCACCGTATCTACAATCAACCCCCTATGAAGGATTCTGGTGATGTGCTCTCGGTAGTTCGGCCGCTCCTGGAGCAGTTTATGAACCAACTCCGGCCCTCTGAAGCCCTGCCTCAAAATGTCAGAGACCTCGCTCCTCGCCGCCTCCAAGAAGGCCTTGCTTTGGGTTGCGAAGCGGAAGATCAACACGGCGCCTTCCAGCCCCGTGTAATACGCGGTCTCAAGCTCGTCGTATAACCTAACCATCTTAGGGGGCAGATCCAGCGACGCCAGCTTCTCCACGGCCTCGACGCCTTCTTCAAAGGTGGAGAAAAGCGCAGAGTCCTCCCATATGAACTTGGGCAGGTCGTACAGCTTGAGCTCAGCCGCCGTGATGACGCCGAAGGCGCCCTCAGCCCCCACGAAGATCTTGGACAAATCAGGCCCGAGGGAAGACCTGGGCACTCTTCTGAAGCTCGTCCAGTAGACCTCGCCGGGGGGAACCACAACCTCCAACCTACTCACCACGTCCTCCACGTTTCCGTAGCCGCTGCTCGAATGGCCGCTACCCATCGTCGAGATGAAGCCGCCCAGAGTCGCAATGTCCATAGACTGCGGAAACTGCCCAAGGGTAAGCCCCTCCTGGTTCAAGACTTGTTCAAGCTCCTGCAAAACAACGCCGGACTCCACGACGGCATATCTCTGGCGGCTATCGACTTCACGTATTTTGTTGAGCCTTTTTAAATCAACCACGACGCCGCCACGCGGCGCGCTGGCGCCGGTCACCGAGCTCCCCCCGCCCACAATATTTAGAGGAACCCCCCTCTCGTAGGCGAATCTGACTAGCCTCACCACGTCCTCCACGCTCTCCGGAACCACCGCAGCTACCGCAGAGCCGAGGTAGCTACGGTTAATCCAGGCAAGAGGCCACCAGCTCTCCTGGACGTACCGGACGGGGGTAACTACACGGCCTGGAAAAAGGGCTTCAAGTTCTTTAAGAATTTCATTTTCCTCAGCCACGTCTCGAAGTTCCTCTTACAATATAAAGACTTGCCGCTTATCTGCGTAAATCTCCCGAGCGGCTTCCCCAGCTCCACAAGGCCGTCGCCGTAGGCGAGAAGCGACAAGACGCCGCGCGCCGTCCCTTCGTAGTCTTCCGGCCGCTCCACTGGGGCGTCAACCACCGAGGCTAAACAGCGGAGGAAGCTACCGAGCCTAGAGCCGCCGCCGTCTACTCTAACGCGCTCGGCTTTGTACCCACCGGCCTCCAAGACGTATTTCACGTAGAAGCTGAGCGTCGCCACAACGGAGGAGAGCAACTCCTCGCGCCTAGTGTAGAGCCTCAGCCCCATCAACGCGCCTCTGACCCAAGCGGCAGGAGGGTACTGAAGACCAGCGGGGGCGGGAAGCACGTAGAGGTACTCACCGCCGGGGTCTAGACCGCTTAGCTCCTCATAAGTCGCCAGGCCCAGCGAGACTAGGCCGTCTATAAAACACCCGGCGGCCGGCAGATAGGCCTCCAAGCCGTACCTCGTATCTCTGCCCACCCTATAGAGAACCAGCGGGACTAAGCCCCTTCTTTCTGCGTATTGGACAGTGGGCATATCTACGAAAAGCCCGGTGCCCAGGGTTACCTTAACTACGCCGCGGTTCGTCGCGCCCACGGCCACAGCCGCCGCCTGTTGATCAGCTATCAACACGCGGAACTCCATCCCCTCAACGTCGCCGAACTCGCCGTAGTTGTCCACAACCTCCGGCAACGGAAGCTCCACGCCGATTAGCTCCTTGACAAGCGGGATAGGCTTGAAGCTCCTTGGGTGTATGAAGCCGCTTAAAGTGGCGTTGGTGGCGTCGCTTATGTACCGCCGCGCGAGTAGATACGCCACGAAGCCGTCCAAGGTCCAGAGGAAGCACGTACCCGCCTTCAGACAGCCGCCAAGGCCGCCGTCTCTATAGGCTCTTAGAAACTTGAAGAGTGGCGAATATTTCCTGAAGAGGATGCCGAGTTTAGGCAGGTGTTGCAACGCCGCAAACCTACTGCCGTATAGGTCGTCCACCTTGCCGAAGAGCCAGGTGTAGACCGGCGTCAGGGGCCTGCCCCCTCTGTCCCACGCGACCACGGAGGCTCTGTAGGTCGCCACGCCGAATTTACGGACGCCCTGCTCCCTAGCCACGTTGAGGAAGTGTTTGATGGAGGCGGCGATGAGGCCCGGGTCCTGTGTTCCGTCGGGGGAAGTGACGTTGTCCACAATCTCTCTATACCGCAGAGACAGCTCTTTGTCGTATACAAAGATCTTTATCTTAGTCGTCCCGATGTCAAGAACGCCGTACATACCTCAACGCGCATCCCTCCCTCACCTTAAACACGGCGTATTGAGTAGAAACCTGCGCCTCGACGCCGCATATCTCCACAACGCCGGGAGCCGGCACCTTGACGACGACCTCCCCCGCGGTCACGCTCGGGAAGACCTCAAGCCCGCTTGCATATACCCTGAACCCGCCGCCTTCTAGCGTCTTTGCAAAAAACTCCACGGCAAGTCTCATGTAGCTCACGTCGTCGATAACAATGGCGGAGTTGCCGACTCTATACGCCGCGCCCAGCCAGCTATGCGGCACAGCCTCGGCAATAACCAGCGTATCAACGTCGATAACACCCCTATCTGTGACGATTTGGGCCAGGCGGTCGGAACCCCGCAACTCCTTAACGACGGCCCGCTCTCTGCACCAGAAAGAGGGGCCAAACATCTCCGCATCGACGCCGCCGTCTGAGAGCCGCCTCGCAAGCCCCTCAGCCCACTTGTTGCAGCCGTAGATGACCGCTCGCCTCCCAATACGCCACCCCAGCTCCGTCATCCTCATCGCGGTCCACAATGCGAAGACCCCCGCGGGCCTGGTGCCGAAGATCCCCAGCTCCGCCGGCGTCTTTTCCCGGAACCCCGTAGCCTCTATTACAACGTCGCCGCAGAACCTGCCCCGGTCCGTCGCCACGCACCTCCCGTCAATAGCGGTGGCGGTGACGCCGAAGTGGACCCAGGGCCAGTCCCCAGCCGTGTAGTCCTCATGCAGAATCCACACGCCGCCGGGCCTCTCGAGACGTTCCAACACCACCACCTCGTGGCCCGCGTCGTGGAGCTTCTCCGCGGCGTAGAGACCCCCAAGCCCCGCCCCTATAATTACAACACGAGCCATGACCCCCCGCCGAATTTTGTGATGTCTCTGGGCTCGACGCCCAGCTCTTCAGACATTACCTTGAGTACCTCCGCCATGCACCTACTGCCTTGGCACGGCCCCATCCCCATCCCATACCTAGCCATAACCCCGTCGAGAGTCCGTGACCCCCTCCTCACGGCCTCCCTAATTTCGCACTCCGTAACCCCCCTGCAGAAACACACCACCCTTCCACACTTGGGATACGGCTTCGGCGGCGGAAGCTCCTCGGGCTCCCTCCTGGGCAAGCCAAGACCTTCCAGCGCCTTAACCACGTCTTCGGCGAGAGCCGGAGCCCCGGTAAAAGCCGGAGACTCAGTGCCCAGGATATGTACAGCCCTACCTGTCGATTTTACTACCACGTCGCCGGTGGGCGACAAAGGCCTGTTCCCTGCAAAGATCTTCACCGGCGTGAGGTTTTCGAAATCCCTGAAGTACTTCCCGAACCTCTTCACCAAAAGCTCGAAATCCTCCTTGCCTGTGGAGAAGTCCTCCTTGTCTCTCGCCTCGGTCAAGTTGGGGCCGAAAAGAACGGTGCCGTAGACGGTCGGAATGACGGCGCCGCCCTTAGTCCTCGGATGAGGCCTAAGCGTGAGAGGTGCCAGAATAGCCCCAACCTCCCTGCCGTGGAAAACCGCCATAACCCCCTTCCCCGGAGCGATATCCACATTGACGCCTAGTTTCCTGGCTATTTCGTCTGCGTACAGCCCCCCGGCGTTTACCAGATACCTAGCCAACAGCTCCCCACAGGAGGTACGCACCACTACGCCGCCGGCTCCCTCCTCTACGTGATCCACACGGCACCCGAAGAAGAACCTCACGCCGGCCTCCCTCAACGCGTCATAGAGACGGTACAAGAGGCCGAAGGAATCCACCACCTTGTAGCCACGTACCAACACGGCGGTTGCGAATTTGAAATCCCGCCTGTACCCCCGGCACCTCAGACACAGAGCGGCGTCAATCCCGTGAAGCCGCAGATAGAGAAACGCGGCCAGCACCACGGGCAACTTCCACCAGCGATCGACGGCAAGCAACGCCGGCACCTCTCTACACTCGACGCCAAGCCACCTGCAGATCTCCACGTACTTGGGGTTGCCGCGTCTCGCGAGGCGGCTTTTGTAAGAACTAAACGGCAACTGAATGACGTGAAGCACGCCGGCATGCCGCTTAGACACGCCCCACCCAGGCTCGGGATATCTATCCACAACAGCCACGGAAAACCCCCGCCTGACCAGCTCAAAAGACACGAAGAGACCCACCACGCCGCCCCCAATAACTACGACGTCGAAAACCACAACATAAAAATACTAGGCACTATTTATACATGCCCAAGTTCCCGAGCAAAGAATGGGCCGAGGCCTTCTGCCAAGCCCTCAACGAATCCACCGAATACAGAACATCCGCCTCTAGGTGGGAAGGCGACATAATCTTCCTGGCGGTGAATATACCGCCCGAGGTTGGGCAAGGCGACAAGGCGGCTATGAAGTTCCTCCTGAAACACGGCCAGTGCCACGGCGCGGAGGCGTACGTCGGAGACGCCGCAACCCGGGCGGACGCCCCCTACATCCTCGAAGCAGACTACAAGACCTGGCTAGACGTCATCGCCGGGAAAACCCAGCCCATACCCGCCATGGTCCTCGGAAAGATAAAGGTGAAGAAGGGGAGCTTCGCCACCCTCGCCCAATACGCCTCCGCGGCGCTGGCGATGATCAAGGCGGCGCAGAAGGTAGAGACGCAATGAAGATCCCGATACGGATGAAGGCCGCCCTCTACAAGGCGCCTGGACAGCCGCTGGAGCTAACGGAAGTCCCCGCCCCGACCCCCGGCGAGGGGGAGGTCCTTGTGAAAGTCGCCGCGACGGGCGTCTGCCACTCAGACCTCCACATATTGGACGGGGAGATGATCCCCCCGCCGGAGGGCTTCATACTGGGGCACGAGGTGTCCGGCTGGGTTGTGGAGTTCGGCCCCCGTTGTGAAAACCCCCACGGCCTCTCCCCGGGGGATCCCGTCGTCGTGTCTTGGATAATTCCCTGCGGCAAATGCTACTGGTGCGCCAGGGGACAGGAGAACTACTGCCCATACGCCGCGGCGAGGATGCCCGGCCTCATAGGCCTAAACGGGGGACACGCCGAATACATGACAGTTCCCGAAACCGCCGTATTCCCCATACCCAAGGGAGTTGACGTACACACAGCCGCAGTCATATCATGCGCCTACGGCACCGCCTACAGGGCGTTGAGAGAGGCCGGGACCGGGCCTGGCACCTCCCTCGTGGTCGTGGGCGTCGGGGGCGTGGGCCTCGCCGCTGTGGAGCTCGCCGGCGCCCTAGGCGCGCGCCCCATAGTGGCGGTGGACGTTAGGGAATCCGCCCTCAAGAAGGCGGAGGAGCTGGGCGCGACGCATACGGTCGACGCATCCCGCGGCGATCCCCTGTCGACGGTGAGAGAGATCCTGCCGCAGGGCGCCGACGTGGTCTACGAGACTAAGCCCAACCCCGACCTCAAGCTGGCCCTCGAGACTGTCAGGAGAGGCGGGACGATTGTGGCGACGGGGCTCGGCACATCCAACCTGGAAATCCCGGCGAGCCACCTAGTCATGAACGGCATAAGGGTAGTGGGTAGCCTAGGCTACAAGCCCAGGACGGACATACCAGAGCTCCTGTCCCTCGCCGCCGCCGGGAAGATAGACCCGCGGCGCCTGGTCTCCCACCGCTACAAGCCCGAAGAGATAAACCAAGCCTACCAAAACCTCAGGCACGGGAAGCACCACAGGGCTGTGGTGATCTGGTCGCAATAACCACCACTTCAACCGGCATCCATTGATGTAGATTAGGAAAAGTCTCTGCCGAAACCCTCCGAAAGGCTACATAGAGGCTAGGCTTCGTTGTGCACCGGCGGAGGCCCGCTTTGCTTCTTGCAAGAGGGGCTCACCCGCAACATCCCCCGCAAGTCCTAGAAGGCGCCTTTAGTTGCCCCCGGCTTGGGCTAGACAAAAATAAATGACCTTACGAAAATAGTGGAGACTAGTGTTGCTGAACTTGATGGTGTGCTATGGGTCTGTTGAGAAGAATTGAGGCGATGCGGCGGCCGGGATTCGAACCCGGGATCAACGGCTTTCTTCGTTGTGGCGTGGAAGGCCGCCATCCTAAACCAGGCTAGACTACCGCCGCTGTGTCTATTGATGCCTCTCTTTTTAAATTTTGGGGCGTCTCGTTTATATAGGTGCAGTGTGATGGATAGACATGGAAGTGGTTAGGTTGGGTCGGACCGATATGAGGGTTTCCCGTGTTGGGATGGGGGCCTGGCAGTTCTCAGGCGACGCGTGGGGCGCCATAAGCTACGAGCAGGCCAAGGCGGTTGTGGCTAAGGCCGTGGATGTGGGCATAAACTTCTTCGACACCGCGGCTGTGTATGGGCGGGGGAGGAGCGAGGAGTACCTCGGCAGGGCCGTAAAGGAGCTGGGCCTCCGAGACAGGGTTTACATAGCCACGAAGATACACGGCGAGTGGCTGAGGCGTGTGGACATATTGACGTCGGTGGAGAACCAGCGGAGGAGGCTCGGCGTGGACGCCATAGACCTCTACCAGATACACTGGCCTGCATGTTGGCACAACACACCCATCTGCGAGACCATGAAAACCCTGGAGGAGCTGGTAAATAAGGGCCTAGTGAGGTACATCGGCGTAAGTAATTTCCCGGTTCAGCTCCTCGACTACGCCACGTCGTGCCTCTCCCGCACCGAAATAGTGACGTCGCAGAACAGATACAACCTGGTGGAGCGCGAGGCAGATAAGGAGCTTCTTCCGTATCTACGGCGGGAGGGCATAGTCCTCATCGCCTGGAGCCCGCTGGCCAAGGGGGTCCTCACGGGGAAGTACACGCCGGAGAATCCGCCGGCGTTTGAAGACGTCAGGCGGAACGACCCCCTCTTCACGCCGCAGAACTTGAAGCTGGCGTGGCTGCTGGTGGAGGAGATAAGGCGCCTCGCCGCGGCCTACGGCAAGACCCCGGCCCAGGTTGCGCTTAACTGGCTGGTCAGAGACCCGTGGATATACCCCATCCCTGGCGCTAAGACGCCTGAGCAGGCGGTGGAGAACGCAGGCGCGGCGGGCTGGATGCTTTCAGACGACGACTGGAGGAGGCTCGACAGACTCGGCTGGGAGACCTCGCAGAGGATAATCTACGTGACTTGGTGAGCACCCGGCAAACCACCCGCAACCGAGGGCCTGAGCCGCGTCTTTGGAAGTTTTTCGGTTTCCTGCGGCGTGATGTCTACGGAGGATTTATGTTGTGGTAGCAACATATATAAGGGGATTTCAACAATGTAGCTATGTCGCAGGCATTGAGGGAGTTTTTGCTCAAGAAGGCTAAGCTAGAGTCGCTGTTTAAGTGGGGGGTTCGGTGGAGCCTCTGGCCTGTGCACCTAGTTACATCTTGTTGCGGCGTGGAGGTTGCCCACACCTCTGGCCCCGGCTTCGACGCGGAGAGGTGGGGAGTGCTTCCCTTCCACACCATGAGGCAGTCAAACGTCTTACTTGTGGAGGGCACCATCACGAGGAAGATGGCGAAGGTCCTTAAGCAGGTGTACGAGCAGATGCCCGAGCCTAAATACGTAATTGCCATGGGCGCCTGCGCGGTTAGGGGAGGCCTCTT
>Ga0080005_130719_pt1 | contig 17619 bp, 13 predicted proteins | sample JossMetagenome_2_FD_69208 | JGI IMG/M metagenome (GOLD analysis project Ga0080005, IMG submission 69208) | Hot spring sediment microbial communities from Joseph's Coat, Yellowstone National Park, USA - JC3_ASED (SPADES assembly) (version 2) | ecosystem: Environmental > Aquatic > Thermal springs >... | reverse complement strand
TCAGCCCAGGGCCCCCGTACTCCTGGGGGACCCTCAGGGCGAAGTAGCCCATCTCAGCCACCTGCCTTATAATGTCGGGGGGAACTGCGTTCTCCTGGTCTATCCTCCTGGCGACCGGCTTGACCACCTTCTCCGCGAACTCCCTGACGCTGGACCTGAGGAGCTCGAGGCTCTCGGACGCCACTGTATACACCTGTCGCCTTGAGGGGGCTTAGGTAAATAAGCTAGGGCCCATGCCCCCTATAAGTCCCTGTCCCTACATGCTCCGCCTTAAAAGGGGCCCTGAGCAAGGCCTCCTCGGCGAGAGGCGTGGTCCAGGTAGGCGACCCGGTCCCTGACCTCGAGCTTGAGACGACTGCGGGAAAGGTGAGGCTGTCCCAGCTGAGGGGCAGAAAAGTTGTCCTCTACTTCTTCCCAAAGGCGTTCACAACGGGCTGCACGAGGGAGCTGAAGAGGTTCACCGAGCTCTACGATGAGTTCAGGAAGGCGGGAGCTGAGGTCATAGGGGTAAGCGTAGATGGCCTTGAGACCCAGAGGAAGTTCGCCGAGAAACACGGGGCCAGGTTCCCGCTGGCGAGCGACGCTAAGAAGGAGGTCTCAAGGGCCTTCGGGGTGCTGAGGGCTACGGGCACTGCTGAGAGGGTCACGTTCGTGATAGGCCCCGACGGCGTGGTAAAGCAGGTCATAAGGGGCCTAAAGAAGGCCGAGGAGCACGCCGACAGGGCCCTGGAGGCCGTCAAGTCCCTTTAGCGTGACATAACGGCCAGGGGGCCTACATCCTGACCCGCTTATCGCGGCCCAGCTGGGCCAGGCCCGTTAAGCAGGGGGCCTTCGTGAGCCTTGCCCAGGTCCCCTCGATCGTGAGGGCCGCGATAGACGGCGAAGCGTCAGGCTTAGGCTCTGACGTCGTCCTGGCCGAGAGCTTCGGGCCCCAGAACAGGCCTGAGAGTGTCTACAGGGAGGGCGAGCTGCCGAGGGAGGCGATCAGGAGGGCCTTCTCCCACAGGGTCAGGGTCTACACGAGGCGCGGCTCAGCGACGTATAACGTAGACAGCGATGACGTTGAGGAGGTGAGCGGGAACGTACAGGAGCTCACCCGTGGGCAGCCCTCGACTCTGCTGGCAAAAGGGCCTTAATAGAGGGCTTCAAGGAAGCTTTAAAAAGGGCCTGTGGGCGTTTAGGCCGAGCGTAAGCGGTGGGACCCAGGTTGGCGGGCAGGAGGTCCTCCTTGTCCAGGGCAGCGCTGGCAGCCATAGTAATCGTGATAGTCGTGGTGGCGATAGCCGGAGGCGTCGGCTACTATTACGTTAGCAGACATCACGTGACTACGACAACTCCCACAACGACGACTACGATAACAACTACGACGACTCCTCCCATAACCACGACGACAACTGTATCGCCCTCCTACTCCCTCTCCCCGCCCGCCGTCAGCAGCTACACCACGACGGCTGGGACCCCGATATCCATCACTTTAACCACGTTCACCCCGTCCCCTGGCTCATATGTGCTGATATACACAGGCAACGGGTCGGTCATAAACACGACCCAGAACTACGCCAGCCTACTCTATAGGTACCCGGGCCACTACCTGGTGTACTACCAGGTCTTTAGGAGCGGACAGCTCGTGGGCAGCTCCCAGGGCAACCTGTTAGAGGTGCTTGTTGCTCCACCGGCCTTCAACGAGAGCTTCGCCCAGCTCATAACTGTCCCGGTCATAACCCTCGTCAACCTGACCGAGCCCGTGGTCTCGGTGGGCCAGACAGTTCACCTCATGGCAGGCTTCCTCCAGCCGCCATCTGGGACGAACATGACAATAAAGGAGTACATATGGAACCTGGGCAACGGGACAACGCTGACCATACCCTCAAGGAACGGCACGGGCTACGCCGTTGAGGTCTGGCTCACCGGCTCAGGCCACACAAGCTACCTTGAGCCAGCTAGGAACCCGATAAGCGTGACCTACGGCTCGCCAGGCCTGTACGCGGTGTCCCTCACAATAGTCACAGAGAACATAACGAGCGGGGCCACGTACAGCTACACCACCTACTACACCATAGCGGTCAGCTCCCCAACGATGCCCTTCTCCCTCTTCAAGCCCCTCATATCGGTGCCTAACCCAGGAACTATAGTGGAGGTTAATGCGGCTCCAGGGGGACCCTTCAGCTTCGACCCGCACATAGACTACGAGGGCGTTGGCTATGAGGTCATATACAACGTCTACGGCACCCTCATTCAGTACTTCGGCGCTAACACCACCAAGTTCATACCTATGCTGGCCGAGTACGTGCCCACGGTAGGCAACGGCATAAACTCAAACTACACGGAGTACACGTTCAAGGTGAGGCCCGGCCTAAGGGCGTCAAATGGAGACCCGATAACCGCCTATGACGTGTGGTACAGCGTCATAAGGGACGTGCTCTGTGCAGGCGGCGTCCCTGGGACCCCGGGCTGGATACTGACCCAGTACCTCATACCAAACTACACGCCCTTCACGTTCGTTGTCACAGCGCCTAACGACACACAGGGAGCTGAGGAGATAATTAACGCGGTGACCTACGACAACGCGACCGACACCGTCACCTTCCACCTGCCCAAGCCCACCTCGCCTGAGGCGCTCTTCACGGCGCTGGCCGACCCGCTCGGGGGTGCGGTGCTTGACGCCAAGTGGCTTGAGGAGGTCGGGGCCGGCATCGACCTCACGGGCCTGTACGACCACAACTACACCCAGCTGGCCGAGGCCTTCTACCAGTACGAGCAGACCTGCAACGAGGGCAGCTACAACACCGAGGTGCAGTGGCCTCCGCCCACCGCGGGCTTCACAGGGCCTTACTACATTGCCGCCTACACGCCGGGCCAGAGCGTTGTCCTCAAGCCCAACCCCTACTGGCCGACCAATATACCCTACTTCCCGAGGCCTAACACGACCGTGATAATATACTGGGTCAAGGACCCTGAGACGGCATATGAGATGTTCGCGTCAGGGCAGGCAGACATCGTGAGAGGCCTGCCAAGCAGCTACATACCGCTGCTCCTGCAGCTTGAGGCCAAGGGCCAGGCGAGCCTCTACACTTTCCCAGCGCTGACCGAGTTCTTCTTCATATTCGTCCTCAACGTCAGCCAGAGCGCCCTGCACTCAATCAACCCGGCCTACAGCATACCCAGCTGGTACTTCGCCAACCCGCTCGTGAGGAAGGCCTTCGCCTACGCCTTCAACTACACGCAGTACATAAATAATATACTTGGGAACGCCAAGTACCACTTCAACTTCGGCAGCCCGTACTGCGGCGTGCTGATACCAGGCCTCGACTACTACATACCCCCGTCTGAGCTCACAGGCTGCCCGACCTTCAACCTGACGTACGCAAGGCAGCTCATGGAGGAGAGCGGCTTCTACAACATAAGCGTGTACTTCCCGATAGTCATACGTAGCGGCGACACGACCGACTTCACCGCAGCCCAGATGTGGGCCGAGGCGCTTCGGGCCATAGACCCCAACATAAGGGCTGAGCCGATTTACATGCCCTTCTCAACGCAGATAAGCTACATGGTGCCCGGCCAGAACCCGATGGCAATATACTACATGGGCTGGACAGCTGACTACCCGCTTGCCTCAAACTTTGTGAACCCCATGTACCTGCAGGGAGGCACCTTCCCAGCGCCTGACGGCTGGAACGTTGACTACCTCATAAACCTCAGCGCCTACTTCAACGCCTCCAAGATAAGCTGGCCAGGGCTTGACAAGAGCGTTGAGCCGGAGATAGGCAAGATGCTCTGGCAGGAGGCCATGCAGTACCAGCAGCTAAACGAGCTCATACTGAAGGCCGACGAGGCCGAGCTGGCCAACAACGTGACTGCGGCTTATCAGCTCTTCAGGCAGGCCGAGAACATAGCGGTACAGCTCTACATGTACGTCTACACCTACCAGATGAACGCCTACTGGGTCATCAAGCCCTACATGCACGGCTACATGGGAATGATATCATGGCAGGAGAACCCGATGGGCGGCAACAAGTACTTCTGGTGGGTCAAGGGCTGAAGTTATAGAGGCGCTGCTAGCTATATCATTTTGTTTTTATTTATATATTTTTTAATGCCTACTGTAGTCCTTTGCGTTTTTAACCCACGCGTGAGGTTCCCGCGGAGAGGGGGGCAGGGATAAAGCTCTAGCAGTACATAGTTAAGAGGTTACTTTACTACATACCCACCCTGATAGGCCTGACCGTCCAAGGGCGACATAGTTGCAGCTGTCGAGGAGCCCCTCTCCCTCCTCACAAGGCTCTTCGGCCCGGGCACGGCGGGCCTCATAGGCGTAAGCGCCAGGAGCGAGGCCTGGGCCTCCTTCAACACCAGGGCTATGCAAGGTGGTCAGGGACGTGGCCAGTAGGCTGGCCCATTAACCGTCGCTACGTTGCCCTAGCTCGTCATTCCTCGCGTGGGCCTTGAGAGCTCACGGCCCCCAGTTGGTCGCTACCTAAGTAAGTCACGAGGCCTTTGCTCACCGGCCAATGTGTAATCACTTAAAGGAGGGACAAACGGTTTAAGATTAAATTTCGGCTCCGCCTCGAACTCGCGCCCCGCCTTGAACTCAACCACGAGGCCCCGAAGGCCTGCCGTGGCGCCCGCCAAGGTGAGACCGTGGACCTGGTGATGTTCGTCGACCCCATTGAGGGCCTTCACGGCCCCCTCAGGCCTGCCTACCTCCTCGCAAGGGAGCTCAGAGGGTCCTATAACGTGACCTTCGTGACCCCCTCTTCCGAGACGGCTGAGGAGATAAGGTCAGCTGGCCTTGAGGCCGTCAGCTTCGACAGGAGGTACTTCCTCAGGGGTTCGCTGAGGACCCTTGAGGCGTGGCTCAGGAGCATGAGGTTCAGCGTCGACAACGACAACGCCCTCGTGGTGAACTTCTCCCAGGCCTTCCTGGTCAACGCTGATATCTACTACGCCCAGGGGCCAATAACGAGGGCCCTTGACGACATGTACCCGGAGATGAGGCCCCTCTACAGGGCCATATACAGGGCCCTCAGGAGGCTCTTCATACTTCACGACAGGAGGTTCAACAAGGGGCTGAGGAGGGCCTCAAGGCTGTTCATAGCTAACAGCTCCTTCACCAGGTCAATGTACGAGGCCTGGGGGATAAGGGTTGACGGCGTGATACACCCTCCCCTCGACACGAGCTTCTTCAGGCCAATCACCTCAAGGCCGTCTGGCGACTACGTGCTGACCTACGTGGGCAAGGAGACGGAGTTCTCGGCAATAAGGAGGGTGGCCGACGCAGGGGTCAAGATAAGGGCCTTCGGCTCGAAGGTCTCCCACGTGCCTGACTACATAAGGGGACACCCCAACATAGAGCTCCTTGGCCGCGTGAGCGACGAGGAGCTGGTGGAGCTCTACTCGAACGCCCTCTTCACCCTGTTCCCGTTCACGCACGAGCCCTTCGGCTACGTGCCAGTTGAGTCAATGGCCTGCGGCACCCCGGTGCTCACATACGCCGCCCAGGGACCTGGGGAGACGGTGATCCACGGAGTCACTGGCTGGCTGGCTAAGGACGAGGGGTCCCTGGTCGACATGGCGGTCAGGATATGGAGGAAGGGGTACCCGAGCGACATGAGGGCCAGGAGCAGGGAGAGGGCTGAGCAGTTCGACGCCAAGGTGATAGCTGACAAATGGCTTGATGTCCTGAGGGGGATTAAGGGCTGAGGCCTGCGACCTCCTTAAGCATCCTGACGTAGTGGGGGACCACGACCTCCTCGCTGTAGCCCCTGACAACGGCCTCCCTGCCCCTCCTGCAGAGCTCAAGGTACCTCTCCCTGTCATTGTAGAACATGTTATAGAGGTCAACGAGCTGCCTCAGCACTCCCTCAACTCCCCTTGCCAGGAGGAGGGGCAGGCCTGGGAGCCTGTGGGAGGGGATGTCTGAGGCTATCACGGGCGTGCCGCTGGCCAGGGCCTCAAGCATTACAAGGCCGAACGTGTCAGCCCTTGTGGGGTACATGACTACGTGGGCTGATGAGTAGAGGTTCACAAGCTCGTCCTCGGGGACGAAGCCGAGGCTCTCAACGCCGTCAGTTACGTCGCCCTCCCTGCCGCCAGTGGCCAGGAACCTTGCCTTGAGGCCTAGCCTCCTCGCCTCCCTTGCTACGGCCGTGAAGACGTCAAAGCCCTTCTCATATGCCCTCCTGCCCACGAAGAGCACCCTGAACTCCTCGCCCTTCTCCCTCATCGGCCTCCAGCGGTTAACGTCAATGAAGGGGGGCAGGGCGTAGACTCTCCTGTGCCTTACTAAGTTGACAAGGTGAGGGTAGGCGTGAACAGCCTTGAAGCGCCTCAGCTCAAGGCGGGCAACCCTGTGAAGGTAGTAGCTGTAGGCGCCCCAGGCGCCGAGCCTGTTAAGGAGGGTAACCGGGCCTCCCCTGAAGAGCCCTGGGTCCTGGGCCTCGGGCAGGAGGAGGGGCGAGTGAATCGCGGCCACCTTAGGGGCCCTGACCCTCAGGAGGGCAAGCGAGGCCATGGGGAAGTAAGTGACGTAGGCTACGTCAGCGTCAACGTCTGGGAGCAGGCCCTCCCTGTAGTCGGCGGGGCCCAGGAGGCCCTTAACTTCAACGCCGCCGCGGCGGCCTATGGGAAGAGAGTAAATGGAGACGTTAAGGCCCTGCCCCGAGAGAGCCTTAGCAAGCCTTAATATGAAGGTCTCGCCCCCGCCCATGTAAGTGAGGCTGTGGTTGTGAACTAGCGCAACTTTCGTCAACGCAGCCTCAAGTCAGGCGTCTAGATCGCTGAGACCATTTTACGTGTTATGCAACGCGCTATGCCATCCTATTGATAGCTGAGCGACTGGTGACAGCGCCTTACATGTGCGTCTAGAGGCCTAAGGCGAGGCTCATAGGTGAGCGTTCACTCCCTCTTGGCGTAAATGTAGCCAAGGCCACGGTAGGTGTGCTGGACCTTAACCCTGTAGCCCAGCCCCCTAAGCCTTGAAGCTATGAGCTCAGGCCCCTTGTCGCCAATTATGTGGTACTCCATCTGGATCCTGTCAAACCTCAGGAGGGCCCTGTCGTCGGAGCCCAGTATCAGGTCGTACTCGCAGCCCTCGCAGTCGACCTTTAATGCCGAGCCCTCCTCTACGTCGTACCTGGAGACCAGCGTCCTCAGGGAGAGGATTGGGACCTTGACCCCCTGCTCCGCCTGAATTAGAGGCGTCCAGCCGCTGCCGCTCGCCGCTGCGCTGACCTCGCCGTCGGAGCTGCCACAGCCGGCGTGCAGGAGGACCACGTTGTCCAGCCTGTTGTTAACATAGATGTTCCTGTAGGCCACCTCGAACAGGTTGGGGTAGGGCTCGCAGGCTATCACCCTCTTGGCGCCCCTTAGCGCAAAGTATATTGCGGTGTCGCCTATCGCAGCGCCGACGTCAACAACTGCCCTGCCGCTAACGTCAAGCCAAGCGTAGTCCTGGTCAAGGAACACGTCATATATGCCTGTCAGCCACGCGCCCTCTAACACCACCGCGTCACCTACTGCCAAGGCCCGCCCCTGGGGCTTGCCCTCGCGCTGCGGGCTCAGAACGAGGAGGTCCCTGCCGCAGCAGCGTATAACAAAGCCGTCGTCAACCTTCCTCACCTTGCTTCTGTAGTGGGGCACCCTGTCAAGCGCGTAGTATATGGCCTCAGAGGTGCTCCTCAGGAGCACGTTGCCGTGCTTGAGCTTAGCCTGAACTGGGAACCTGCCCCCTAGGACCCCCCTGATGACCTCGAGCCCGTTTCTGTAGGTCAGGGCCATGCCCAGAAAGACGCTTGCCCACCTTAGGTACCATCGCAGGGAGCCTATGCCCGACAAATAGCCGCTCACCTTTAGTTACTTGAGGGTGGGCGCCAGGCCCTCCTGTGGCCATCAAAGAGCGAGGCCAAGGCCAGGGCTAACAGCACATAGACGGGCGCGTTGCCGTAGGCCGGTACCAGGTACCATGGCACCCTTATGGGCGGGTACTCGCCTGGCACGTAGGTGTTCACCCTTATCGTCAGGTTGCCAGGAATTGCCTCGCTTGCGTTCACTACAAGGGTCTCCCAGGCTGCCCTCTGCGTCACGTTGGCCTCAAAGGTCAGAGCCTGCTGCGTTGGCCTCTGGGGGCTTATGGTTATGGTCTTGCCAAGCAGTGATATCGTTACGTTCGAGCTAGCGTTGGTTAAGTTTGTGGGCTTGTTGGTGACCATTATCAGGTTCACGGTGCAGTTCAGCTGCTTCACGAAGGCTGAGCCGTTGTAGAGCAGGGCCTTAGGGGCCCCAGGTATGTATGTGCAGAGGGCCTGCCACGGCGTGGTGGGCATGTTAACTATAACGTAATACGTGCCTGGCTCCAGCTTCGCCTTAGGGCTGGTGACTATCGGCGTGGCCCACGAGTGAGGCATGCACCACCACGGCTGTCCGAAGCTGGTGCTCCACAGATAACCGCTCCTGTTGGTAGGAACGGGAGACCTTGAGATCACCAGCTGCCCATTAACTAGCCTATTGGTGGGCCCCGAGCCAAAGACTACGAGGCCCTCTATCGTGGCAGTCTCGTTGATTGTGACCGGCTGCACTAGGTACTCTGTGCCGTTCAGCACCGCGAAGTACCCTGGCAGGGTACCACAAGATATACCCTGCGGCAGCTGGAGCACCTGAGGCAGGTCACTAGTGACGTACTCTATGGTCTGCAACGGAGTATAATTGACGCTTAGGCTGACCTTAACTGGCCCAGCAGGTAGCAGGATCAACGAGTACTGGTGGGAGCCTGGCGTTATGGGCATTAACGTCTTTGTGGCCGTGTAGTTGAGGCTGTGAAGCCTTATGAGCGGTATCGGCGGATGATCCGCAGGTATGTAATTGCTTATCGTAACCGAGAGCTCGCCAGGCAAGGGCAGGCCCGTGCTCTGGTTGACACTCACTACAAGGGCCTCCTGGTAGGAGCTGCCCGTGAGGTTGGCCCAGTAGGTCAGCGGGAGCTCAAATGGCCTCTGAGCAACTAACGTCACCGTCTTGTTCAGAACGGTTGTGGAGCTGTTATGTATAACTAACGATATTGAGACGCTTGCGTTAGTGTTAGCGACCTCCGCCGGCTTGTTGGTGACCATTATCAGGTTCACGGTGCAGTTGAGCTGCTTTATGAGAGTAGAGCCGTTGTAGAGCAGGGCCTTAGGCGCCCCAGGTATGTAGGTGCAGAGGGCCTGCCACGCTGTCGGCATGTTAACCATAACGTAGTAGGTGCCCGGCCTGAGGGTCACCTTGGAGCTTACAGTTATTGGTGTGGCCCATGAGTGAGGCATGCACCACCACGGCTGTCCGAAGCTAGTGTTCCACAGATAACCGCTCCTGTTGGTAGGGACGGGAGACCTTGAGATCACCAGCTGCCCATTAACTAGCCTATTGGTAATCCCCGAGCCAAACACCGTAAGGGCCTCTATCCCCGTTGTCCCATTAATGGTTATCGGCTGCACTAGGTACTCTGTGCCGTTCAGCACCGCGAAGTAGCCTGGCAGGGTACCACAAGATATACCCTGCGGCTGCTGGAGCAGCCATGATAAGTTGCTGGTGAGATACTCTATGGTCTGCAGTGGCACATAACTGATGCTTAGGTTTACCGTCAAGGGCCCGCCTGGCAGAGTAGTTATGCTGTACTGGTGCTGGCCGGGCGTCAGGGGGAGTAACACGACTGTCGTCGTGTAGTTGAAGCCATATGGCCTCTGGAAGGGCCCAATGAACAGCCAAGCGCCGTCGTTGAAAACGTAGGGCAGGTAGTTGTTGAAGTTCGGGCTATATGGGAGCCCAGTTGGCACGAACGGCGAGTACACCTCGTATTTGGTGTAATTGTTTGGCCCGAAGAACGGCACTCCGTGCTCACCCCACCCGTACCTCGTTAACGAGAACCAGGGCACCGCTGATGCCGGCACGGAGACCGATTCATTAGGGGGCATGTAGTCGTTCAGCTGTATGAGGGCCAGGTCATATGGCGTTGTCGCTGGCTGCAGGGGGTTAGGCATGGGTCCGTGGAAGTAAAGGGCCGACAGAGGCGATAGACCGTTAAGGAGCAGCGTTGAAATGGTCGTTGCGATGAAGAGCGCGACCATCAGCGCCCTCCTAATGCGCGACCTGAACTTCCTAAGGGCCCACATGGCGGGCACTATGACGGCCGGCGCCACGAGGGCCGTGTAGTAGACCCAGACGGAGTAGTAAAAGCCCCACGGCGTCTGCCACATCACGTAAAGCCACGGCAGCAGGAGGAGGTTCTGGGGCTCCGCGAGGTTCAGGAAGAGCGTGGGCAACATCAGGAAGACGGTGCTTTGGACCTTCGTGTGGAGGCCTGCCCTCACGTTATTCACCAGGGACTTAAGGACGCTGGACAGGCTGAGTGCAGCTTGGTGACTTGACGAGGAGCTGGGGCTTGTGTGAGTAGTGAAGTGGAAGATGGCGTTGCCTATGGAGTCAGTTATCGATATCAGCGGGCCCGCGAGCGACGAGCCCCAGACGTTCCCGAAGATGTTTATGGTTCCGTGGCTGAAGTAGTAGACCATCAGGAAGTCCCCGAAGAGCCAGGCGAGCGAGTAGGCAAGGGTCTTAAGGCCCAGGGCGACCCTCCCCTTGGCCTTAAGCCAGTCAAGCTTTGTGACCAATATGTAAAGCCCTATGAAGAACCCCAGTATAGGCGAGAACTCTATGGTCGTCATCATAAGGGTCAGGGAAAGCCAGTAGCCGAGCCTGTTCCCCATGTAGAGGTTGTAGAGGGCTAGCGCGAAGAAGGGCGCCGTGAGTATCACCACCTCGAAGGCCCCACCCAGGTATGTTGTGATCCACGGGAACAGGAGGTAGGTCAACGCCGTGAGCAGGGCGTACCTCCTGTCGCCAAAGAGCCTCAGCCCAAGCTTGTACAGGGGTATAGTTGGCAATGTCGCCAGCGCCGCCTGTATCGTCATAAGTGCAGGTATCCCTGGGTATATGAGGTAAAGGGGGTACAGCAGGAAGAGTATAGGCGAAGCGTGGCTGTAGAAGAACGGCGACACGGCAAAGCTATAGAAGAGCTCATGATACAGCGTCGCGGAGGCAAAGGACTGCATGAAGGTCGCAGTGTCAAGGCTTGACCAGATGTTCAGCTGGTAGTAAGTCGTCATGGCTCTGTAAGTTATGTAGTACACAGCTGCAGCGTAAATTATCATGAGGGCCTTGAAGTACTTGTCCGCAACTACTTGCCTTGCCACGTCCTTTATGTAGCCGCTGAGCATCATGAGCAGGCCTATCACTAACAGTATCGCTGACGCCCGCAGTACATCGAGGTTGTAGAGCTGTGGCACATAGTTGGTGAAGCCGAGGGCCCAGACAACGTAGAACTGGGCGAACAGCGCGGCCCCTATAAGCCTCAGCTGCTTTTCCTTAATCTTCATGACCGGCTGTGGCCCCATCTCACTTGCGGCCTGAGAGATTTAACCTATTATTGCACTTAATCGTCAGGGTTCCAAGAGCTCGTCGAGCCCTGAAAGGGCCCTGGCCTCATGACCTGCGACCCTGAAGGGCACTAACAGCTGCCATCTAAGCCTGCAGGCCCTCCTATGCCCCGCTTCTTGCAACCCTGGCCCATGCTGTCGGCCCAGCAGGGTCGGCTAGGCATTTCTTTCTGCAAATTTGCAGAAAGGCTTAAAGGTCCCTGTCCGAGCCAGATAGTGAGCCAAGTGTATGGCCTTCGGCTTTCCTTTTAGAGCTGAAAGGCTTTACCAAGGCTTAGGGTCCGTGACTACGTCTTCTTCTAAACGTCGTTAAGTTACCTTAGACGCGGTGTTCTCTTACAGTGATAAGTGCCGGCGTGCAGCCTTGAATCATATACTAGGGGTGGCCCGCACTCAAAACCCAGCTCCTTCAGAGATGTGAGTAGCTCCTCGTCGCTGACGCCAGTAATGTAAGGGTGCGTCTCAAATATTATGTGCTCAAAGGCCCTCAGCCTCTCCCTCTCGGGGCCAAGTATCACCTGCGCCTCGCAGCCCTCGCAGTCCATCTTGAGCAGGTATGGATCATCAACCATGTTGAGGAGGTCGCCTAAGGTGACGCCAGGCACCTTACATGGGCCGCTGCCCTTAAGCGTAGAGAAATAACGAGATAATAGCACGTCATAGTCGCACGGTACGCTCACCGGCTCATCGCTAAGGGCTGCATTTATCACCTTCACCTTGTCGGTGGCGCTGCTCAGCCTCACGTTCTCCTCTGCGCATCTGGCCACTTTAGGCAGGGGCTCAACGGCTATCACCTTCCTTGCCCCGTTGAGGATAAAGTAGAGGGCCGTGTCACCCACATTAGCTCCAACGTCGATAACGTCCCTGTCCTTGAGGCCGGAGAGCGCCTCAGGGACATCGTAGAGGCCCACTGCAAAGACTTCGGCTATATCATAGGCATTCGCGCAGTGGGTATTGAAGACAGCGGAGACGCCGTTGACCTCTAGGCCTACCCTCTCTGGGCTCACTTCGATCGAGACCCTGTTGCCTGAGGCCTGAAGCCTGCACGCGTAGGAGGTCAAAGAGAGGGCTGTCACCAGCCAAAGGGGGGCCTCCTGAGGCTTAAGGAGGCGGCCGGTCTTAGCAAGGTCCTCAGGTAGCTTTGGCCAGCACTTGGAGGCATAGTATGTAGTTATTGCTAAGGCCCCAAAGGTCGTCCTTCGTAACCTTACATCACCTATATACTTCAGCCTGACGCTCAGCTCATCCCTTTTAGCTAAGTAGCCTAGAAGCGCTGTCAGCCAGCCCCTCTCTACGAGCTTCCTCATGGACAGCGCAATTAAGACCTCATCCTTAGCCTTAGTTAGGCTCGGCAACCCAGCTCAACATAGATGTAGTTAGCTTAAATAAAAACAGTAATGTCTGTAGGCCCTTCAGAGCCCCACGTCTTGCAACCTTGACTCATGTTGTCGGCCTAGCAGGGTCATGATGAGCTCTCAGGTTAGCGGAGAGGCCAGAGGAGCACGTGGGACAGGAGGAGCAGGCCTAGGCAGTCCAGCGGACATGTTGGTGTCCGCTGTAACATCTACTCCGATTGAGCCAGTGCCGCTGAGCGCCCTGCAGACGCCGATGACGGTGTCTCGAGAGGCCTAAGCGTCTAGTCAAGTGTCCGCAGGCGCTCTTGGTAGCTACATAGCCTTACAGGAAGGGCAGGTCACAAGGACTGCCAGGCCCTTACGGCCTGAGGGGCAAGCGGTGGCCTGGAGACCGGGCCAGGGTATGGTCCTGAGCGGTCATGAGGCCTCCTCCCACTGCTGCCCTTTTCCACGTAACCTTGTGTGGAAAACGCTGAGGGCTGGCACTTACGGGAGGCTGTCCCCTGTGCCTGGCCAGGCCGAGCGCGGCTGGGCCCTACGTCATAGTGTGGCCCAGCTTGCAGCCTCACCCAGCGTACAGGGGCCTGACGCCTGCGTCCCTGGGACGCATCTTGGGGAGGCGCCCAACCTGGGCCAGGTGCTCAGGGCGCGCCGTTGTCCCTGGGACAAACCTGGGGAACGCGCCTCCAATGCGCCCATTTGGCCCTTGAGACACACAAGCATAGGTCCGTATATCTAATTAAATATTAGGACACACACGCACAGGTCCTAAGGGACACATAGAAAAATAGGAAAAGAATTATGGGATAAAAACACAAAACCTGAAAGTTCATCGAGGGCCTAGGGGCTAGCGTCAGCAGCTTCTCCTCAGGCAGTACGGTCCCTAACCACTTTTCTCCAAAGGTTTTGGGAAAAGTGCTTGACCTCTTTTCCCCAGAAGGTTCTGGGGAAAGGTGCTTAACCCCTGGCAGCCCCCCAGGGCGCGTGAGGGGCTTGGAGGGCCAGCCCAGGGTCATGGTTTGCCCGAGGTGCGGGCAGCCCGTAAGCTACGTGGAGAGGCAGAGGCGCGGCAGCCAGGTCTACTACCTTGCCGTCCACTACCTTGGCTACGAGAGGGGGCCTGACGGCAGGGTTCACAAGAAGGTCAGGAAGTGCTACCTGGGGCCTGCCGAGTACATAGAGGTCAGCAAGCTACACAGCGACCTGGGCCTAACCCTTAAGGGCCTCATGGAGGAGGGGAGGGAGAGGGACTACATGGAGGCGCTCGTGAGGTCCGTGAGGGACAGGATCAGGGGTGGCAGGCTGACGGCAGAGGAGGCCAGGGAGCTCGCCGCCGTGTTCTTCCGCTTCAGTGAGGAGCTCAAGGAGCTCGCTAGGGAGCTGAGTGAGTACGCCGCAGGGGAGGCGCCCATAAGGAGGCGGCCAAGGAGGCCGTTAACGAGACGGTCGCTAAGTCCCAGCCCCTCGAGGCGCCTCCCATGACCTCGCAGCCCCAGGCCACGGAGGCCAGGCAGGGCGAGGGGGAGGCATACAGGGCCGCCTCAGTGCTCGTGTGGCTGACGCCTGAGGAGGTTAAGAGGCAGATAAGGGAGCTCCTGGAGGCGGTGAGGGAGTTCAAGAGGGCCCAGGCCTCACGTTAAGGCGCTTGAGCCTGATCACCTTTCCCCAGAAGCTTTTTGGGGAAAGTGGTCAAGTGCTCTAGCGCTTCAGGTCCTCCTGAGGCCAGCGAGGACCTCCTCAGCTACCTTCACCTCAGTGTAGTTAAGGACGTGGTCAAGGGACCTGTGGCCCATAATCTTGGCAACGATTGAGGGCGAGTGGCTGGGCCTCAGCAGGTGCGTGATGAAGGCGTACCTGAGGCTACGGGTGTTGAACTCATACGTCCTCCTACAGCACGTCTTGACTGCCTGCTTTGGGCTCCTGAGGGCTGAGAACCTGGCGCAGGCGGCCTGAAGCAGTTGCCTCCCCCCAGCCCCTCAGGGAGCACCATGGTCTTCATGAGTGTGCGAGCGTCCTCTGGTACGTCTCCAGGAAGTCTAGGCCTGCATCCCAGCCCTTCTCAGCGCGTAGCCCATAGCCCCCTGCCGTTACCTTAGGCTGCAGGCTGTACTACATAATGACGCGGTCTGCCGCCCCGCGCTCCTGGGCGTGTCCCTTGGCCAAGGCTGAGACACTTGAGGGAGACCCCTCTTTGGTGTCTCCGCGAACCCAGCACGTTATTGCCTTCGGACTCCCTACTGGCGGAGGGCTCATGGTAGTACAAAGCGTTGAGGAGCTGAGGAGGAGGGTCCGGGAGGGCTGGAGGCTCGCCAGGGACAGGAAGGGCTTCAAGATGAGGGGGCCGGGAGGGAGGTGGGAGAGGGTCTCAAGGAGTCTTGAGGAAGTGGCCGCTGAGCTCTATGAGGCGCAGAGGTCCGAGAGGGGTGGGAGGGCAAGGGGCTGCGAGGGGGCTACTTAAGGAGAAGGAGCGACAGTGCCTTGAGGAGCTTGACAGGTGTTCTAACACATACATCCCCCTGGCGCTCAAGTCTCTGAGGCTTATCATAGAGCTTGGGTGGCTGGCCAAGGGTGATGTTAAGGGCCTGCCAGCTCTGCCCAAGGAGGCGAGGGACGCCCTAATGACCTACGTGATGCCCAAGGCGCGGAGGCTCTTAAGTGAGATCGTTAAGGCATTGAGGGAGTACGAGGGCTTTAACGAGGACGACCTGACGGAGGCTCTCGCGCACACCGAGCTATGAGCCCGCCGGCCGTAGTCAGCCCTGAGGCTGCATTTGTACGCAGATCTGTAAGAAAAGGCCGCAATTGCTCACATAGCGACCTGACTAACGCCGTCCTGCCTCAGGCCCTTCGAGGCTGAACCCCCAGGCCGTAAGTGGGCACCTACACGCCGCTCTCGAGACGAGGGATCAGAGCGCATTGATTAGTGGCCTGAAGGAGGTTCTTAGCGTTATGAAGTCAAGCCTTCACAGCGACCTTGGCCTGTCAGCCTCTCAGACTTTTAAATCTTTGAAGTCATTTGCGCTCTAGAGAACGCCTTATGAGAGTAGCGCTTGTCCACGCCATGTTTGACCTGGCCGGAGGGGCCGAGAACCTGACGCTAAACATGTACAGGGCCCTGAGGGAGCTCGGGCATGAGGTAGACCTATACGTCGCCCACGTCGACGAGAGGGCCTGGAGGACCATCACTGACGGCGCGGCGGAGGCCCCAAGGCCCATAATAGTTGGGGAGCCCGTAGTTAACAGGCTCATTCCTATAGCGTTGACGCTCAGGACCCTCTTAGCGATGCCGTACTTGGGTAAGCGGCTCAAGAGGCTGAAGTCAGATCATGACCTAATTATAGACACCTATGTTAACGTGCCTGTACCCTGGGCTGACGCCTCCTACGTTCACTTTCCGGCGCGATGCCTTCTAGGCCTCCTGTCCAGGCACCGCAGGTTACAATTGCATGAAAGGCTTTACTACAGGCTTATTGCGTTGATGGCGAAGAGGCTTGCGGACAGCACAAGGCCTGTTATGACAAACAGCTCGTGGACTGCAGAGTACGTCAGGAGGGCCTATGGTAATCAGAGGGTCTACGTTGTTCACCCCCCGGTTAACATCGAGGAGCTATCGTCAATAGGCGGCGACAGGGGCAGGATAGTTCTTACTGTGAGCAGGATAGCGCCGGAGAAAATGGTTGCAGAGGTACCGAAGGTCGCTAGGCTTGTACCTGAGGCAGAGTTCTACCTTGTAGGAAGCACTAGCGATTACTCGGAGCGCACGCTTAAAGTTATTGAGAGTGAGGCCGAGAAGCTGAGGAACTTCCACCTCGAGACCAACGTGCCTAGGAGGAGGATAATTGAGCTTATGTCGCAGGCGTCAATATACCTTCACCCTCCCTTCGCCGAGCACTTCGGGATTGCGATTGCAGAGGCGGCTGCAGCAGGGCTTGTGCCGGTTGTCTACAGGAACGGGGGAGGCTGGACCGACATAGCGTCAAGGGTTGACCAGGGGCTTGGGTACACTAACGCCGAGGAGGCGGCCCACATAGTTAGGTCACTGCTTAACGACGCTGGGAGGCTCAGGGCGCTCTCGGCGAGAGCCAGGGAGGTGGCAAGGGGCTTCAGTTATGAGAACTTTAAGGCAAGGCTTAGCGAGGTAGTTAAGGAGCTGGCGCGGCCTAAAGCTAAGAGTTAGACCTCTTGTAGTCCTAGCTGTAAAGCTAAGATGTAGCAGCCCCTAAAACAAAGTAAAGCCCTCGCCTTGGTCTGATCCTCAAGTCTTTTTATCCTCGCTATAGCCTATCGCCTGGGAGTAGCCGTACGTCATACAGGGCCAGGGTCTTCGCTGGCGCCACCAAGCTGCTCAGCGGCTATGTGGTAGACCTGGCCCTGCGGGCCACCTTCTACTTAATCGTAGTGAGGGTCCTGAGCCTCGAGGGCCTTGGGGCCTATGTAGCCGCTGGCACCCTCTTCATGTTGCTCCTGCCGCTCCTTGTATGGCCCATATTTGGCATAGGCAGGTACGTCATAGGCTATTACCAGACTGGCAGGCTTGAGGAGGCGAGGGGGCTATACATCAGGGGCCTTGCGATAGTGCTCACTTCTAGCGTCGCCATAGCCGTGGCCATCTGGGCCCTCGCATCGCCTTTCTCAGAGCTATATTATGGCACGACCCGCTACGCCTGGCTGCTAAGGCTCACGGCCCTTGACCTAGTAGTATATGTTTACTACAACTATGTTTCCTACGTAGCTTTCCAGGCCTCCACAAGGTTCGGCAGGTGGGGCCTTACACAGGTCGTCTGGGCATTCGTTAGGTC
>Ga0080005_137310_pt1 | contig 17630 bp, 16 predicted proteins | sample JossMetagenome_2_FD_69208 | JGI IMG/M metagenome (GOLD analysis project Ga0080005, IMG submission 69208) | Hot spring sediment microbial communities from Joseph's Coat, Yellowstone National Park, USA - JC3_ASED (SPADES assembly) (version 2) | ecosystem: Environmental > Aquatic > Thermal springs >... | reverse complement strand
TCTCAACAAGTCTCTTAAGCCAGTTAATATTTGCAAATAGTTTGATCCATTCAATAGGCTTGTATCTAGTCTCTAAGATGTTCCAATAGATATATCTTATGGATCCTAGGATATCTTGTTCTGGTGTTTTAGTTCCTGAGACAACTGTGACATTAAAATATTTTGAGAGAACATCTCTAACAATAAGATATGTTGCAAGCTCAGCTCCGCCACCTTCGGGCCAGAAAAGTTTTGAAAACACAAGAATCTTTGGCTTCATAATTTCAGCATTAATGGAGGCTTCTTTAAGATTTAGATTTAGTCTCAGCTAGAACTCTTTGGAAGTTAATATAGATCTTTTTAATCACTTATGTACATCGAAACTCAAGATCTTAACCCATAAATTTGTGGGTCAGCTTCACATGTTTTAAGATCCTTCCAAAATCTTGTCATATAAAATCATTTATATTACTTTGTCATATCTTTTTTCCAAAAAACTTTGGTATCGCCTTATCATATACTCTCAAGAAACTTTTGTGCTAGAAATATCTTACCATACTCCTCCTGTAATCCGTGGAGTAGTAATGTGTATTCTGCTGCTCTAAGCATTCTCTCTAGAGCCTCAACTCTTTGTCTAAGTCTATCAACTGTCTCTTGTAGTCTCTTGTTCTCGTCTACACATTTCTTCAGCTCGTTCTCTTTCTCTATGATAGCCTTGGATCCTTCTGCACCTGCTATCACAAGATTATAAAGATTTGATATTATGAAATCAGCAAATTTGTCAGGATCATCAAGCTCGTTAAGTTTCCTGCTAAACTCCGCAGGATCCATTTTAATAAGCTGTAAAACATAGAACAATGTGTGCCAACCTATCTTTAACAAAGCCTTGACATACCAATTAGCTCTCCTAACAAGTATACTTGTGATCTCACCATAATGTTCGCCAAGCCTCTTAAAAACATTTTTAACACCGACAGTATCATCTGTAGCAACCTTCTCAATCCTCAGTTCTTTTGATCTTTTCTTCTTTTTCATCTCTTTATATAATTGTTTAGCAATATCATTCAAAGATCTGCTGATACGAATCATCTTTTTAGTGTAAGGATCATAAGCTCTGAAACGATCATGCCTCTGATCATAATAAAGTTTCCAACCATTTTCAACAAGTCTAATCAGTTCATTCTTATCTTCAATAGGCATATCACATCAATTAATATATCGCTTAGAAGTTTTATATGCTTGTCAAGATCTGTGTCAAAAAATATTGAAAGACAAGATCTAAATGAGCTTTCATGAATATCAATTGTCAATGTCGAAATGTCAAACTCTCTATGATTCGCTTGTCAAAAAGTATTTATATGCTTCAAGTCGCTCCATTTTTTAATGAAAGATAACACATATTTGTAGAGGCTGAATGTTTTTGACATGTCATTAGATAAAGAGTTTAATATTTCTTCATAGATCCTGACTTGATTTATTATATCATCATAGCTGAATATATATGAAGGTTTTCTATATGATTTTTATTTATGTTTTCCCTATATAAAGGTTTTTGATATTTTCTTGTAATAAAATCCGGTCAAGATATTGTGTGATATCTCATACTGAAATATTTTCAGATTTCTCCAGCAAGGATCATGTTTAGCAATATTTCTGCCGATAGGATTCACAATAATATGTCCATTATCTTCTTTGAGGATCATACATAATCAAAGTATTTTACATTGCAATTAAATATGATTCTTGCTAAAAAACCTTTCTCCTTTTAACAAAACATTGGGTTCATCATGCTTCAGCCTAGTCTCTCTAGAGCTGTAAACCTCTAAATACAACACCTTATAAGCCTAGGTATCAAAAGCATTTATAACGTTCTGCTCGTTTACTTGATATCTCTATTCTTCACTGATATAACTAAAGACACATCTTTATAAACTTATGTCAGTACTATTGTAGGCTCACGTAGAAGTCCTAACATAATGCCTTTTATTATCTTAATGCTGATGACTTCTGCGGAAATGATAAATAGCATGTTTACTTGAATACACCAATCTTGGAGAGACGTTGAAACCACAGCTCTCCATGTAGTTTATGATACTCTCCATACTAACCCATGGATGGATCTCAATAATATACTCCTCAGCTTTCCTAAGCATATCGCAAGATGTATAGAGTATAGACTCCTCACAACCTTCGCAGTCCATCTTAACAGCCACTCTCCCGGTTAAAAAGCTTAATATCTCGGCAAAGGTAACTGTCTCAGCTACTTTCTCTCCACCAAGAGCTATCCGAGATCCGACTCCCTTCACTTCAAATACAGCCACCCCCTTACTCCAATGAACAGCTTGAGGGCGCACCTCAGCTACATCACCTATATTACTCCTACACAGATCGTAATACACAGGCTCAAACACAATAACCCTTTTAGCATAGCCTTCAGTTATAAACCACCAAGCAGTCTCACCAAGAAATCCGCCTATATCAATTATAATATCGTGTTTACGTTCAAAGGAATATACTCTGTATCCAGTGATTTCTGAAAGAATACCAAAGAACTGATCCGTTAACTCTACCGGAATATAGAAGACCTTATTACGCCAAATAAAGCTATTCTCACTTATTTTATTTATTCTCTCTCCTCATAAAGCCATCCAAAGCATATAATCAGCAACCACGTCTCTTAGGATCTTAGCCTTTACCATATATAAAAAGCCATTTAAAACTCCAAGTGTGCTAATGATTTTAAAAGCCTTCCTTATGTAACCATGAATCTTAGGTTCCATGGTGTTGAAACTCTTTTTATTATTATTTTATTGAAAGCGAGATATGGTCTTCGATAAAATTATTTTGAAACTTTAGTAATTCTATAGCATTCTTTAACTCTTTTCCTTGTGCTAAGGATATATTTCAATGTTCCTAAAATGAAGAAGAGAGGCTTTAATACAAGTTCTATAACTTCTAGCGTCATGATCACCTTTATTTTTCTGAACTGCAAAGGAATCCTTCTATATATTTTCAAATACCTCCTGTAAATTATAGAAATTAGCGTAACAAGAAAGAACGATAGTGAAAGAATGCCTGTTAGCGAGTATAAAGATATTGAAATTATTAATGACGTTATTAGAAGCAAGGTTGTGGCTGCAGAATATTGGGCACGTATAATATACTTAAGTTTATCGATGCTACGCTTTTTAGCGAATGCGTAAAAAGTGCTCCAGTACCATAATTGTTGATGCATGTATTCGCGAAGAGTGTGCGGTAGATGTCTACCAACTAGAGCATCTATGATTATAGGATTGATGTTTTTATTTTTAACAAAATAATACTCAAAGAGGTCTTGGTCTTCGCCGTAGCCTAGGCATGGATCAAACGGTCTATCAAATAATTCTTTTCTAGCAGCACAATATTTATGAACAGAACTATATCCCCCTCCCCAAAGGACGTCCGCCACAGCTAGAGCTTCTTCAACTGAGGTATCTAAAAGAAGCTTAATTTTAACTCCTACCCAAGGATATTCCTTTAAGTACTTAGCAACATTTTCCATGACAGTATTATCCACAGAAAGATCAAAATCAGCATCGAAAAACACTATGTAATTACCGCTAGCATTTAATATACCAATATTTCTCGCATTAGGCTGAGATCTTATGGATCCAAAGTTGCATTCGCTAAACAGCTTTACCCAAAACTCATCTGTCGAGTATCTGCTAGCATAGTTTTTGACCAGCTCTGGTGTTCCATCGGTAGAACAACCATCAACAACTATAACCTCAAGAGGCCTATACGTTTGTAGCCTTATACTTTCCAGAAGTTTGATTATGTTCTCTCTCTCATTTCTAGCTGGTATTATTATAGATACAAGTTTATTGTTATTCATATGTTTACCTAACTTAAGTTAAAGAATATTTCGTAATAAATTCCAACTATCCTTGTTAACAAAACTTTTCAAAGTTTCTTTATACAGCTGGCTTTACCCTCTTACTCTTCGTAGTAGTAGTTGTGCAAACTCCTGGCAATGCTTTGATCTACAGTATGCTCGAATCTGCTGGGATCTATTAATACATTAATAGACTCTCTTAACGATAACTTAATTAGTGGAACTTTTTCTAAGCTTAATGAATCAACATCCTCATAGAGAGCCCAAGAATTTAATAAGTATTTTGCAAGGAGCGTAGAATGCTTCAAAGCTAAGAGTCTTGTAAAGATTAGTTGCTTATAGTCTTTTAAGTTTTTCAGCACCTTAGGTCTAAAAGGTGTTAAAAATCTTAGGGTCTGAAGATATAAAGATAATTTCATTTTAGGTGTCCCAAAAAGTGTTGTAAACACGTAAGATCCTCTGTTAATTAGATAATGCTGAAAGGGATTTATATGCCCAAAAGTTGATGACCTAGCATGGTACCCTACTATACGAGGTAGCAATATGCTATAGTAGCCGTGGCACCAAAGTTTAATTCCCAAAATATTATCATCAAAATAAGCGAACATAACTTCGTCAAAAATTTTGTCGCTCCTACCTAAGCTTCTTATCAATGCCTCTATAGAGTATACCGCGAAAGCTCCATCAGCAAAACTTATCTTATAAGGTTTTTTCAGCGTTCTATAAGTAGATCCTGAGAGAAAGAGTCTGGCAAAAGGAAATACGTCAACAAAGAAGTCTCCTGCAGTATCAATAATATTTTTCTCCTTTAAGCGCAGAAGTATTCCTTGCATAGCACCTATTTTAGAATCGCTAAGCATAAATTCTACGAAGTTTTTCAGGCTATCTTCTGTAGGGACTGCATCATTATTCAATAAAACGACGTACTTAGAATCAGGATCTCTCGCTCGGAATCCCACATTATTTCCACCAGTAAACCCTAAATTCTTCTCTAGCTTAATTATTTTCTTCCTCAAGCCACTTTGATTTTCAAGGAGGTTTCTTATTTTCTCAAAACTATCATCTGTAGAACCGTTATCAACAATTATGAGCTCATACCTATTGCTAGGATAGTCGAGATTAACTATAGAATTAAGAGACTCGAGTACTGTAGGTAATATTCTTGAAGAGTTGTAATTAAGCCAGATTATTGAGACCTTAGGCCAAGTCATATATTAAACCTCACGAAAAGCTTCATTGTATAATTCGCAAACACAATCTCAGCATATGTTTTAACTTCATCATTATTAACATGCGGAAAGTATTGATACTAAATGATCTTCTAAATATTTTAAGTTTATAATAGATCTTTAAGAGCCGATCTAAGTTTCTCTGCATATCTAATAGAGGTAAGGTTTTCTTCAACATATCTCCTCCCCCTAAGCCCTAGTTCGAATGATCTCTGTTTATCTAATGCTAAGCTTTTGACATTTTCCGAAAGCTCTTTAACGTTGTATGGAGCAACCAGAAGCCCGGCGCCTGATGACTCTATTAGCTCTTTCGGCCCGCCTAGTGAGAATGCTACCACAGGTCTGGCCATTGAAAATGCCTCAATAACAGTGTATCCATAGAGTTCATGCCATATAGAGGGTACAACTACTGCTGAGGCTTTTCTCAACAGGGCTATCTTCTCTTCGTTGCTTACATACTCGTGATAGATCAGGTTCTCCGGAGGGTCTCTGAGTATGTGGTCTCTGAGAGGCCCCTGACCGACTACGTGTAGCTCAACAGGTTTGATCATCTCAGCTATCTTTGGGAGTAGATGAGCTCCTTTTGAGTAGTCTAGTCTTCCTATGAAAAGCGCTATGTTGGATTCTGGTGGTGTAGGTTCAACTTTTAGAAGCTGAGGATTAGCTGGATTAGGAATATAAACCACATTGTCCAGACCTGCTTCTCTATATAATCTCTCTGAAAGCTCTTTTGAAGGGACTATAACAAGATCTGAGTTTCTGACAAGCTTCTGAAGATTATATGTGAGAAAGAGATCTCTAGCCACATCAGCATATTTATGACCTAGAATTCTATTCATACTTCTTATACATTTAACACATCTAATACTTGGAGCCTTTATATCGCAAGGTCTCATCTCAGGGAATTTTATCTTCCAACCAGTTGGACATATAAAAGCCCATGAATGTACTGTTGTCACAAGCTTCACGCCAAACCCCTTTTTAACTGTGATGAGAGGATTAACATAACGTGGATTAATAATATTCACATGAAAAATCTCTACACCCTCCTCTTTAATAGTCTTAGTAAGTTGTCTCATCATCTTTCTATCATAGACAGCTCTAATAATAGGAGTTTTAGAGCCAACGATCCTAGTCACATCCTCAAACTCAGAAACACCTTCACCTAAGAGTACTCTAACAACGTCGAAACCTAGAAAATCTTTATAAATAACTGAAAGAATACCAGAGTAAACCTCCTTACCATAAACACCTCTACCACCCTCCAGTCCGAACCCAGCATCATCAACTACAGCCACTTTCATATATAACCACCAGCTCTACTTCATATCGATATTGTTTAATAAATTTAACAAATATATAACAGATCTTTCTAAGCGAGAGAGCCTCAGCTAGGTTAACTCTATGTAGACATTCTCATATTAACCTAGCTCATCTGCAAGATCTTTTACATACAAAAACTCTGCTCCCAGGCTTTTAAACGTTTTAATTACGGTTAACACTTTCCATAGAGGCTCAAAATGAAATATCCAAACAGTCATCAAGTCATTATTCAAATCATTAAGTATTTTTCTAATGATCTCAAATGTTGGACGCGGAGATGGATTACATAATCCACAGATAGAGTATCTGTCATTCTCAGCTATATTAACGCTATCACAGGTTTTAACAGATCTAAGATATATTGTTCTGCCATACCCATAGAGTCTACTAACTGCGGAAATTATTCTTAAATTATATAAACCATATGGATATGCAAAGCCTATTACATTCTTCTCTGTCATCTTTTCTAAAACTTTTTTAGACTCCTCTATTTCAAACAAAAGTTTTTCATCACTTATCTTCATCAGATCTAGATGATACGCTCCATGAGAACCTATTTCATGTTTCATATCGCTGATCTTTTTTGCATATTTAAGATATTGCGACCAAGGATTCTTATGAGTTACGACGTAGAATGTGGCAGGTATTCCCAACTTATAAAGCTCATATGCTATCTGATAATGATGTGGAAGAATCGCATCATCAAAAATTATTGCAACCTTTATATCTCTTCTCACTGAGAGCATCCGAGCTATAATTGTCTAAAGCTTGCTTTTATCACGATTTATGAAACCTAAGATCATCAAGATCATTGATAATATCTTTGGAGCTATAAGATTTATCAGCTTAATGCCTTTGGTTATCTCAATAAGCTCTAGCACCTCATTTTCTCTAATAAATATAGGCAGTATCATTATCAAAGAGATCATATATACAACAAATTTAAGAAACGTCTCAATCATAAAATTTATCGGAGCAAGACTTAACAGCCAGGCTAATACTCCAGGAAGAGATAAAGCTCCTAATATAATTATGTTACGTATGCCTACAACACTAAGCCCAAGATCTTTTTTAACTATATATAATCCATATATTGTTGATATAAAACCTGCCGTCAGACTAGATATTATTAATCCAAAAACTCTATACATAGGGATCAAGATTAATGCCAATGGCATATATATGAGATAATTAACAAAACTGATCCTCATGATCTTAGGTGTCTCACCGATAGCTTTAAGATATGGTCCTATAACATATGAGCCTAGCACCGCTGATAATCCTGTTAATGCTGAGAGAGATAAATAGAATGGTGCCAAAGTATATTTGTCGCCATATATCAGGTATACAAGTGGTTTTGAAAAAACTACTAAACCTATTGCCAGAGGAACTATTATTATTGATGTATATATAACTGATTTATAAACAACTTCTCGAAGTTTGTCCTCTCTATCTAACAGTAAAGGCAGTGTTGAATATATGCTTGTAGCCATAGATCCTCCGATTATGCCTAATGATGTTAATAAATTATTTGCTACAGAATAGTTCCCCAACTCAATATTCGAAGCATAATTCGCCAAGAATATATCTATGATCTGATTCAGTGGAAAGCCTATTAATCCAGGTATATAAAGAGGCAGTGAGAAACTCATAATCTCTTTAAAAAGATCTTTTTTAAAACTCAAGCTGCTTACATATTTAGAAATGTATGTTATAGAGATTGCCAAGACTGTCGCGGACGCTATAGAGAATCCCCATATAGATCCGTATACGCCTAATCCTAATAATATAAGTGGTACCGAGACTATTACTCTAACAGAATTTCGTATCATACTTAGAAAAACTGCTTTATCATACTCTCCAAAACTTATTAATATCTGGCCTACACTTCCATTAATAATCTCACTTAATGTATATATTGAGAGTATTTTTATCATAGAAGATATGTAAGGTCTGTTTAGAATAACAGCCATGTAATCTGATAATATAAAGATTATTAATGAAGTTACGAAGGCTGTCATTATTTTAAAAACAAATATTGTTGATAAATATCCTCTGCCTCTATCTAGTGATGAGAATCTGATTATAGCCTCAGAAACACCTAGATCTAATAATCCTAATAATAAACCTGGAAAGATTAGAGCTATACTAATGAGACCATATTCATCAGGTTTTAATAATCTTGCTATAAAAATGCTACCAACAAAAGCAATTGATGTTGAAATGATTTGGCCAGCAGATAACCATATACTGCCTTTAGCTATTCTCCTACCAGCAAGCCCCATATACAGGTCTAACCTTTTTTACATCTTCTTGGCTTTATTATAGAGAAATCCGGCTAATGCCAGATATGATCTGATGATCCTAACAAGAAGTAATATTATAGGATAGATCATTCTCTCCCATAAATTCAGCACCCGATAATAACCTCGAATAAAACTATAAATCTCGATAGAAATAAATGTCACCACTAGAAAAATGAGTAGCCAGAAGACATTCACTATTAACAGTAAGAATGCGATTATAGGTGTCAAATAATATAGTATGTACTCAAGAATCTGAGAGAGAGGACCGACTTTTAAAACTTGAAAGAAGCTCCACCAATGTTTATTAACATATACTTTTGAGTAATGAACCAAGTGTTTAATATAACCTATGAACTTACGAGTTGAGATGCTCCATTTATACTGAGCTTTGGCAATATTATCGTCTCTTTTAGAGCTTACATGTTCTTCTATATGTAACATCTTGAGCTCTCCAGAAATCAGAACCTTGTAGCCATGCCTTCTTATTCTAGACCCTAGTTCCCAATCTTCATGAATAGTTAGCGGAGGACCCATATCTTCCCTATAAAGACCTATTTTTAATAACATCGATCTCTTATAGAAAGTTACGGGCATGACAGTTGTTACTTCAACAGCTTTTAAACCTAGAAATCGCCAGTGATGAAGTTTCTCACCTAATGATGGACTAGATGTTATGGCTGGAAAGCCCACAGCTAAAACATTCTCATCACGCAAATATTTTAAAGCAACATTGACTGTCTCAGGATCTAATAATATATCGTCATCTACTACAGCAACTATCTCATTGCCACATTTCTTAACACCTGTATTTCTGCCTACATCAGCTGAATTAACATCTATTGTGACTATCTCCAGCTTAATACCTTTAGCTTTAAACTCCTCTGAAATCTTTAGAACATCAGTATCGCTAGGATCTGATGAAATAATCACTTCCATAAGATCTTTAGGATAGTTAAGAGCTAATATGGAATTCAAAACCTTAGCCAAAGATTCGGCTCTAAAATAAGTTCTTATAACTATACATATAGGAGGATTATCAAGAATCTTCAATTTAATCCTCTTTTAAATTCTACTTCAGCTTACTACATAGAAGAGCGTGTAGAAACAGCTTCTGTATATAATACTTGATACATCGAAGATCGTTTCTATATTGCTTAGTCTCTCATTTTTTATAGCATATATAACTTCGCCCTGCTCTAGAACCCTCGGATCATATCCTTGTAATATTAAAGATAGCCTCTCTCTGATCGTCTTATAAATGCCTCCGCTAATTGGAAGATCATAATCATAATATGTTTTTATCTGTGATTCTAATAGATTTGATATTATTGATGCTTCAACATATCTTGTGCTTCTAAAGATCTGGGCAGAAGACTCAAACTCTGAATGTTCTAAATTTGCATGTGATGGCGAGCTTATACCTGTGTATATGAATATGGCTGTTAAAATGGTGGTTGCTAATAATAATTCTACACGTTTTGTCTCTAAAATTTTTGAGAGAACAATTGTTGAAGCTATTAAAGCTAAGAAATATCCTACTGGGATCAGATATTGACCACCCTCACTGATCCTGTACGCTAAAAAACTTGATCCAACTACTATAGATGATAAAAATGCTGAGACCTCGCCAACGTTCATAGAGTTTATCATTTTTTTATACGCTAATATTCTGACTAGATAATCTAGTAGAAGAGCTGTTGATAAAGCTATTGGAAAAGCCCATGCATAAGAATAAATCATATACCTCTCTGATTCATAACGAGGCACATAGCTCCATGGTGATACAACTCTATGTTCAGGCGGTAGAAAATAGCTTAAGACACTGTTTGTAAAAGAATAACCCACATGATATATTTGATTAATTATATGTGTATAGATCCAGTATATTGTGGCTGTCGCGGACAATATAATCAGAATATTTCTTATTCTATAAGAAACATCTTTTAAATTCAGATCTTGATCCCAACCTTTTAATAATATAGGGAGAAACAGAAGAAGATAACCTATAACAGGCGAGCCGTGTTCAAAAATCATTTCAATCATAAATATGAATGAGGCGATAAGAGCCGAAATTCTGCCACTTTGATAATATATTAGAGTGGATAACATAAATGGGAATATAAGACTATTAACTAATCTACCTGTCAAAAGATTGTCTCCAGGACTTGATATAAGTATAAACACTGAAATGATGCCTGCCAAAATTTTAAATCGCGACCTTTTGAAGAATATGTAGAGAGAGATAATATATGTAATATATCCTGCAAATATATTAATGAAAGGAATCATATAAGAAGGCTGACAGATTAGTGCCAACATTATCTGTCTAATTCCTGACACAGGAATCAAATAGTATAAACCTGAGCTAATTATCTCACGCATATATTCCTCCAAGTGCCCGGTTTTCAATATAAGATCCTTTTCCCAATCCCACCTAGGATAAAAATCGTTTCCGACATAAAGAGTGAGAGGCTCTGAGAAAGAGATCATTAGTAGTGATAGAATAATAATAAAATTATTTAGAGAACTGTTTCTTAAAACATACAACATTAAAAATATAGACAACAAAGTTGCCAGGCTAAAAGTCAAATTATCACGATATCCTCTTATCAAAGAGATCGTTTGAGAAATCAAATATACCAATAAGATTGCAACCATTGAAATATCTAGCGATCGTGACGATATCTGAAAAATATTATATTTTCTTCTCGAAATTTTGGAGGCCATCATCATTTGTATATAAAAGATGAATGTCAGAGACACAGCAGTGTAAATAAGCATCTGAGTAAATGATATCATAATTCGTTCACCTATCTCACATACTGTTTAATTAGATCTCTCATGTGAAGATATATATTCAGCAATAAGTTGTTCGCTTTTTTACAAACATATTGGATCTCTGGTTTCGCTCCGTATCTCAGCTTGAAAAAGTCTATACCGCTACTCATTTCTTTTGAGATCCCGCCAAAATTTAACTCTTGATAATTTTTCGACTTACCTAATCTGATAGCCTCCCACACAAGAACTTTTACAGCTCTACCTATCATCTGGCTCTCCTTTGGATTATCACTGATAATTCTTGAAGCAGCATGATATAAAAGTGTCGGATAACATGCCATGTAAAATTGTCCTGCAACGATTCTGTTTTCTATATATGCCGTCAACAGATACCCATGCCTCTTCATGAACTCTATAGATGGAACTAGACTTAATGGTAAACCCTTAGCCTTATGAAAATCTACGGCGAGCTTATGAAACTCATCATAATCTCTATTAACGCGTATCTCAATATTCTCTCTATAAGCTCTTCTAATATCTTTGCGAAGTTTCGAATTTAAGCCTTTAAATAGATCATCAATACTTGGTCTCAAATCAAGTACAGCCGTATATATCTCACGACAGCTAAATTTATCGTTTCTCCTTCTTGTATAATAAAAAATTATATAATCTGCTTTATTATCTTCATAAGGTCTTTCATCACAGTAAACCTCTAAGATTCTAAAGAAGAAACGTCGACTTCTAATTATGCAAGGCATATTCGTGATGACAACTTATTTTAATGTGCTTAGAGCTTGGCATTTATCACACAGCGGATTGCATCTAAATTTGCTCTTTAAGGATATCTAGGTATCTCTTTGCAATTACTATGCAATCAAGTTTTTCAGCATGTTCTCTCGCATTCTTAGACATTCTTCTCCATAATTCATCATCTTCTAGAAGAGCTAACACTTTCTCCCTAAAGGAGTAAACATCTTTAGGATCTGGGATCCTGAATCCTGTCACACCATCTACTACAGCCTCAGGAGGTATAGCATTCGAAACAACGACAGGCGTTCCAGATGCCTGAGCCTCCAATGAAACATAAGGAAAGCCTTCATAAAATGATGGTGCTATGAGGATCCTAGACTTAGAGTAAAGCTCTAAAAGCCTCTCTTTGCTTATACGTCCAGTAAAAGTTACGCGGTTTTTACAGTCATCATCTTTTACAATATTTCTAAATAATCTCATATGATCATCATCATATCCGCCTACGATATATAGCTTCACAGATCTATCTTTACTACATATAGAGGTAAATACCTTCAAAGTAGTTTCCAGATTTTTAGGACCGAAGACGCCTACATGAAGAATTATTTTCTCACGTTTTTCTAATCTAGATATTTTATATTTACGAGTATTTATACATATAGGTATTACTATAGATTTTATCCCTAAATACTCTATTAGACATCTCTTTTCTCTATTTGTTATTGCTACAACAAAGTCTGGGATGGTATCATATAATATACGTAAACCCATTAAACTAATTAAGCTTAAGTCAGTTAAATGAGGGCATACCTGGTGGGCTACAACAATATATTTGGTCCTCGGATTCTTAATCAGGGGTACTATACCGTTGATTATCACTAGATCTGGATTTTCTTTTATAATTATCTTAGAGCCTCTCGCAAGCCATATCGAAAGATCTTTCAAAGAACTCCCTCTAGGCGGCCAGTAGTCAGACTGCTCAAAACGTTTTAAGCTTATTATTCTAGGAACATTCTCCACATGGCAGATCCTTCTCACAGATTCAGGATTTATGCTTGATGAAAAAGTTAACACCGACACCTCGTGACTCATCCTAATAAATGCGTCTGCCAACTCAAATATGAATGTTACAAAACCACCGATTCTATCAACAGTACTCCTATGAGTAAACATCACTTTCATAATAAGCCTCTATTTAAAAAGTTAAACATTTCAGCTCTCATTATCTCTCTGTAGATTCTTGACATTAAATCTCTCGTACGCCTCCTCTAACGTGATTATTCTTCCTATGTTTTTAGCTAATAACACTACTTCTTCAAAAGCATCCCAATCTTTTACTCTATCAATCATCCATGGATGGATTAAAAAAATGATCAAAATATTCATGTGATGATACATGTTCGAAATAGAATCTAGAAGAGACTTTACTGTATTAAAAAAACTTTCTCTTTTTTCAATATACATTATTTTATAAAGCTTGGCTATGTTAATTTTTCCTATTAGAAAATTTTTTAGTATCTCATATATTAGCCTCTTATCTGTAAGCTGGTAGTCGTGATAGAATACAGGTAGTTTAAGCGGTTCTTTAATTTTCGTGAGAGGAGGCTTAACATCTATAGTCCTAGCTATTATGAAACCAGTCTTTTTAACTGCTTTTACTACCTTGTTATCCCACTTACCATAGGGATAGGCGAAAGATTTAATAGATTTTCCTGAAAGATTCTGAAGTATTTCTCTAGATTTTAACAGATCTTGTAAAACCTCATCAAATGATAAAAGTGTTAGATCTAGATGATTATGTGAGTGACTTCCAATCTCGTGATATTTAGCAAGCTCTTTAATAATTTCTTCATCATCATTTTGAATGACAGCTGTATTCAAAAAGAAAGTGCCTTTAACATTTATATGTCTAAGTATCTCGTTTACTTTAACACAAGCGTCTCTAGAGAAGTCGTCGAATGTGAAAACTATATATATCGTCATAAAATTTTCAGTATTTTTCTTAAGAACACTCTATAAGCTGAGTAGTTGTATAATCGTCTTATAAAAAATATTTTTTCATAAAATTTTTTCATAAATATTGTCGTGTAAATATATGATGACAGATACTCTAGATCTCTATATTGCATCGCCTTGTATAATGCCCACCATATAGGTAGGCCGTGTATGGCGTCTGTATACCCCTTAGCTTTTCCTCGAAAAGGATTTATTCCTCGTAAGGTGACTGACACAGCATTTTTCACTTGATACACATGATATCCTTTGTAAAGAGCTATTATCACATGATCAGTATCCCATGCTGGGAGAAGTCGAATATCATACTCCTTATTTAGTTGAAACCAGCAGTATGCTTTATAAACTCTATTGCTACCCCATAAATTAACATTCAATCTGATCAGTGGAAAAGGATCTTGAGGTAGACCAAAAGGTTTTAAAACTCCACCTGCAATACAAAGTTTTCTATGTTTCTCGAAGATTTTTATCAGCTTCTCAAAGTATCTTCTCTCTAATACAACATCCGCCTCAACAACAGCTATATAATCTATTTTCTCAGAATTCTCAGACAAACGTTTTGTAAGATGATACAAAACATTATTTATATTAAGTTTTCCAAGTTCTGCAAATCTCTTAACTCTTATAATCTCATAATATATATCTGTTTCTCTCAGAATTTCTTCAGCAAATGAAGAAGTTTTATCTGTCGACTCATTATCACCAATCAACACTATATAAGGTTTTAGACTTTGATTTACTACACTAACAAGACTTCGACGAATAAATTTCTCTTCATTAAATACGGGCATTAACACAGCTATTCTATTCATACAGTCTCTAAAAATTTTTTAATAATAAGCTTCCGATATGTGCAACATTTCTACGATATTTGAGATTTCCAATAGCTTTCAACAATATGTGAAGCTCATTTCTTTTATAAACTCTATGAAACAATGTGACTATGCTAATTGTTCTCGACAATCTATATGGAGGCATATAACTTTTTTCAGACTTGGGACAAGAAAGTGTCCATAAAATATTTTCTTCATCCTCATTTAATGATTTAAATCTTGCTTCAAATACGTCTTCAACATTTCTCATAAAACATGTTAAAGCTGGAATAAGTTCTTCAGCTCTGATAAGTTTTAATAATTCATCAGGACTCTCTTTAACAGCTTTATACACCATAGACATATCCTCTATCTTGATCTCTGCCTCTTTAATTATTGCATGAGCAATTCTAACAAGCGCCTCTGCTATATCATCTAAAACATATATATCAATGAAATCACCATTGAGAGCCTTATATCTGGTTTTAACTTTATGTTTAAACAATGTCTCTCTAGATACATAAGGAACTCCTAAAACTGTTATCTCTGTATGAAGATCTATTATAATGGGATTTTTCTCATACACGAACCCTGTTGCATATGTCTTCTCCAGATCATCTATAGGCTTAAACCCTCTGTTAAGAAATGTTTTCACAACATCCCAATATGATTCTGGATGTATTATGATATCTATATCTACATCTATGACGTCTAGATTGTTAAAAGTTTTAAAAATGATATATTCAAAACCCTCTCTATCTAAGATCTCGACAAGTCTCTGCAACAGCTCATTGAAGTAATTTCTATATTCATATATAAACCTGGCTTTGAAATTCAGAGATCTAGTAAGTTCATTGTTTACAAATTTTTTCTCATCAAGAATTTTATGAAATAAATGTGCTAAACTATTTCTTTCAGCATATTCTATTATGTAGTTGGCAAGACTCTTGTCATCATGACTATATATATACTCTAATAGATATTCTAATTTCTTAAAATCTTCTGTGACAAGTGCTTTCGTTAAATATTTTGATATAACTCTCTTATCAATCATCTTATATCTTCTTAATAATATAGTTTTTGAATAATTCTATCAGCAACATCACTCCAGGAAATGATCTTCTCATTATTACTATTTTGATGAACATGATCTTTATAGCTTGAGATGTTATTATATATCTTAACTATTATATCAATGATCTTTCGAATATCTTTTTTATCAACAATGTATGCACCAACAATATTTTTAAACGTCATACCCCAAGGCTCAGCGATCACTACAGGAACACCTATTGCCAAAGCCTCTGCAGTCACAATACTATAAGCCTCGTAATCTGATAGATTTATTAATACTGTGGATTTTGAAAGTTCTTTAAGATATTCCTCTCGAGGAAGAAATCCCGGCGTCTCAAGTTTTATCTTCATTTCTCTAGCTATTCTTCTAATTCTCAACAGGTCTGATCCTTCGCCAATCACCTTTACTCTAACATCTAGACCAAATTTTGTAAGTTCTGAAGCTATTTTAAGAACAAGATCTATTCTTTTATATTTTTCAACTCTTCCAGCATATGTAAGCACGATCTCGTCTTTCGGAGGATCCCATTTATAATAAAACACATCTTCACTAACGCCATTTGGTATTACTATAGCTTCTAATTTAAAATCTCTCTTTATTAAAGAGGCCTCGTATTCTGATACTGCATGTAAAACATCTGCTTTATGTAAATAATGTCTTGCCAAAGGCTTATAAATAAGCCATGCAATTCTTGTATGCCATTTGCTACCGCTCTCATGATGATGTGGAGTTACCACTATTTTAGGTCTTCTCCTGATCCTCCTCACTATATGTATAGTCATTGGTGTAAGAACCGATCCTATGTTATGAACATGTAAAATATCTGTCTCAAGATTCTTTAGATATTTTATAAATTCTATAGAAGGAATATAGTAGCAGCCGTCCGGAGCATATCCTTTAAATCTCTTAACTTGAACACCTTTATAATCTTCATATCTAGGCAGACCCTTATCGATATCAAGAGTGACAACCTCCACTTCAAAACCTTTTTTAACAAGATTAACAGAGATATTCTCAACAACATATGATAAACCGCCGGTATATGGTGGAAAAGCATGTGAAACAAGAACTATTTTCAACCGGCTAAAACCTCTTTATAAACATTTATAGTTTTCTCAGCAATTCTATCCCATTTAAATAATGATGCAAACTCTATAGCTCCTCGCGACAATCTTCTTCGCAACCTATCATCATTAGCTAACAACAAGATCTTTTCAGCCAAATCATTAAAATCTCCAAGTCTATATTTTAGACAGTCAATACCGTCGCGAGCAATCATCATAAAACCTGATGAAACATTATTCACAATTAATGGCACACCTCTGATCCCGGCTTCAAGCATTGTTAAAGGTCCTGCCTCATATTCTGAGGTTATTACAAACACATCCGCCGCCTTATAATATAGTGGAAGCTTATCATCAGATATCCATCCTATGAATCTCACAACATCATGAACATCTAAATCAAAAACAAGCTTCTTAAAATACTCTG
>Ga0080005_137053_pt1 | contig 17654 bp, 21 predicted proteins | sample JossMetagenome_2_FD_69208 | JGI IMG/M metagenome (GOLD analysis project Ga0080005, IMG submission 69208) | Hot spring sediment microbial communities from Joseph's Coat, Yellowstone National Park, USA - JC3_ASED (SPADES assembly) (version 2) | ecosystem: Environmental > Aquatic > Thermal springs >... | reverse complement strand
TAACCTCCCGCCGATTCTCAGCTTGAGCGCCCCCCCCTCAAGCCTCCAGTCTTGTGCGTCCGAAAACGTGAGAGTAACGTGCCTGACCTCTGGCATTTCGGTATACGCCTTGCCCCGCTTCTTCGCGTCTCTAAACGATTTGGCTCTCCTCGTGGCGTCGCGGTATGCGCCTTTTATGAGCCTCGTCGGCAACCAAGGATACTCCCGGCGGAACTTGGCGTAGAAGACCTTGTGGAGCGTTGCCTGAGATGCGTTATGTCTAACGGCGTATTCCACCATCTCCTTAAGCATCCTCCTATACGCGTCCTCAACGCTCCTCAGAATCCGGCGCGTCAAACTGTTCCCGAAGCAGTTAACTGCAACGGTTCTAGTCAGAGTCTTGGACGGCATGCTTCACGCATGAACTTATCTTCTCGTATTTTCTCGACCTCATGCCATATATTCTAGCCGCGAGCGACGTCACAAGCTCTACGAAGTCCTCAACGAGCTCCTGGACGTAGTCCTTGGACTCCTCTTGAAAAGCGACATATACCTCTGCGCCGTACGCACGGAACAGCTCTTTAAGGTATTCAAATCCGAAGCGCGTCAACCTGTCTCTATACGCCACAACAACCGCGTCTATTTCGCGGCGCTTCGCCATCTCGACCAACCTCCTCAACCCTCTTCGGTCTTCCTTAAGCCCGCTGGCAATGTCGGTGATTACTGTGTACTCAGCGTTGGGGAAGTTGCGGGCAACCCAAAGCTTCAACAACTCCACTTGCCTCTCCAGATCTTCCCTCTGCGTGTTGGAGCTCACCCTCGCATATATCGCTACACGGCGTTTGGCTACGCCCCCGAGTAGCCGCTCAACCTCGCTGTAGGGTATTCTCCACCTCCCGTGGACGTTGTATGCAGTGATTCGACCGCTCATGATCCATTTAATCACCGTCACCCTGGCCACGCCCAATATTTTTGCAAACTCCCTAGTACCTAAGTATCTTTCGGCAACCACCATATTTAGAAGGAGGTATTTAAATTACTCATGATAAACTAACAGCCTCTTGCCTTGGGGCTCCTCGGCGTGGATGTTAACTTGGCGAGGGCTGGGGGCTCCTCGTGGCGATGACGACGTCTTCTGTGGCTGGGTCTCTCTACCTGTGGCGGGGGGTTGCGAATCTTATGCTTATGCGGGGGCGGCTGTGTCGCTGGGGGCGTTTCTGGGGGGCCCGCCTTGGCTTGTTTCTGGCTGGCGTTGAGGGGGGCAGGAGGGCGGTGGAGGTGGGGCTGGGGGTTCTCTTGGTGGTTTTTGTCTTGTTGGGTAGGAGGGTGGAGTGGCCTCCGCGGCGTGTCGACAGGCTCGCCGTCTGGCTTGGGTTTGTGGGGGAGTTTTGGGAGGAGTCGTTGGGGTCTGTGGTGAGGTACGGCGCTGGGCGGACGGCGTGGGGGCTGGCGGCTGTGTTTGGGGTTGGGCTTGTGAGCGGCGTCTTTGGGGTGGGGGGTGGGTGGGCGCTGGTTCCGGTGTTTAACCTGGTGATGGGGCTTCCTCTTAAGGTGGCTGTGGCTTGTTCTGAGGCTACTATCGCGCTTGGGGACGCGGCGGCGGTGGCGACGTACCTCTCGGCGGGGTTTAGCCCTGATTTCTTGGTGTCGACGCAGGTGGGGGCCGCGCTGGGCGCCTTTCTGGGGGCGCGGGTTGCGGCGTTTGTGAAGGCGCGGGTGGTGCGGCTGGGGGTTTTGGGGGTTTTGCTTTTTGCCGCGGTTGATCTATTGGCGCCGTGACCTGCGGTAGGCTTTACGGCGGCGTCTTGTTGATGGTGGCGGAGGCCGGCGTTTTTCTCTCCGTCGTGGGCGTTGCAGAGGTTGGTCTGCGGGTTTTCTCCTCGGCGCCTGTTGTCGCCGCCGTCTCGGCGGCGTTGGGGTGTAGAGATTGGAGGCTGGCGTTGCCTGCCGCGGCGCTCCTCGCCATGTTTCTCGCGGCGTCGGCAACTAGGGGTTGTGTTGTGTGGTCTTTTCGATTTCTTCCAGGGCCTTCTGGACCTCTTTCTCTATCTCCTCTCTCCTCTAAGGGTTTCTGCGTGGTGTGGTGGCCAGCGCGTGGCCGTCCCATGCCAGTATGCCGAGGACGGCGGCCACGGCCATAGACGCCGTCAATTGGAGCGTGAAGTTCCGCCACGGCGAGAAAAACACAAGCCAGCCGTACAGCAAAATCCCCACAACGCCAATAGCTACAAGGCCAACGCCGACTGCCCTATCCCTATTCATGTGTCCGCGTTTTGTGCCGCTTTTAAGTTGTAATGCTCATATATCTGTGGTTGTTCGTCGCTATGCTCTTGGCGGCTTTGGCCAGTACGCGTATTGGCGTGGTTAGGTGGAGCACCTCCTCGGCGGCTTTTCTTAGGGTCTCGAGGAGGGCCTGCGATTTTATGCGGCCGCCCCTTCTGAGGTAGAGTAGGGCGGCGTCTATGAGCGCCCTGGCGGCGGGGCTAACCCTAAACCATGCTCCTTTGCGTAAGGCGCGGCTCTTAAGCGCAGAAAGCGACACAAGCGAAGGCACAAACCCGGCCGTGGGGTACGCCGTGACGAGGCGCCTCGGCGTGGAGGTGGACGAGGAGAAGGCGCTGGCGTTGGGACTACAGTGGCTCAACACGCCAAGGAGGTGAAAGAGGGCGGTGGTAATCTGGAGAGGTTTCTTTCTTGGCGTCGTTAGTGAAGTATGGCTACAGTAACCTTCACAAAACAGGTATTGATGACCCTAATCAAGTTTAGGCCGATACCCGGTCTTGCGACAGGTTACGCGCCGTTTCTTGAAGAAGACAGATGCCTTCCGTCTCTGCAACTTCAGTGCTCGGCGAACCGAAGTTTAGCGTTCGCCAGTGTCTTCAAGTTTGGACACTTCAGCCTTGGAGATGCTGAAGAGTTAAGCCTAATGACAAAAGCACTTACGAGCTTTATGGCCTAAGCCGGGTGGCTAAGCACAGATAACGTCCTCTGCTGATCACAGGGAGGCATGCGCCAGCCAAGCAGGCAGTGCCAGGAGCATCAGACCTATTGCTCGAACTGCGGCGATATGCGGCCACATATTTCACAAAAGAGAACCACCCCAACAAAGATATCACTACAACCCCTGCCACCTCGGCGTAGCACTCCGGCTACTTGGCAAATATAGCATATATTACACAGTCGCGTAGCCAAGCAATACCGACGCTATAGAGAAGCCGGCGTTAAACACTGTCCACGCAACCAGCTCCTCGGTGGAAAACTGCCTCGTCACATTAGCATAACACGAGCAAACAACAAGAGAATATACTCCCCGCCACTGAAAGAATGCGTGTAATCTCATCATGGTCACGGTCAAAACACTTAAAAATCTTTAAAAGCAGATACATGGTGCTCCTAAAAGGCCTTAAATTGACGCTAAGGAGCATGGGCCCCAAATGGGTCGCCAAGGAAATTACAAGACGTATAGCGGGCAAGCCCTACACCTACAACGGGATCTTGGTAAAGGACGACGCTACATTCCGCCTAATAAGAATCCTCACCTCCAGGGGCTCCGTGTGGGGACAAGGAGACAAGGTGTTTTTCCGCAATAAGCTAGGCATCTTCGCCGTATCGTACAAAGACATACAGCTTCTTCGCTCACTTGCAGATGAAGACATTGAGATGATGTACGGCTACTTAGATGTCAAGGGCAAAACCGTGGCAGACATAGGGGCATATCTAGGCGAGACCACAGTTTTATTTGCGCGGATGGGCGCACGTCATATCAACGCTTACGAGCCACTTTTCTTTAAATATGTAGAATCTAATTTAAAGTTGAATAATATTACTAATGCTACAATCCATCCATATGGTGTATTTATTGAGGAAGATACATATGAGGTAGCTGTAACCGGTTCGGGTAGCGGGCTTCTCGCAGGAGGCACCCAGATAAAGGTAATGCCTATTGAAGAGGCAATAGCAGATGTCGTCAAAATGGACTGTGAGGGATGTGAATGGAGTCTTTTATCAATACCGTGTGATGTGATCAAAAGAGCGGAAGAATATGCGATTGAGATACATGGGCCTGAGCCTTTAGTAGTACGAAAACTAGAAAAATGCGGATTTTTGTCAAAACTATGTACCAGGCTTACTCCTCAAATATCTATTTGGCATTTTAAGATAAAAAATTAATATTTTTAAATATGGCATTACTACAAAATCGTTTTTCCGGCATACATTTCTTACTCTTTCGCGGCCAATAAGTTACGAGAGCAATGTAAGTAATAGATGCTTGCTAGCGAATACATAAATAGAGGAAAAAGGTAGGGTTAATCTGGGGGATCGAAATACCTAAGCTACGGCATGACAGTCTGGCATACATACGTGCCCGTGGCGTAGATCCAATAAGTTACTCCCAACAGAACCTTTAAGATAAGAAGCGGCTTGCACGACACGATGTCAAGGCGTGAAGCTCTTAGCGGCCTCATATTGCCACCTGACTCAATAACTATGAGGACGCATGAATCAAGCTATTCATTGAATGTAAAGGATTTTTATGGAGACTCGTGAAAAACCGGGCTATGCACTTACGACGAGAAGGTAAAACTGGATGTAGCGATCATGACTTTAAACTTGGGGCGCTTATAGACGCAATGCTAAGGCTACAGCCAGTGTCATTGTTTTTCATTAAATAAAAGCTCTGTTTGGGTTGCCTCTTTACCTCTATTACGCTAGGAAAGCGGATTCCAACTGATGGGAAATATAGTTAAGTCGGGTTGGATACCTATCTGTGCAATCTTTAAAAAGCTCTGCGTAGCGCCGTTTTCAATGGACGTTTCCATCATATGGCTTAACTACAATAGCAGGCCTATTTTAGACCTCGCCGAGCGTAGCCTTGAGTCAGTTCTCACTCTTGATTACGATTCTTACGAAGTTATCATGGTAGACAATGCATCAACAGATGGAAGCGATCAATATCTTCTCTCCCTTGTTAATAAAGAGAAAAACGTGAAGTTCCTAAAACTCAAAGAAAACCTGGGATATGCCGGTGGGATGAACGAGGGGTTTAAACATGCTAAAGGCCGCTTCGTCGCTTTTATAACTAACGACGTAGTGGCAGAGTCTACAAGCTTGAGACAGGCTTTGAAGTATTTAGAGCCTGAAAATGTTGCGTGTGTAGGCGGCTATATCTTAGATCCTCTGGATAAGATTTTTTCGGCAGGCAACTGGGTTGATGTATTATTAGGGGTAGGCGGTATATGCAGAGGTCTTTCCGTGGGCGAATGCCATACATTGAGCGAAACGTGGCCCGTCTCCTACGTCGATGGAGCCTATATGATTTGCAACGCCCAGATAATAAGGCACAAGATTGGGTTGCCATTTATATCGGAAACCTTCGCATACCTTGACGATAACCTCTTAGGCTTTAAATTGTGGAACCTCGGCTATCAAGTTCTTTATGTACCAGTTTATCTTGGTATACATTATGTTTCTCAAACATTTAAGCGGCTAGGCACCTTTAATCATCTCTCGGTTAAGGGCAGATTAGTACAACTTCTTGTAATAAATAGTTGCAAGGAATATATTAAGAAAATATACTTAGCTAAGATTTTAACAACTAATTCTATATATAAAAAAATCTACCGTGAGGCTATTGTAACGAGTAATATTGTAAGATCTAAATATGGAACACTACACCTTAGAAGTATCCCTCATGTACACTATAGAGATGAGATATTTATGGCGACTATCCCGTTTTATAGATCGGTAAAACGAAGATTCATAGGTCAGAACACGATTACACACGATATTCTCATTATTCATAAGTAAAGTTGTTCTCCGCCTCGGCCAGCGGGGGGCAGTTTCTGTCCTTCTGGCTCAGTATGGCCCTGTCGGGGGCTGGCCACTTCACGGCGATGGCCGGGTCGTCCCACCTCACGCATCTGTCGCGCTGGGGGTCGTACTCCTTCGTGACGAGGTACAGGAAGTGCGTCTCCTCCAAGGCCTGGAAGCCGTGGGCGAAGCCCGGCGGGATCCAGAGAGCCTCGCCGGGCCCCAGCTCCGCCGCGGCCCACCTGCCGAAGTGGGGCGAGCCCCTGCGGATGTCCACAGCCACGTCGAACACCCGGCCCCTAACCACGAACACCAGCTTCCCCTGCTCAGACGGCCTCAGCTGGTAGTGGAGGCCCCTAACCACGAACGGCCTCGAGTAGGACAGGTTAACCTGCACGAAGTCGAAGGGAAGCCCCGCCGCAAGGTACTCGGTCCTCTTCCAGAGCTCCGCGAAGAAGCCCCTATCGTCCTCGAAAAGGCGGTAGCGGAAGTAAATCACCTCGGGGATAGCCAGCCTCCTGGCCTCAAGCAGAGGCATGGCGCGTAGACCACTCCTCCTTAAATCTTTCGAGCGCCGCGGAGAGGTCCCAGAAGGGCGCCCTCAGGAGGCGCCTCGCCGTAGACGCGTCCAGGCTCGAGTCCCTAGGCCTCCTCGCCGCCCACCTCACCTCGGCCATCCGGACGGGCTTGACCAGGTCCCTGGGCAGGCGGAGGGCCTCCGCCACCGCGACGGCGAACTCCAGCCGCGACAGGCGGGGGCCGGCCACGTGCAGGACCTGTGGCCTGTCGCCCACCTCGAGGAGCTCCGCCACGGCCTCGGCCAGATGGCCGGCGTACGTGGGGGAGTACCACTGGTCCACGACGGCCGCGACGGGCTCGCCCCTCCCCAGCCTCTCCGCCACGGCCTCCGGGAAGCTCTTCTTGCCGCCGGCCACGCCGTACACCCCGCTGGTCCTCACCACCCAACCCCCCCGCGCGAGTACAGCCTCCTCCCCCAGGAGCTTCGTCAGGCCGTAGAAGTTGACGGGCCCGGGCAGGTCGTCCTCCCGGTAGAGGCCCCTATCGCCCGGGAAGACGTAGTCCGTCGAGATGTATATGGTGGGGAGCCGCGAGGCCACGCGCCTAGTGGCCAAGACGTTGCTGCGCCAGCAGGAGGCCCGATCCACCTCGCAGGCGTCCACGTCCGTGGCGGCTGCGGCATGTATCGCCAAGTCGGCCCGGGGGATCTCCACCTCCGCCAGATCCCCGACCACGACGGAGAGGCGGGGGTGCCGCACGTCCACAGCCCGCCTGTGGAAGACCGCCGCCACGTCGAACCCCCTCTCCAGCAGAAGCGCCAGAAGCCTCCTCCCCAGGAACCCCGCGGCGCCCGTGAGGAGGATCCTCACCACGGCTCGTCCCTGAGGACGTAGCCGTCCACGAGGGGCTCCCACCACCACCTATTTGCTAAATACCACTCCACGGTCCGCCTGAGGCCGGCCTCCCACGGCGTCCTCGGCCGCCAGCCAAGCTCCGCGACGCGCCGACCCTCCATGGCGTACGCCCTATCCCCGCCTGGCCTAGCCCTGCCCCGCCTCACCTCGCCGCGGCCGAGGATCCTTGTTACGGACTCCACCACCTCCCTCACCGTGCGGGGGTTCCCGCCGGGGACGTTGTATATCACGTGCCGCCCCCTCTCTATGATTGCGTCGAGCGCCTCGCAGAAGTCCTCCACGTAGAGGTAGTCCCGCACGTCGCCGCCGTCGCCGTATATGACCGCCGGCCTGCCCAGGAGGATCCTCGCGACCGTGCGGGGGATGAGCTTCTCGGGATGCTGATACGGGCCGTACATGTTGGAGGGCCTCACGATCTTCGCGTCGACGCCGTAAGTCCTGGCGTAGGAGAGGATGAGCAGGTCGCCGGAGGCCTTGCTCGCCGAGTAGGGGCTACTCGGCCTCAGGGGCGACTCCTCGCCGGCGGGAGGCAGGCCGTGCATGTCGCCGTACACCTCGTCCGTGGAGATGTGGACCACGGGCACCCTCCTCCGCCTCGCCACCTCCATGAGGGCGAAGACGCCAAGGACGTTGGTCCTCACGAAACGAGCCGGCTCGTTTATCGAGCGGTCCACGTGGGACTCAGCCGCGAAGTTGACCACGAGGTCGGGCCTGTGGTCAGCCACCGCCCTGTCCAGAGCCGCCTCGTCCGCCACGTCGCCCCTAATGACCGCGACCCTGTCCCTCACGTCCTGGAGGTTCTCCGGCCTGCCGGCGTAGGTGAAGAGGTCGTACACGGCCACCTCCCGCCCCGCCGACACCCAACGCCTGACGCAGTTGCTCCCCACGAAGCCGGCCCCGCCGACCACCAGGAGGCGCATGGCGGCGTCGAGGCCCCGATTTAAAACTCTACCGCCGAGTAGTCCGAGACGTGAAGGCGGAGGGCCCTCCGGCCGCCCGCGGCGACTCTGGCGTGCCGGCCCAGTATGGACTCCTCAAGCCTCTCCACGCCCTCCACCACCGCCCCCTCCATCAAGACGCTGTACTCCACAGCGCTACCTCTAACCACCGCCCCAGGCCCCACGCTCGTGTAGGGGCCGACGAAGGAGTTCTCAACCACCGCCCCCTCCCCCACGACGGCGGGTCCCCTCACCACGCTGTTCTTAACCACGGCGCCCCGCTCCACCACGACCCGGCCCTCTATCTTGCTACCCTCCACGGCGCCCCTTACGTCGGGGCGGGCGTACTCGTCGAGGAGGAGGGCGTTTGCGGCGAGGACGTCGTCCTTCTTGCCTATGTCCAGCCACCAGCCCTCGTGCACCGCGTACTCAACCCGCCTGCCGTCCCTCAGCATGAGGGCCAGGGCGTCAGTTATCTCGTACTCGCCCCGCCAGGAGGGCTTGAGCCGCCTTACGTAGTCAAACACCACAGGCGTGAAGAAGTAGAGGCCCACGAGGGCGAGGCGCGAGGGGGGCTCCCTGGGCTTCTCCACGAAGCCAGCCAGCCTCCCGCCCCCGTCGAAGACAGCCACGCCGAATCTGGTGGGGTCCTCGACCTCCCTGAGGACCACTAGGGCGTCCGCCCCGACCTCTGAGAAGCGCCTTAGATACGGCGCCGCTCCGCCCTTGAGGAGGTTGTCGCCGAGGTACACGAGGAAGGGGCCCGATACGCGCCGCTCCGCCAGCGAAACAGCGTGGGCGAGGCCGAGAGGCCTCTCCTGCAGGAGGTACTCGACCGACAGGCCGAACCTCGACCCGTCGCCCGCATACTCGGCAATCTGCTCCCTATTGTGGGGGCCCACGACGAGGAAGACCTCCTTAATTCCGGCCTCCGCGATCTGGGACAGGACCCAGCCCAGGACGGGCCGATTCGCAAGGGGCACGAGGTGTTTAGACATGGATAGCGAAGTCGGGCGGAGACGCGTGGCGTAGCCGCCGGCGAGGACGATTGCCTGCATAGCCTAGAGACGACCTATAAATATATCTCACGGATCCTTACAGAAACCGCCCTTTGCGGCGGTATGTTTGGGCCTTTAGGCGGTTTTTCGCAATTGGCAGGTGCCCAACTGGGCGAATATAGCCCGCGGCGCCGGTCCGCCGGCTCTGCAACACCTGCTGAGGGCCGGCGAAGGTCTGGCGAGGATGGCGATCTACTCGGAGGGGACTCCCGAAGTGCGGAGAGCAGGTCGTTAGAGGGAAGGCAGGAGGCAGGCTACCTCCTTCTCGCCACCACGTAACCCTGCCTCTCCATCGGGATCGCCGCGCTCCTTATGGGCTTGACCTCCGTCGAGAAGCCGGCCGCCTCTAGGTGTTTCTTTATTTCGCGGTAGCCGTCGTGGTACTCGATGACTATCTGGCCGAAAACGGCGAGGTCGCCGGGGTCTGCGTTCAGCATCGCCTCGTATTCACACCCCTCGCAGTCCATCTTGAGGACTGAGCCCTCCTCAAACTCGAACTCCTTAATCAACGTCCTCAACGTATACATCCTCACCTTGACGTCGCAACGGCCGCCAGGCCTAAAGACAGAATATCCCTCCACGTTGCTGAGGTCGGCGCAGACCTCTCCGTCTAAAGCGCCGAGGCCTGCGTTCACCAGGACAACTCTGCCCGCAGGGCCGTTGGCCCTTATGTTGAGCAACGCCCCTCCATAGAGCCGCGGATACGGCTCGAGGGCGATAACCCTCCCCGCGCCGCGCAATGAGAACAAAATGGCCGTATCGCCCACGCCGGCGCCCACATCCACAACAGTCCTCCCCCCAACATCTTGCCCAGCACCTTCAGCAAGTCATTCAACGACCTATCGGGGGGTAGAAGAAGCAAAAGGAATATATCAAGTTCAGTGCTCTACAACTAAACGCTCTAAGTTCTTTATAGCCCATTCCTCGCGATACCTAGTAATCATGTGCCTTGATGTGAAGTAGTGTATGAGGTTCTCAGGCTCAACCCTCATTACTGGCGCTTTGTACAGGTCTATGAATATGTCTCTGCTCCTCAATAACTTCCCTAGCTCTAGCCCGTCTGCTAATGCCCTTGCTTCTATTTTTGATACATCTAACTCTGTTTTTAGCATAGCTGTTACAATGTTTCTCGCTGCGTGCAGAAGTACCATGTGCTTGTACCTTGTATTGCTTATTAATGCTGTTGCAATTCTATTTCTCTCAAAAAAGTAAACACCAGAACTCCCTTTTCTTCTTCTAAATGTTGAGCTTCTGGCATGGTATGCCACAACCTTTGGAATACTAATTGACGAAAACCCGCAGCTCCACAACATCAAACCAAGGGCAATATCATCATAGTAAGCAAAAAGCTCATCTAAAAACAATTTATTACCAACACAATTCAATACAGACTCTACATCATATAGAGCAACAGCACCAGTAGTAAAAGTCACATATACAGGTTTTCTTAAAATCCATGGATACTCATGATCAGCACCAAGACGATAAGGTCTAAGCAGCTCATCAACATAATCACCAGCTGAATCTATGAGCCTAGTCCCATACTGAAGAATAACACCCTGCAGACCACCAAGCCCCTCGAAGCCCTCACTATACTCAACCAAAGTCTTTAAGCCATGCTGAAGCAAAACAGCATCATTATTGAGCAGAAGAACATACTTGCTCTCCCTATCCCTAGCCATAAAGCCAACATTATTACCACCAGTAAATCCCAAATTCTTATTTAACCTAATTATCTTCTTCCCTAGGTTACTCCTCCTTTCAAGAAACTCCCTAATCCTCTCAAAACTACCATCAGTAGAGCCATTATCAACAACTATAAGCTCAAACCTATCACTAGGATAATCAATGCTCGTAAATGACTCAAGAGATTGTAGCACCAGTGGCAGTATCTTCATAGAATTGTGATTAAGCCAAATAATAGAGACCTTGGGGTATGCCATAACCCTCAAAAATCGGGTATTTAATTCTGTTTCGACTACCAGCTTAGGCTTTACTTTGTCTCACACCTTAACGCATTTGATTAGACCTAGAAGCTTCCCTGCTAAATCCAAGCCTCTCGTAGAACTCCTCTAAACTAACAACCTTGCATTTATAGTCCTTGGACAGCTTCTTAAGCAAGACATCCACTGGCATCCTTGTTGTGTAGGCTACAGTTGCGTGAGCTACCAGTAAAGTATAGGTAGCTGTAGGTAATTCATGCTTAGCAAGTGGTAAACGCTCTCTTAGGACTAGAAGGTATCTGGGGCGAGTTATGGGTTATGTATGGGTTGAAGCAAGGCTTGTAAACTCCATTAACACTGCTGAACTTAAGACACTAGCCCTCGTTAATATGGGAACCACATACAGTTGTCCTCTGGAGTGTTTACGAGAAGCTGAACTTTGTGATTGTGAGAAAGAAAATGCTTGGCTAGTCTTGTAGCAGTATCACTATGAGGACCGCCAGCGAGGACGGCGGCCTGCATAGACTCTAACCTCCGAGAGTGCTTGCCTCTGTGCTGGGCGTATTTAGGTCTTCAGCGCGGTTTCTCTGCAACGGGCATAAGCTCGACGGGCGTACATCGCCCGCTGTACTAATCCGCTGGTTCTGTGACCTTGGCTTGAGAGTGGCGAAGGCGACGTATCAGAGGAGTTACCTTAGGGCGTAGGGAGGACACCAGGTTTGGGGCACGGCTATTCTTTCTTGCAACTACATAACATTCACTCTAGTCAACGCAAGTCTCGGCGCTACAGACGGAGAGGTCTGCGCTGAGCTTGCTGACGTTGAGGGATATTCGCTCTTTAGGCCGGGCGGCCGTTGCGACGTCAAGGTGAGGATGTATACTGTAACTCTGCCCGCAGGGCCGTTGGCCCTTATGTTGAGCAACGCCCCTCCATAGAGCCGCGGATACGGCTCGAGGGCGATAACCCTCCCGCGCCGCGCAATGAGAACAATACAGCAGTAAGGTTTTTAGTATTTGCTATACACATCCAGAATTATGGGCTCTCTCGTGAGCCATCACTACTGGGGCTCGCCGGGCGGCGGCCAGCTGGTCTGCGCCTCTGCAACGTTGGCTCTCGACGAACTGGGGGTTACGCCAGTGCTCGCTGGCACCTTCAAGTTCGACCCCTCGCGTTACTTGGAGTGGTACGGCATAGACCTGAGCAGATACGAGGTCGTGACTCTGCCGTTCGGCGCCAGGGCGTTTGGGCTGTGGAGTAGGCTCTTCGTGTGGTACCCCGCGTCGAAAGCGGTGAAGAGGTTTAGGCCGGAGCTCGTGTTTATCGACGAGGTGGCGTATAAGCCGCTTCTGAGGCGCAAGACGTTCCGCTTGGTGGAGTACATCCACTTCCCCTACGAGGTCGCCATAGACCCCAAGTTCAGGGGCACCGGGCTCGCGTACGGCGAGGATCCCTACATAATGGAGCGGTACGGCAGGTTTCCGCTGAACCTATACTGGAAGGCCTACACCTGGCTCCTGCCCAAGTACATGCGAGACAACCCGTTCCGCGCGGCGGACGTGGTGCTTGTGAATTCGCGGTGGACGGCCTCGGTGGCTGAGATGGTGTACGGCGAGGAGCCGAGGGTGCTCAACCCGCCGCTTCCGCCCAACGTGGAGTTGGTGGAGAGGCCGAGGCCCTTCGAGGAGAGGGAGCCGGTCGTCGTCATGCTGGGCCGCTTCTCGCAGGAGAAGCGGTACCACTGGGCGGTGAGGGAGGTGGCTCCCCGCCTGGTGAGGGAGGTGCCTGGGGCCCGCCTGGTGATATTCGGCGGGGCGGCGACGCCGACGCTCCAGGCGTACTACCGCCGTGTGTGGAGGCTGGCGGAGGAGGCGGGGCTCAAGGTGGCCGACAGCCTGGACGCGAAGGCCGACGTGTACCTCATCGCAAACGCCCCCCGCAGGCTGATAAACGAGACCATGGATATGGCAAGGGCCTTCCTCCACGCCACTATCAACGAGCACTGGGGCATCGCCGTTGCGGAGGCCATGGCGCGGGGACTGCCCGTGGCGGTGCACAGATCCGGCGGCGCGTGGACGGACCTGGCGGAGGAGGGCCGGTACGGCCTCGGCTACGAGGCCGCGGAGGAGGCCGTGGAGGCCTTGGCGAGGCTCCTCCTGCAGGGAGCGAGGTTTAACACCGCCGAGAAGGCGAGGGAGCTGACGTACCCCAAGTTCAGGGAGAGGCTGGCGAAGGTGTTGGGGCTGTGATCCTCGCCACCTATCTGCCCATTTTTTTAGAGCCCATGAGCTTCAACACTACCCCCACGGTAGCTACTCCAGGGCGCCGGAAGACCGGGCGTTGCGTAGGAGGATACACGCCAAGGCCCTATGGCTGCTTCTCCGCAGGCTGGGCTACTGGCCGCCGGCGTTGCGGTACCTATTGACCTACGTAGCGCTGTCTCTGCGCTGAGTTAGACGGGCCGGTAAGCGGCAGTCGCGAAGCGGTACCCCACTGACATACTCTCAGTGCGTTTGAGCCTGTGGCAGTGGATGGTTGCAACGGCGGAGAGAGGGCAGAGCGTTCAGCATACCCCTGCCGTATGAGGTGCCGTGTTGAGACTAGTCCACCGGACATCGCTTGTCTTGTCGCGACGCAACGTTCGTATTTTATGGTCGATAGGGCGGCGGGGGCCGTTGCTGGGCTCCTGCGTCGCCTTTTAGCCCGGCCGCCGGCTCCTTTCGCCATTTATGCTTGTTGCCTACTTACCCCTAGCTGGTCTAACAGTCGTCTTGGACGCCGTAGCTGACTCCCAGTTTCGCGGGGGCTGAGATCCTTTTTATCAGCGTCGCTGGGCGGCCTTTGAGGCTTGCACCTCGTGGCGCCGGTTGTGCATCTGCGGCTAAGCCGCGGCTTCCCGGCGCTGGAAGGCTTAAGTACGCAGATGTCGAGAATGCCGTGAAGAGAATTAAGCTTAAGCTCGCGCCCGGCGTGGAGACGGAGTTCGTCGATAGGGACCGCGCCCTTGCGCGGGTGGTGGAGTGGGCTGAGAAAAGCACTAGGTTCCCTGTCGTCGTATTCGGCCCGGAGGGCTGTGGGAAGTCCGCATTCCTGCGGCAGGCCGCCGAGACGCTGGGCGAGTTTGGCTACGACGTCGTATATGTCGACGCGGCCCATAGGGATTTCGTGGCCTATACAGACGTGGCGGAGGTCGCCAGGAGGCTTCTCGACGCCGCCTCCGACGTCTCCGGCTTGGCCCAGCTGAGGCTGGCCTACCTGGCCGTGGACCTGGCGAGGGAGCTGATCGGGCGGTGGGGCAGGAGGAAGGTCGCGGTGCTTGTGGACGAGGCGTTTCAAGCCGTCGGGCTGGACAAGGCCGGCATATACGTGAAGAGCCTCCTGAACCTGATAGAATATCCGCCGAGGAGCTACGAGAAAATCGTGGCCGTCGCCGCCACCAGCGAAGGCGTGACGAGGGAGGAGATCGGGAGGCACCTCTGGGCCGAGTTGCGGCCTATATGGAATATGCCTAAGGAGGGCTTCCGACAGCTGTACGACAAGATACCGGAACCGAGGCTCCCCTTCGAGGACGTGTGGAGGTGGACCGGCGGCAACCCGAGGATGCTTGAAAGACTCTACAGCTCTGGGTGGGCTGTGGGGAGGGTTGTGGAGGATGTGTTGCGGGAGAAGAGGTTGACGGCGGGTTTTGTGGTTAAGTGGAGGAGGTGGCTTGAGGAGGTTGTTGAGGATCCGGAAATACTCTGGACCGGCGACGTGCCTGAGGAGCTCGTCAGGGAGCTGGAGGTGAGGAACCTAATCGTCTACAACATGTACGACAGGGACCCCTACTTCTGGGTAGACCAGCCCCCACCAGAGAGGGACTTGGAGCTGGGCGTCGGGAGGGACGTGGCATGGCAGACGCCGCTACACAGGGAGGCCGTCAGGCTGGCGCTTAGGGAGGCATGAGGAGGGTCAGGCTTTCGCTCCTACCCGGGCTCGAGGTCGAGTTCACGGATCGGGATGCCGCCCTCAGGCAGGTCGAGGACTGGGCCAGGGAGGGCACGAGGTGGCCGATCGTAATATTTGGCCCGGAGGGCTGCGGCAAGTCGGCCTTACTTAGGCAGGCGGCTGCGGTGCTTAGGGATTTGGGCTACGACGTGGTCTACGTAGACCCGCTACATAGGTTCTTCACAGCCCACACCGATGTGGACGAAATAGCCAGGAAACTCGCCGACGCGGCCTCGGAGGCGTTCGGCATCGCCCAGCTCAAGCTCGCCACGTTGGCCATAGACGCCATCAAGGAGCTGCTCGATAGGTGGGGCAGGAGGAGGGTCGCGGTGCTCGTCGACGAGGCCTTCCAGGCCGTCGGGCTGGACAAGGCCGGGATTTACGTGAAGAGCCTCCTGAACCTGATAGAATACCCGCCGAGGAGCTACGATGGGATAGTGGCCGTGGTCGCCACCAGCGAGGGCGTGTCGAGAAGCGAAATCGGCCGCCATAGATGGGCCGACGCCATGCCTATGTGGAACATGCCGAGGGAGGGCCTCCATCAACTGTACGAGAAAATCCCGGGCCCCAAGCCCCCCTTCGAGGAGGTCTGGAGGCTCACGGGCGGGAACCCGGGGATGCTCTCCAGGCTTTACTTAACCGGCTGGAACAGCGGCGCCGTGGTGACGCGGCTCATCAGGGAGAAGGGGCTGACGCCGGAGTTCGTGGCGAGGTGGAGGGGCTGGCTTGAGAGGGCTGTTGAGGACCCCGAGGCCCTGTGGAGCCCGGACGCCCCCGAGGAGCTGATCAGGCAGCTGGTGGAGAGGAACCTCATCCTGTACAACATATACGAGAGGGAGCAGATATTCTGGGTCGACCAGCCGCCGCCGGAGAGGGATCCCGAGCTGGGCATAGCCAAAAACGCCGCCTGGCAGACTCCCATACACAGAGAGGCCGTCAGGAGGGCGCTGAGGGAGACGGCGTCTTCTTGACGTCCGGCCGCCGCGGCGGCGTCTGCATGTGGTGTCTGGCAGTTTCTAAAGGCTTTTAAAGAGGACTGCAGGAGTTCCCATGGCTGTTGAGCTTGTGGAGAGGTCTCTGCCCAAGCCCTCCGGCGAGGGCTATGTGGAGGCGAGGCTTCTGGAGGCGCTGGGCGAGGCGAGGCTGGCGCTGGATTTTCTGGAGAGGGGCCTTACGAGGAACGCCGCATGTAAGGCGTTTCAAGCTTGGAAGGCGTTTATGGCCGCGTTGCTACGGCTGGAGCTGGACAAGCTCAAGGCCCTCGCCAAGACCGAGGAGGAGAGGAGGTGGCTTGAGGCGAAGGCCGTCCCCCGGGTCCCCACCACTAAGATGAAGGAGCTGGGTAGGCTTCTGGAGGAGGCGGGTCACTACGGCATATCCGCCTGGACTGCACTAGCGCTTGACCTCCACGACTATCAGTATAATGGCCCCGACCCGGACATGGCCCTTTCTAAATACGCCACGCGCCAGTCGGCCGCCGCCGACGCCCTGCTACTCCTCAAAGAGATCACCAGACGCGTGGAGGCGCTAAGAGGACGCGTCAAGTGGGCCGACGAGCTTGAGAAGGCGCTGGAGGAGGCGAGGAGGGCCTTGACGCCTTGAGGCCTCTTGGACAACGCCACCTGCGCCGGCTAATGGCGCGGCGGCTCCTCCATCTGCCGGGTAGCAGACGGAGCAGACCCCTGAGATCAAGATCCTCCGCAACGGAGCTCGACCAAGCCGTGAGGGGGCTCACGCTTAAGCCCCCGACGCCATGCCAAGCTCGCGAAGAGAACAAACCCTTCAAGAGATCAAAACTCAGCGAAAACGTGAAACAAAGAATAGAGAAAATACAATCTATGGAGCACATAGGCGGCGAACCGCTGAAGGAGAAATCCGCTGAAAGGATGATATAAATACAGGCTCCGTTTAACTCGTGGGCCTCGTCTGGGCAGTGGCCAGGAACCCCGACACGGGCAGGCACGCAGCCGCCAAGGCGCCTGTCGATACGGGCGCCGCCTTGACCGTGGTCCCGAGGAGAATCGCCGAGGAGCTCCAGCTGCCCACAACAGGCAGGAGGAGGGTCGCGACGGCGAAGGGCGCTACGGAACTCGACGAGCACGTAGGCGTCGTGGAGGTCATGGGCAGAAGGGCCTACACGCACATACTCGCATCAGACGATATAGACGTCGTGCTGATCGGCGCAACGACGCTGGAGACCCTAGGCCTCGAAGCAGACCCAGCCGCGGGGAAGCTGAAGGAAGCCGCGACGTACCTACTCTAAGCGCCGATGAGCCCGCGTGTGCCGCAACGACGCCTCCCCGTGGCTCACCGGCCTCAGAAGAGCCGAACCCATCCAAGTCGCTCAACACGGCGCCGCGTAGCGGCCCCTCGCCGCCGACACAACACCGCCGAAAAGCCGTAGAGACCCTCGCCGAGGCAACGATCAACGCCGTGAGAAGCGCCGCCGGCGAAAAGGCGCTTGAGACAATACGGCAGAGGGGCTACCTGGACCGGCACACCTACAT
>Ga0080005_130468_pt1 | contig 17701 bp, 14 predicted proteins | sample JossMetagenome_2_FD_69208 | JGI IMG/M metagenome (GOLD analysis project Ga0080005, IMG submission 69208) | Hot spring sediment microbial communities from Joseph's Coat, Yellowstone National Park, USA - JC3_ASED (SPADES assembly) (version 2) | ecosystem: Environmental > Aquatic > Thermal springs >... | reverse complement strand
TAAAACCGAAACCACCGAACCTCACATGGACTGGGTGCAGTATGTAGTCCTTGTAGTTCCACGGCTCGGCAATAATCTTGTTAAGGGCGATCAATAGAAACGTGATGCATGAGCCACTGCATTCGCTGTCCTCCATGTGGTTCATAGACGTTGCGTACTGAGTAACAGCCTCCTCAACAATCACATGCATTGGTATCCCTGTCTTCTCGGACAGGGACTTAATGAGTTCGTGCGTGCTCCCCCTAACCTTGATGTGAGTCCACTCACTACTCATTGCTTCACCACCCCGCGGGTTAACCAAACTCGTGAAAACTCCCGTGGGGCGCTTCCTGACCTAACCAAGAACCCACCGTGGGTGCCCATCGTGAAGGGTTCGTGAGAGGCTCCACGGAAAAGCACGGAACTTGTTAACCAACTTTTGACATGGGGCTTCACGGAAAACCACCTCATATGTGTATGGCTGATAGGATTATGGCCAGTATTACAATCGCCATTATTATGAGAAGCCCTATCTGGAACCACTGGCTCGAAGTGACTTGCTTAAACCTCGCTAATGCCTGCGTCAGCTTAGTCAGTGTTGTGCCCGTGTTGAACATGAGCAATGAGGACTCACTCAAGTCATTAACAGCCCCGCTAGCCGCCTCAAGCAGTGCAGACGCTAGCCTCCTAACGTCAATAGTCACGGTGAGCTTGGTATCAGTTATGGGCTCGTGGAACTCCGCATCCACCTTAGCCCCGCGCTCTCTCCACAGCCTCTCCACCACGTCGGCGAGAGCCGCCTTAACCTCAATAGAGCTAGCCTTGGCAGCAAAAGCCCTGTAGGCTAGGTCAGCATCCACGGCTAGTAGTGGGTCGAAGCTCGCCGCAACCATCATTTTAGCGCCGGGCGTGCTTGCGATGGGTATGCCTATGGCAAAGTACAGGCTGGAGCCGTCCTCAAGCCTTAGGGCGTGGTCCTTGTTGGGTATGAAAACGACCTGGCTCGCGTTCCCCAGTCTAAGCATCATTGGTCCAACCACGTCCCCAACCGCGATCCTACTCGCCGTGCCGTTCGGGTGAACCACAATAACCCACGTCCTGCCACCCTTAGCCCTCCTCCTACTGAGCACATGGAGCACTAGAAATAGGATTAGGAGGGCTGGTAAGCCAATGATCAGGACTGGAACGAATGAAGAGAAGAATGACTGAGCCATCCCGAAGACTGAGGGTGATGCCGCATGCGTGACAGGCGGTGCAGGCGGTGTCGGTCCACTCACCTCCCACCACCCCCTGTGGCAACGACTTCCTCCTCCTCACCTGGTCTCCTGGGCATCTCTGGTTTCCTAGACGTCATGGGCAACTTGCCGTAGGTCAATGCATGGGACAAGGCGTTTAGCGGGAACGTGCTTGCCCATGTTATCAATGCTTCCACGTCCATCGCCGTGACCCTAATTATATAGCGACTACCGTCCCTATTCATGACCCAAGCCTTTCTGAACAAGGCAATACCCTTCGCGGTATCCTCCGTGCTCTCTATCTCCTTGGCTATCTCCATGATTTTGCCATGTTTTGCAAGAAGCCTGATCGACACGAGTTGGGCGAACCTGTAGTACGATGCGTACTTGTCCACGTACATCAACATGCTCGGGGAGTGCAGGACTTGCTCGGGCGTTGTCTCCTTAATCAAGTCATTAAGCTCGGCGTTCATGGACTCCGTGGGCGGGGTCTTGGTTATGAGTTTCGGTATTGTTGATTGAACAACTTCCTGGTTCACATCGTGGACACTAATGTTCTCTAGAACACTCGATTCTCGTTCTTTCTCTCTAGATTTTGGCATCACTGCAGTGTGTATTCAATAATTAAAAAACTATTGGTCGTTAATGAACCGTGGTTCTCCATAGATTGTTGTGCCGTTGGGGAAAACAAGCAAGACCTGCAACCAGGGGTTGCAGGTGGTGGAGTACACCGTGACTAGGGAGTGGGGTGGTGCGGTTATGCCTATCGGTACTGGCGTAATGTCGCCTATGGTTATTGAGGTGGCGTACGTGTTGTCTAGCACGACCACGATTGATTGGTTGCCGATGCCTGCCACGGAAACCACTGCAGTGTTGTCCGTAGTAGTATTGAGGTAGAGACATGACAGGTGTGGGTTAAGGGTGTGTTGCATGTAGAGGGAGCGAGCCACAATGCTTGCTAGGACGCCCAGCACCGTGAGTAGCACAGCCAGGGTTGCCCTAAGTACCAACACCTTTCTCCTCATGCCTGCATCCCCATCCCCAAAGTCCTAATTAAGTAATAATAAGGAATATTCCTGGCGTCTTGCTTAGCCTCTTCCCAACTTGAGTACTGGAGACCCATCGCCTGTAGTGCCTGGAGCACGATTGTCCTAGCCACATCCCTGGCAGGAGGTGGCGCGGAGTCAATACAGGCAAAGAACTCACTCACTGAGTTAGCCCTCCTGCACCTATCGAATATTCTATTGACATTCCGCCTGACACGCTGTGCCTCCCTACTGATTACTCCCTGCGTCACCGCGGTGGGGCTCACCTCGCGTTTAAACAAACTCATACCGAGGATGCAAAAGGAAAAAGGAGAAATAAAAGGTTGTGGTTTTGAAGGGGAGGTTTTAACTGCGATTGTGACTGTTACTCCCAGCCTTCCTGCGTATGCCTTAGGTATATGATTATGAGCACGACGGCGATTATGACTATCACCATTGCGAAGAGCAGGCCGATTATGTTGCTGAAGTTAAACAAGTACTGGATCACATTCACCTTGGACGGTATGGTGACGCCCGAGCTATTCATTTGCCCAAGCACAAACCACAGTATGCCGCCTACCAACGTGGCTATGAACAAACCGATTATCAAATGCACGAAGTCCCTAACACCACTCCTCAGCGTCGGTCTCTCAGCCATCCTGACTGGCAGGAACATCCCTGGCAGTGTTATGTACTTCATACTTGGTCAAGGAAAACGTGTTTTGGGTATTTAAAAGGGTAAAAATCGGAGGTACTTACTGCGTTCTGTGGGTTGTGGCTAGTGCTGCCCCTGCAACGAGCAGTAGTATGCCTATCCCTATCTCCATGGCTAGCCACAGGAAGATACCAATGGCTAGGCAGATGGCTCCGCCCAGCATGAGTCCCGCTGGCAGTGATTGGTGTTTCTTCACGAAAATGATCACCAAAGCCGCGGTTGCCGCGTTTATCGCGATGATTTGTTCTGGGGTTAGGTTCCTAACGAGTGGTGCTATGTTGAATGCGCCTGCGACGTCGCCAAATGCTGGCTTGCCGACCTGGGTCTGCCCCAGGTTTATGCTCACGACCTGGCTTATGCCCTGGCAAATCGTGGTATCCAGCGGGTTACTCAGTATCTGCAGCATGACGCACGTGCTCGATTGCGGGTAAGACGCCAAGAACAACTGCGCTAGCTTGTTAAGTAAGTAGGACGGCACATAGAGGTTGAACTGCGTGGGTGGTGGTGCGTAGAAGCCACCGCTGACCAGTGCGTAGTACCCGTTGGGCATTGCCTGGGATACACCGAAGACTAGGTTGCCTGACCATTGATTAAACAGTTGGGACGGGACGTTCACAGCCACCTGAAGCAAGGAGTAGGGCGTGGTTGCCGTGTCGGGCATGTACAAGTACCTAATCTGCGGGTAGTAGCTAAGGAGTATGGCGGGTACACCTACGGTTCCGTTCAGAAACATGAATATGGGAGCCAGGGAGTCGTTGCTCACGAAGCCTATAAAACTAAACGGCATCTTGATTATGGCGACGCCCATTAGCGAACCTACGTTACTCCATGCCGTGATGTTCATGTACTGCACCGTGTACTGCTGTAAATTATTATTGATAATCGCCAACGCAGGCGTTAGGTACCTCGGGCTTGTTGTGCCGTTCACGTACATGTAAATCGGCGTGTTGAGGAAGTTGATGAATGAGGGTAGCGGGTAGTAGGTCATGAATGAGTTGTTCACCACAGTCTCATTAAGCCAAACGCCCTGGGCGATGAATGCCAAGTTTGTGGATGTGAGGATTTTGCCAATCACCGTCGGCACAAAGTAGGCACTACCACCCACGAGTATTTTCGTTATGCCGAGGGACTGCACCCACGCTGGGTTGAAGGCGTACGTCCTCCCGTCCACGCCTGTGAACGTGGTTATTGCGTTGGGTGGGTTGGTGATGTTCCACGAGAACTCCGACGCCGTGACGCTAACCCCACCGAGCTTTATCGTGAACGGACCCGTGCTACCCGTCCCATTCACCATGGTTGCATTGTACGCCTCGATGGTGGTTGCGTTCCAGAAACTAGAGAGGGAGCCGCCTATGAACGCCGTGCCTAGGGGTATGAGGAGCCTTGAGTTGTGGGGCGTGGGCGGTATAGTGTACGTCGTCTCGTTGGAAACACTGAAGTAAACACCAACCCCGTTCGGCGTGACGCCCAGCGTCTCATTATCGCCTGGGTTCACGGCGAAGTATATCGGGTACGCAGTTGCGGAGGAACCCAGCGGTACCCTGTACGTGCCATTTATTGTAACCGCGGGGTACGTACTGACGCTCGCCAGTAAGTCCAACGTCACATTCACCACCGTGTAGCTGGCGGTGTTCCACAGCAAGGGTAGTTCCCCGAAGAAGTACGTGTTTCCGCTAGCCACTGGCACGTAGAGCACTGCTGTGCTTGCCGTGGACGGCACAGTATAGGAAGTAGCGTTGATGGGTAAGTACGTGTTAGAGAAGGTGTTTGGGGTGATGCCTATTGTCTCCGTGTCGCCGCTTACTTGATAGAACGCTATTGTGTATGAGGTGACGCTTGAGGAGAACGGCATTCTGAGTGCTGTGGTGTTCAAGGTAACGGCTGGGTAGGCAGTTACGGTGGGTAGGGCGTACAGGGACACAGTCACGTTAGTGCTCCCGCTAATGCTCGGGCTGGTTAGGTACTCGGGACCCACGTAAGCCCAACCCGTGGTTGGGGCGGGTACGTAGTACGTATTTCCAGCCGTTATTGGTGGGTTGTGGACGTAAACGGTATATGGGACTGACGGCGAGACCGAAATAGTGCTGACGCTTGCGTTTATGTAGATAGCCAATTGGCTTATTGAAGACGTGGTTGCTGATGCTGAGTACGTGTTACCTGCCGAGTCCGTGTAGGAGACGGAAAAAACGAAAGAAATACCCGTTGGGGATCCACTTGGTATTGCGAATGCCACGAAGTTTGTTGCTGTGCTTGTGTATTTGCCGTAGTCCCCAGGATACACACCCACATTGTTGGGTGGGACATTTATCGATTGGCAACTGAGCATTTTTGCTACTGAGCTTGAGACTGTGGTGGGTAGTTCATACACGTTCGTTGGGCAGTTGGTGGGCGTGATTTGCCCACCTGTTGGGAAGGTGTTGGTGCCTTTATCGCTGAAGTACAGCAAATAATCAATATTGCTTAGGCTGTATGTGGTGCCCGAAATGGTTACATTGAAGGAACCAAGGGCTGGGTTGCCCGCCGTGTTTGTGACGTTCTGCGTGAACATTAACTTGACGTAGAGGCTCGCCGAGGTTGTCCATGGGAACACCATTGCGTCGCCAGTCGCTGGTTTAATGTTGAGGGCGTACTGGGTGCCAGGCACGTAGGAGGTGCCCTCACTCGTTGTTCCAATTGAGACTTGGGCAGTACCCACGGTGTTGTCTGCTGATGAAGTCGTATAGATAGTCGCTACATATAGGTAGTACCCAGGGCTTAGGCATGTGCTTGGTCCAGGCACGGCTGGGTTAAACCAAGAGCCGCTGGGGACAGTCGCTGAGTAGAAGGTTATGTAGAACCAAGTAGAGTTACCGAACATGTAAGTGCCGTAGAACGTGGCGCCGGCGCTTTTTACGTCTGCGTGGAAGTACAACTGCCCACAAGTCTCTGAGGGGACATTAATCACCGCAAGAGCCGCAAAAACACCGTAGCCCAAGTTAAAGGTGTAGGAAGAGCCGATACTGACTGTGCTATTTACCGCTACACTGCCTTGGTACATGTAGTTGTTAAGTGTTGATTGGCTTGAGAACTCAACCCACAGGGCGGCGCCGGATGCGCCTAAATAATTCTGTATTTGGTCGTAGGTCGCTGAACCAAGCGTGTTCATTGGTGGCAGTATCCAGGTGACGGCTTGTGTGCTGTACATGAAGGAGGCACCGCCCCAGTAATTCCCGAACGTCGCAGTCGAACCAGCACTTGTTTGGACTGGGACCCACACTACCCACGTGGTTGCCAGTGCCGAGTAGGCAACAGTCACTAGAGCCAGCACTGCAGTGACTACCAAAGCCCTGGTTATGAAAAACCTAGACATCAAGTGGCTACTCAAAGAACCAACTTAAAACCTTAGCCGAACAATGGTTTTGAGACTGGTTTAGCAATGCGGTTGTTGGTTAAATCGTGAAACAACGTTTCACGAAAACCGTGAAACAGCTACTAGTACTCCTTGTTAGATAATCACGGGCTTGTTTTTGAAAAAGTAGGTGATTTAGGCATTGTGCATCATAGCACAAGCACTTCACGCATTGCACCAGGTCTGGCTAACTCACCAGCCACAGCCTGGGGCTGGGGCATCCATGATGGGAACCACAGCAGGGGTATCAGGAACGGCGGTAGCGGCGGTGTGGCGGTGGGTGGCACGGGCGGTGCAGGCACACCGGTGGTTGGCGGTGACTGAACACCCTGCCCTGTCGTTGGTGCTTCCTGAATGGTTATGGGCGGTAGTGGCGGCGGTGGTACTTCCACGGGTGTTATGACCACCGGTGTTACTTGTGTGTAGTACTGCCTCGTGGACTCCGCACCCGTGGGCGCCAACGCCCTCAATAACTCAAGGACGCCTGGTGGTGACACATTAATCCTGCCTGGGGCGTGCCAGCTAAACGAGAGTAGGTTGCCGGCGGTCTCCCTCAGGTTGCCGGGCAAGACGCCCATGACCGGCTCCTCATTGAGTATGCGCTCCCTCACTGGTGTTATTGGGGCGCGACCACCACCCAACCTCTCGATTTCTTTCCTAGCTATTTCCTCCGTAGTTTCACCGCCGCCACCAATAACCACATGCACGGGCACAACCGGCGCACCACCAACACGTGCCCCACCACCCAAGCCCAGCCCTGTGGCTGCGGATAGGTACTCACCAACACCCTCTCCTGCACCTACTCCCTCCACCACACCCTGTCCTTGCTCCTGCCCTTCTTGTTGCTTCTGTGTTTGTATTGTTGGGGGTGTTGATAAACCCATGGGCAACAACACACCGACAACAGCACCAGCACCGGTTCTCGTGGATGCCACAGTCTCCCTCTCACCTGTGGTTGTTGTTGGTAGCCGCAAACGCGGTGTCGCTCGTGTCACTGTACTTGTGGTTTCCGTAGCTTTAGCACTTGTGGTTGGCATAGGCAAGGAAACACCACCAACGCGTGTCTTGCCACCCAAGCCCAATCCCGTGAGTGCTGGCAAGTACCCACCAGCACCTTCACCACCACCCACCCCCACACCCACTTCCTCACCCACTCCCTGTCCCTGCCCTTGCTCCTGTCCTTGTTGCTGTGCCTGGGTCGTTGGGGGTGTTGATAAGCCCGTAGGAAACAACACACCGGCAACAACACCGGCGCCAGTGCTTGTGGTCTCCCTCCCGCCTGTGGTTGTGGTTGTTGGTAGGCGCGACTGCGGCGTTACATGCACCACCACGCCCGTGTTTTCCGTAACTTCAGCACCCGTGGTTGGTATGGTAGGCAAGGAGACGATAGGCATGCGGATAGGGCACGCTTCTGCCTCGGTGGTCTTCGTTGGTGCAGTAACACCGATTGGTGTTGGGAATAAGCGTAAGCGTTCTATGGGGGGCGGCGATTGTATTGGTTGCAAGATAGACGCACGGGTGGGTGGCGCCTCTGCCTCGGTGACTTTCGTTGGTGCAGTAATTGGTGTAAGGGACGGAGTCAAGTGCTCTATAGACTTTGGTGGTTGTACTGTTGGCGTAGTAATACTAACGCTTCTTGTGCTGACACCCAGTGTTGTGGGTGGCTGTGTAGGCAGAGCATGAGGCAAAGCCCTAGCACCAGCCCTTAGCAACTCGGGGGCTGCCTTCGTGACCGAGGACGCGGTCTCCTCGGCGAGCCTTAGACCGGTCAGTGCCGACAGGTACTTGGTGGTGCCTTCCTCGGTCTCCTCACTCACCAGCTTCCCAAGCGGTGGGGCTGCCTCTGTCTCTATCTCGGCGGTGGTTGGGAGTGCCCTAATGCCAGCCGCACCCGTGGGCACGCTCCTAACAACCCTCTCCGACTCAGCCACGGTCTCAGCCTCCTCGGGCCTTAACCTACTGATGTATGGGGCGTACTCGCCAGTCGTTACTTCACCCAGCTCCTCCGCCCTGGCTGTCGAGACGGGTGCAGTCCTCAGTAGCTCGCCCCACCCGCCCATGAGCTCGGCGCTCGCCTTCGCACCGGCGTGGGTGTACAGGGGCGTGCCGACCTCCGTGAGTGCCTGGAGAGGTCTAGCTGTGATTCCCGTCTCTGCTAGCTCGTTCTCGACCTTGGAGAACAACCTCATTAGCGCGTATGGGTCTGCCTTCAACGTGACCAACTCACCCAACACCCTCCTTAAACCACCGAGTCCTGGGACTACGAGGGATCCCGGCGCCCTTAGTAACGCGCCTGTGCCGACAACCTCCGAGCCAGGCATTGTCTCTAGAAGTTGTCTAGCGCCTATGGGTACCTCGGTCATGCCGAAGGCGTACGGCATATAGAGCCTACCGAAGGGGGCGGTGCTTGCCGTGATGTCGAACACACCCACGCCGGGCGTTATGATGCTCCTCTGTGCCTTTTGTACATACGGCAGAACGTTCTGGAACCACTCGTAGAACAGGCTGGCAGGCGTCCTGCCCGTCCTAGCCATGATGTCGCTGATTAGTGTTGGGCTAAGCCCACGCATGTACTGCGTGGCTAAGCCACTGCCTAGACCCAACACTAGCTGTGGGTTCCTCTCCAAAACCTCTGGTGGCTGACCCAATAAGCTAGCCAGGAGCGTGTAGTAGGCGTTCCTAAGTGCCTCCACCTGGTTTGCGCTCGCAGTCAAGCCGAGCATTTCAACCAACTCGTTAGGCGCAGCGGCGATAGAGGCACCAACAAGCGACCTGTACGCCCTGATTTGCTGTGGCGTTAGGAAAGCCGTCAATTCGCTGGGTAGCCCGGGCACGTTAGTCCTTATTCTAAATAAGTAGAGCGGTTGTATGTCGTAGAGAACCTCACCACCGGGAGGTAGTTGCAACTGTATTGCGAGCCTCTGGGCGATGTCCTTCACGGCTTGGTCAAGCTTGCTAACCGGCACCGTCATGCGCATCCTCGCTAGACCGCCCTCCCCCATGGCTGGGGCTGTCAGTTCTACGTATTTGCCGTCCTTGGTGACCCTCGCCACCAACGCCACACCCGTAGCCTCACCGCCCGGTAGCCTGTATGCGATTGGTATTAGGTAGCCGTAACGCTCGATGCCCGTGATTGTGCCTGTGCCTGTCTCAAGCACGGTCTTGCCGAGCCTCAAGGCACCTGGTGCCCCCTCGCCAAGCACCTCGGTCAGCCTGGCTGGGGTTCCCGAGGCGCTTGCGATAACGAGCGGGAACGAGTACCTAAACGGCGTGTACCCAGCACCCTTGAGCAAGCCACGCAACTCCTGCGTGAGCGGTCTCGTGTACGGCATAACGGCTTCGCCAAGCGGACCAACCTCGCCAAAGAGTTGCCTGTATGTGTAGTACTCCCAAGGCATTGGGAATGCCTCGGCAAGTGGTCTCCCTATGACCTGCATTGCACCACCGACCCTCTCCATGGTTGTTCCAACCGCGCCGAGTAGGTTTGTTCCTATGTTTCTTAGGGCTGTGGCGTACTGGGCATAGCGAGGCAACATGTAGAACTCGGGCGTGCCCTCTGGGATTGTTCTCGCTAAACCACTCAGTGCATACCTCTCAAGCCTGCCTCCAAGCCTTGATGCCAACTCGCCGGTGCCAACCAACGCCTCGCCAGTGAGCTTACCAAGCCAGGCGTACGGGTCTATCAAGTTGCCCACGGCACCAACACGCTCAAGCGAGCTGCCGAGTCCTATCAACCTCTCTGACGTCAAGCCGAGCCTGGGCAGCGTCCTCGCTAGCAAAGGAGCCCTCTCGGCAAGCCACATACCGAACCTCGCGCTCAACTCAGGGGTTAATTGGCTGGCGAGCGTCTCCTCGCCAGCCATTCCCAAACCAACGCCTTTTGCTATACCACCAACCGCACCAACACCGGTGAGTATGATGGGTAGGTTGTAACCGATGGCTCCGATTACGGTACCCGGCGAAACAACCAACTTATTATCTTTTACGTATGGGTAGAACGCCTCAATGAGTGGTGTGATTGGGCGAACCCACCCAGGTAGTCTAACCTCCCACTGCGGGGCGACTCCTTGCCACGCCTGCATGTTCTGCTGGTTAATCCAGCTAGCGGAGGACTGTAGGAACTGCCCTGCCTGTGCCAGGGGCACACCAACACCGAGCAGGAACTGCGTTAGGGGGCTCCTTGGTCCAGTTATGGTTGATGTGCCGATTAACGGAGCCTCCGCAAGCCCTACAGAAGCCACACCAATCCCGCCGAGTATGCTGCCCGCCAGGTTCTCAATCCCGGCGAGGGCGCTTGAGCCAAGCGTGAGGGCGCCCAAGTACCCATACCCCCCTATTTTTTCTAGCGGGTTCCTGCTTCTTGCTGACTGCCTCGCTAACTCCAACTGTGACTGGTACCAACTACCCAAAGCCTTTTCCCAACCAGGTATGTTTTGTCCTTGGGTGGTTGCTGTGTCTGGTATCTGTATCTGCGTGCCTGGCGGTAGCTTGGCTAGGGACTGCATCAATGCGCTGCCTGTGAGCACGCCTCCCAAGCTTCCTTGCGCCAGTGAGGTTGGCGTCACATTGAGTATGGATGGACTTAGCAACAGGTTCGGTTGTAGTTGTTGTGCGTACTGCATGACTTGTTGCACCACCTGCTGGGCGTACTGCCCCTGCTGTATCAACTGCTGTATCTGCGGGATGCCTTGGTACTGCCTCAAAAATGGGTACACGGACTGCCAAGCGTTACTGACTTGCTGGCCCATAGCAACGACTTGGCTAACCCAGTCCAGGTACGCTTGCGGGTTGGCTTGTGGGTTCGGCTGGTTCTTGAGCAACTGCATGAACTGATTATAGGTACTTATGAAGCCCTGTACATTCGGGCTTGTGAGCACGTAATTAACCAGGTACCCCTGGGCTATCTGGTTTGCCGTGCTTGCCTGTGCCTTCAGTCTATTCGCCAGGTCGGTCAAGCCCATTGATTGTGCCTGGCTGGCTAACTGGTTGAGTTGGTTGGCATAGGCTTGCCACTGCTGGTACGCGTTCTGGTAGTAAACGTTCTGCATCGAAGTGTAGAAACCAGGCTCCGTCCTAGCCAGGGCACGCATTAACTGAGGCGACAGCCTCGGACCTTGTGGGTTGGGCGTGCTAGGTAGCTTGCTCAGTATTGTTAATTCATTAATTAATGTATTTAGAGACTGGGTGCCTATGGGTAGGTTGTACTGCTGGGCTAGGTCCTTCAGTTGCTGGGCGTACTGGAGGGCTTGGCTGTAATTGCCCGACTGCATGGATTGGTTTATCTGCGTTATGAGGTTGTTCGCTGTAGTCACTGCGAACTGCTGCTTGGTCATTGTTGGGCTTGGGTTCACACCCCAATTAACTACGGTGTTCGCATAATTGATGTACGCCTGTGCGTACTGCATTGCCTCCTTGATGGTTGGGTTCTGCATCAACTGATTGTACAGGGCTGGGTTGTTTTGCTTCAGGGCGTTCATGTACGCCAGGAAGGACTCTGCCGAGTTGATGCCGGGCCCGTATGCGAGACCGTGTGACTTGTAGGTAGAAACGACACCTTGAGCCATGGATATCGCCGTGTTCTGTATGGCGGCATCAGTGCTCGGTGTAGAGCCACCAGTGCCAGCACCGCCACCCGTTGCAGGTGGCTTACCACCCCCTGCACCAGAACCACCTCCGGTTCCCGTCGTTGGTGGTGGTCTCCTGGCACCACCGTGCCCCACCACACCGCCAGGCGTGTGCTGGAAAACAACTCCTTCGCCACTGTCCGTGGTGGGTGGCGGTGTTGGTGGTGGCGTTGAGGATGGCTGTGGTGTTGTTTCACTAGTGACTGCTTCCTTTAGGGACTTCACTGTTGGTGCAACGCCCTCCAGCAAAGCCCTAGTTGATTTAATAGTTGGCGTTTTTGTTGTTTCTGCAAGTTGTGATGCCCTTTCCAATGTTGTGGTTTCAAGTGAAGTTCTTGCTGGTGATACTTCCTCAGTTTTTGTTTTTACCGTTGGCGTCAAACCTTCAAGCAATGGCGCACCTGGCTTGACTGGGTGTGTGGCGACCTCTTCTGCGTGGCTTATGGAAACACTCTGCGTCTTGGTTTGTACTTGTTGAACAGGTTGTACCACCACCTCGGTGGTAACAGCTTTCCCTAACGACTTTATCGTTGGTGCAATACCCTCAAGCTTTGCTTGACTTGGCTTGACTGGTGGTTGAACAATAGTTTCCTTTGATTCACTACTAGTGCGCTGGACAGTTGCTGTTGTTGACTGTGGTTCTGGTAAGTGAAGTACACCTACTGTTGGTGTCATACCTTCTAGTTTCGGCGCACCTGGCTTAGCCGGGTAAATTTCTGTGCTAGTTGCAGAAATAGCCTGCGCCTTGGGCTGTGCTTGCTGGATAGGCTGTGGTATCGTTCCAATATCAACGGCTTCCCTTAACGACCTTGCTGATGGAGCTGTACCCCCCAGCAAAGTCTCGGTTGGTTTGATAGCCGGCGGTGTTGGCGATTCCGCAACCTGCGGTGTCTTTATCGGTGTTGTCACCACAGGTGGGGTAGTAGTTTCCGCCTTTGCCACCGGCGTAATACCCTCTAGCGATGGTGCGCCCGGTTTCGTTGGTACCAATTCAGTACTTCCTTGAACCACAGATTGTTGAGCAGAAGCAACGGCTTGCTTAACGGCTTCGGTGGTCGGCGCTATACCCTCAAGCTTCGGTGCAGTTACTGTTGATATCCCGGGCATTGGTTCACTTGGCTTGGGTGGCGTTAGCTGTGGCTGAGGTGGTGATGGTACCTCAGGCTTAACCGATACAGGCGTTTTGCTTATGCCCTCGGCGCCCTCAAGCAATGGCGCACCGGGTTTTGATGGCGGTGTTACAACATGCTCGGTTGGGGTTGGTTCGACAACCGCCTTTAGGGAAGTCACCGACGGTGCAACACCCTCTAGCAGTGATGTACTGGGTCTTGGTGTGACAGTAGTAGGGGGTGCCTGCAGTTGCGGTTGGGGCTGTGGCTGGAGCGTCGCCCCTACTGTTTCCTTCAACCCGCTCGGTGTTGGTGTCAATCTTTCGAGTAATGCCTGGGGAGCTGGCGTTGTGGGTGTGGTTTTCAGTAGTGATAGCGGTGGTGAACCCGTGGTCTGTGCCGTCAAGCCCTCCAGCAAGGGGCTACCCGGCTTAGGTAGTGTGGGTGGCGGCATCATTGGCGTTATCTTCAGCGGTGATGGCTGTTGTGACTGAGGCTGAGGCGGTGTCGTACCCACGACCGTCTTTAAATCACTAACCGACGGAGCAACACCCTCAAGCATGGGTGCACCAAGTCTCGCCGGTGTAGGCGGCGTTGTTGTTGTAGGTGGCGGCGGTTGCAACTGCTGTGTTGGTGCAGTTGTTGGTCGCGGTTGAGGTGTGCTGGTGGGTATCGCCGGCGGTGCCGACGCCTCGGTAGTAGCCCTTGTTGATTCCGCACCTGGCTTGTTAGTCTGCATCTGGGGGGTGTGCCAGACGGGCATGCAACGGACGCTCCCGCCCATGGTTGTGCAAACCCACGTCAATGAGGACTGCGGTGGTGATTGCCTTTGGGTGTCGCTACCGGAAACACTGCTTGTTGTATTGACGGTCACCCCCTCACGAATTGCGTGACCCGGTTTGGGTAGCGACGGGGGTGCCTGTGCTGTGCTTGGTTGCGACTGTTGCGTTGGCGTCGTTGTTGGTTGCGGTTGAGGCGGTGGTCTGGGCGGTAGGGACTCCCCCTGCTCCCTAAACACCCTCGGCGACAGCACGTGAAACACCTGTATCGTTTTTAACCCACATCGCTTTAAACACCATTTTGGCGCCTTAGAGCGGCACGTATCTCGGCGGTCTCCTCACTGGCGGTGGGTTGGGGTTCCAAAACTCCCAAGGCTCAAGGGTGGGTGGTCCCCATATTGGTGTGGGTAGCTCAATCGGTGGTCTCGGTGGGTTTGCAGTGGGTGGCGATGGTGGGATGGGGATTGGTGTTGGTATTGGGTGCCTAATAGGCACAGTGGGTGGTGTGGGCAGTTCAATGGGTCCGAGACCCACTGGGTTTGTTCCTATTTGGCTCAGTATCTCGTTGAATTCGGGCGGCGGTAATTGAACGCCGACAATTAGCGGTGTCTCGATTGGTGGTGCGCCAGGTCTCGGTGTTGGTGTCGGTGGCCTCCACACGCTCGCTCCCGGTGGCGCGGTCATTATCCCTGGTCTATAGGCGGGCATCAAGGTTTCCTTTCTTTTACTGGTATATAAATACTTTAACTCACCAAAGAGCCAGCCCCGCGACCCTCCTCGGTGGGGCTAGCCTCGGGAGTACTACCTCAATGCTTGGTGGGGGTGGGGGCGCCACTGGTGGGCGTGTCGCTAGTAACTCCTCAATGAGCCTGGGTGGTTGTTGTTGTGTCGTGGGTGGTGGCGGTGGTGTTGGGGATGCGAGTGTCACCTCTATCGGTGCTGTGGGTCTCGGTGGCTGGGTTGGTTTGGGTCTCTGTGGTGGTTGTGTGGGTGGTGTGTTTGCTATAGGGGTTGGTGGTGCGTAGGCTCTCATTAATGCATTGAAGAAGTAGGCTTCATTGGAGCCTGGTCCGCCTATGGGCACCCCGTTCACGCTCGTTATCAAGCCGGTGTCGTTGACGCCCACAATGCCCACGCCGGGGACGGGCACGTAGTAGTTCACGCTCCAGGGCGTGATTTCCGCATACAGTGCGTGGCTGAGTATGTTCCTCCATGGTTGGTTCGAGTGACTAATGAACGTCCTTATCACACTCAGTGGGGACTGGCTCGTGGCTTGGGGCTGCTCCTGCCTGGGCCTGGGTGGGCGTTGCTGCGGTGGCTTGTTGAATTGCTGTGTGAATGGGTTCAGCGACATACATGTACACCCCGCATGGGGCAAATAAAAGCTTTAATAGTACTGGGGTTGGTTGCGGGTGTAGACCTCAATGGCTATGATTATTATGCCTATGCTCAATAAAACAGCAACCACGGTCTTGTTACCCAACCACTGGCTCAATTGCGTCATTGGTGAACCAACGTTGTTAGCCATTGTGTTGAACAGGTTGCTCCATGGGTCGCTGGTGTTCACGTACTGGCTAATTGAGTTGCCGACCAACTGCGTCCCGTTATAAATGCCCCTGGCTGGCACGACTAACGCCTTGAACAACCAGGTGCCCAAGAACACCAGTGCTATTATCAAAGCCACAATAGTCCCAGCACTAATCACGTCCCTCCTCCTGTCTTCGTAGTACATCAATTAACGAGCAATAAGGATTTATTTAAGGGTTAGCGCATGATTGATGTGTCCCAGGTCAGTGTTAAGTACACACGCATTGATAGGGAGTACGAGGGTTGCCTCGCGGAGCTTAGCAACCTACTTGCGGAACCACAACCTGGTGACATCAAGAAAGTCCCACCAGGACTGCTAGAGCCTCGGAAGTTCCTTGAGGAACTTTATTCGATCATTTACGACTGCATAGAGCAACTAATACCGCCACCGCATGTTTATTGGTTCAGGCAAGAAAGCAAGCTCTTAACGTGCATGCAGAATGCTGGTTTGCCTATAACATCCATTGGACCCAACGTTGCGGAGTCGATATTCACTGCAGTGCAGGCTTGTACTGAAAACATCATTGCGGAGTTCGAGAAGTCCAAGAACACCAACGACATTAGGGAGAGGGAGAAGGTGTACAGGCAAGTCGTGATTAAGTGCGTCCGCCCAGCCGTCAAGTGCGAGTATGATGTGGATGCGGAGTTCGGGTTCGCCCAGGCTTACGGGTGGTTGAAAGTCTAGCCTCTAATACCTATTATATTATTATATTATTAGCACAAGACCCAGATTGAATGTTTAGATAAGTTAAAATACAACTTTTGGGTGAGATAGGCTGTGGATGAGAAATCGAGAACCGTGTTTCAGTGGTACTGGGAGCAATCAACCTTAGCCAGGAAGATTGAGGAAGCGTTACAAAATAGGTGGTTTTTGCCGGTTGATATTGTTGGTAGGAGCGGTTTTGGAAAAACGAGCTATGCGTACTATGCCTTGAAGATGGGCATTATCAAGTACATATGCGATACTGTAAAAAGAACTAACATGGAAGACTGTGTTGCTCATATTGAGAAGAATTATGGCGAGATATGCATGTGCAGATACTGCGATGAGCCCGATGGCTTGGATAAGACGTACAAGTGGGCGTTCTATACGGGTATTACTGATTTGGAGAGGTTCATGAAGGATGCGCCAAAGCTCTTAGCAGAAGATGACTCAAGAAGGAAGATTTTGTTGCTTGATGACTTGGTGACAACATCGATGTACTCCATGGGTGGGAAATGGCGTAAGGCTTACATGATGTTTAGAGAGGTAATTAGAGTGGCTAGGAAGGGCGCATCCGTGGTTATTGTGACGTCCGTAATACCGAAGTTAGTGCCGGACATCTTGAGACAGGGTGGTGAGTTCATAAGTGTGAGGCATGTCTATAAGGACAATAGGTGGTTCTTTGTGTATGAGAGGCTTGCGAAGGTCAGCGTGCCCGAGAAGTTCGGTAAGTACGTGCGGTATGTGCCTGTTTACCAAAAGCTTTATGTGGATGCTATACCATTCATGGCGGTGTTCGGCTTGCCCAGGTGGCTTGAGGAAGAGATTGATGAGAGGAAGAAACAGTTGATTATTGATGCGTCCAGGCTTGCCCTGGGTGGTGAGAATGAGTGTAGATAGTGCGAGGTTCTCGCCAGGTGCTTTTTGGCGTATTGTGACTACGCTCATGAGTGCGAGGATTGATAGGGACATTGACCTGTACAACCTGTTAGTGACTGCCAGGGAGACTGGGCAGGCTGTGCTTGATTATGCCAGGCACAATAGGTGGCTTAGCGATAGCTTTGAGCGTGCGTACGGCATACCCATTAGGAATTATTTTGATGAGTGCATGGACAGGAAGAAACTGGAGGCTAACTATGGACCCGACTATATGGAGTACCAGTGCTGGTACTCGTTACTGCTCCGTGTATTTTTGATAATCCACGAGCCTATTAGCGCGACAGACGTGACGCAATCAGCTGTCACACAAGCGTCCGAGAAGCTTAAAGGGATGGAGAGGAGATACGGTGAGGTTGGTGAGTGAGTGAAGAGCCTTAGACGATAGCTTTATTTAAAATCAAATACTATTGCGTTAGGTTTTGTCTATTACTGTGAAGCGTGTTTGTTTTGTTATTCCGCTTATGAAACCCGCCATGTCAATGAGTGACGCCATGAACGTCCTTATTGGGTCCACCCTCGCCTTTATCGAACCGTACATAAACGCTGTTATGTAGTACGCACCAGCCACAACCCCCGTTATCGGCATGTGGATCCACGCCCAGGCGAAGAATGGGGATG
>Ga0080005_129104_pt1 | contig 17761 bp, 19 predicted proteins | sample JossMetagenome_2_FD_69208 | JGI IMG/M metagenome (GOLD analysis project Ga0080005, IMG submission 69208) | Hot spring sediment microbial communities from Joseph's Coat, Yellowstone National Park, USA - JC3_ASED (SPADES assembly) (version 2) | ecosystem: Environmental > Aquatic > Thermal springs >... | reverse complement strand
GAATAGTTAAGCGGGGGTGCCCGAGCCTGGTCAAAGGGGGCGGACTTAAGATCCGTTGGCGTAGGCCTGCGTGGGTTCAAATCCCACCCCCCGCACCATTTGCTGATGGTGCTTCTGGTTTCTATTCCTGTTTTCATGTTACGGTTCAATGTGATTCATGTTACAGTAGGCTTATAAGCCTGGGTGTGGTGCCTGTAATAGTGGGGTGGCGTGGTTGACTGTGAACTAATCAATATTGGGAATATTAAGAATGAGGAGAGGGTGAAAATCATCAACTACGTTATGGAGCAGAAGGGTGTGCGTGCCAGGGACCTGGGTGTAACTATTAATTTAATCAGTATGGTTAGGAGTGGTAAGCGTAGGGTTACTGAGGATTTGCTTTGCCGTGCTTTGAGTTTCCTCAGTACTGAGGAATTAGCCAGACTGCTTGGGCAGGTTCCTGAGCTTGAACCAGCCACAGTCAACGATATTGTTAGGGTTGTTGCTAGGGCTAGGGCTGATGCAAACTTCAGGGAGCTGCTGCTCGGTTACCTCGATAGGTACCTTGGTGAGTACGTTAGGTCGATGGGCACTAGGTGGGTTGTGACTGAACAGGACGTTGAGGAATTCATAAAGGCTAAGCGCTTGAAGGGGCTGAGTGAGAAGACTATTAGGGATGAGGTACGCTACATTAGGCTGGCCCTCAGTGGGTTGAATTGGACTCTCACGCCTGATGGTATCCGTGAGTACTTGGCTGAGCTTGTTAATGATGGTGAGCGTTACGTTGCGAGGCATGTGGCAGTCAGCTTAAAGTCACTATTGAAGACCGTACTTAAACAAAGGGACCCAGCACTCTACAGGCTACTCTACGAATCCTTCACAGTCTACAGGCCTAAGACCAACAACCACGTTAAGTTGCCTACACTCGAGCAGTTGCGCCAAATCTGGGCCAAGCTACCGAGTGTTGAGGCTAAGTTCTACTTCACTGTACTGGCTGAGTGTGGTCTTAGGCCAAGCGAGCCGTTCCTAGTTAGCATTGATGACCTAGACCTTGAACACGGCATGATACGCATTGGTAAGGTTACTGAAACCAAGCGCTCCTTCGTAGCCTTCCTACGCCCTGAGGTCGTGGATTGGGTTAGGGAGTCTTACCTACCAGCCAGGGATGCACTGGTTAAAGCCAAGCTTGATATCGTTAAGGCAGACTACCTAGGCGTAAATGCTAACGCCGAGGATTGGGCAAGGAGACTAATACCCTTCGACAGAGACAGGCTTAGGAGGGAGATTAAGGAAACAGCCAAACAGGTGCTTGGCAGGGAGTTTGAACTGTATGAGTTACGTAAATTCTTTGCAACATGGATGATTTCACAAGGAGTACCAGAAAGCATTGTGAATACTCTACAGGGCAGGGCGCCACCCAGCGAGTTTAGGATTCTGATTGAGCATTATTGGTCGCCGAGGCATGAGGAGTTGAGGCAATGGTATTTGCGCCATGCGCCTAAGGTGTGTTGTGGTTGAGGGCTGTTAGGCAAGTTACCATGCATCTTAACTGGTTAAAATGCATGAATCATGCATACTCACCAATACACACCATGAGTTCTAAATTCACCCACACAATCACTGCTTTACATGATTCATGCATTCTCCTCATTTTACATTGGACTTAAAACCATTGGAACACTATTTCAATTCCTCCATCACCTTTCAATTGAAACAACCATTCAATCCCCTCATAAACACCATCGGAACAGGAATGAATCATACAATGAACCCAAAACCCCATTCCAACGACCACCATTTAAAATAAACAGTAAAACTTAAAAACCCAAATAAAGCCAGAGCAATCAGAAGATCTCAAAGGAGAATTGAAGTCTGGACTTGCCCAGCCTCCATATGGGCTCGGGTGTAATTGGGTTGAAGATCTCAAAGGAGAATTGAAGTATTATGGCATTCACGAAGCGACCATCGATGTCAGCATGGGCAATAATAGAGGATCTCAGAGGAGAATTGAAGGCTAAGCCACTCCACAGCCATTGCAGCGCTTACCTCAGCGTGATTGGAGGATCTCAAAAGAGAATTGAAGGTGTCATTATATTTATCAACTAACGTGTTGTGATCAAAGTACCTTCGAGGATCTCAAAAGAGAATTGAAGGCCATCCTCTAAAGCCTTTTTTATTTCCTCATACTTAGGAGGATCTCAAAAGAGAATTGAAGGACGTAAGGGATCATCAACAACACGAAGATTAGCGCTTCTTTGAGGATCTCAAAAGAGAATTGAAGGCGAACTCGAACCAGTCAACATAGGGGGAACCCCCCTATGTCGAGAAGATCTCAAAAGAGAATTGAAGGCCGGGATTGGGAGTTTTGTCTGTCATCCGGGTCTCGGGATTATATGAGGATATCAAAGGAGAATTGAAGGGTCCCATTTTTGTATATGACCTTCCCTCCATTGTTGACCCACTCGCTTATGAGGATCTCAAAGGAGAATTGAAGGGCGAGACAATCCTAAACAACCAAGCCTCCCCATTAAGCCTAAGAGGATCTCAAAGGAGAATTGAAGGAAGCAACTTCGATGCGATGAACCCTAAAGCAATTAACCATCCTAGAGGGTCTCAAAGGAGAATTGAAGGAGCCAGTCCACATAGGGCGGAACCCTATGTGGATCCCCCTGAGGATCTCAAAGGAGAATTGAAGCTTAAGGCGCTGAACAACCTTGTCCAAATCTTTAACCACGAGGATCTCAGAGGAGAATTGAAGTGCCAGGAGCCTCATCATGCCCCTTACTATTCACCCTCAGGATAAGAGGATCTCAAAAGAGAATTGAAGGATCAGTGCGACAATCCATGCCTGTAGTTTCCTAACCCTCACGAAGATCTCAAAAGAGAATTGAAGGATTTTACAGCTAAAATAACCCCTACCGGTCTCACCCGGTTCCCCGAAGATCTCAAAGGAGAATTGAAGGCTAGCCTAGCGTTGAGGTGCCGTGGCTTGACTTGGAGATTTCAAGGGAGGGTTAGAGGGGTGTGGGGTTTCCTGAACTTGTTGAGTTTGGTTGGAGTTGGGGGGTGTTGAGGGTGAGGTGATTAGGATGCGGGGTAACTTGGTTGGATACTGCATTATAGTTAACAGCCCATATGCAGCTACGCCTCCAGCGAATCCTTTAAACTACCGCGTACCTACCTCATGCCACTGCAGCATCAGATTCAGTGAGGAATGCTGCCTAACAATGCAAGTTAGGATAAGCGGAACATCAATGGATTATACTTAGTGGTTACGGAAGAGGAGGATGCAGGTAAGGCTCGTAGACTCGTTGGGCCTTGCCGTGTTAGCTAAGAGAATAAATCCAAGACTTATTTAAAGAAGTCGAGAATATTCACGTTGTTGTTATCTTTATTCTTGGTATTTCTTTTTAATTTCGTTTCCCCTCTATTATTACTTTTATTATCATCTTCTTCGACGACTCTCCTAATCGCCTCACTTAACTTACTTTGATCAACATGCTCATTAATAATTTTAAAACCATCCTCGATCTCTTTAATCTCTTTTACCATTGTTAATAGTACATCACCTACTCGCTCACCAAGACTATTCTTCACTTCAATGTCTAGGCCATTATCAATGAGTTCAAATAATGCTAAATTATCAGGAAATCCTAAGTACTTGAGAAGCGATGAACGAGCTTTTTCATGAATTTCCCTCGATAACTTCGCAACCTTAAACTGCCAATCTTCACCGCGCCAATCTAAACCGGCAATCTTTATAGCCTCAACAGGCCTACCATATTGATCACGTATGAACTTTCCCCCAAGAATTTTGACACGATATGCGAGATAATTCAGTATCATTGGGTAGTAAAACGCAATATCCTCGTCGTATGTAAGCATATAACTTACAGTATTACTAATTATTAATTTATCTATTCCAGTGGAAAATGCTTCCCTGAGTAGTCTAGGTGTAAGTACACTCGAAACAAAAGTTCTTTGACACCTATATAGTATTATGAAGGTATCCTCATTCTTCACATCTTCCATGCTTATTGAAGGTTTACTCGGAACCTTGAGGTGTTTAATTGTTTCATCTAGTGCTTGATCATACTTTTCATACATCGACCTTAAAAAAGTTATTAATTTCTCCATATTCTCATTGTATAATATCTTAAATAATCGTACTATAGAAAAAGGATACACTTGGCTACGATCTATAAACCATGCAATATTATTATATAAATCATCTTTCACCACCTTAAAGGTTATGTCATCTTCATATTTATATACTGTTTTGACTTCATCGGCGTTGAGAGGCTTACATTTAAATTCATCTCTTGTCTTATCATAAGATGCCATAGATATTGCTAACCCTATAGCTGGTTTTTCAAAACTCTTCTTAGGACCCTTAAATTGCGGCCTTATTTCTGCACCTTGCCTATAGATTCTTTCAACTCCATTAAGTGTTGATCTTGTAGATGAAAAATAGTCAATTACATATTTAATGAAATCATTATATGTTTCTTTATAAATAAGATTAATTTTCACATGTTCTAATGTATCATCTTTTTCAGTACCCTTATCTATTTCCAGTACGTAACATTTCACATTAACCTCCTTCCTCATATGACTCACCCCCTCCTTAATATTAATACCGATGTTATTCCTCCATGTTTAAAGGGGTCGCCTCTAATAAATATTGCGTCACCCTCACAATTATATTTCTTAAGTATTGCATATGTAAGTAATTTCCCAACACCATGAGGGTTTGGACTATAGCTTTGCTCTGCGGGTAGAACTATACCTACAAAACCCTTAGGTTCCAAAATACTGAGTATTACATCCAAGAAAACTAAGCTCAAATCTCCTCCATAACCTGCCTTGCCTATTCTCATAATTTCATTCTTAAATGGATTAACTATGTTTTTTCTAACATAACTAGATACTTGATCTCCCCATTCAGAATCAGGTAATTCACTCAACTTTAACCATGGTGGATTTGTTAAAACTATTTCAGGTTTTATTCTCCCTAGGAACTTAATGAATATGTAAGAAACTATTGGTATTGCCCAAATCTCATTACCATACATCTGAATAAGTTTCGAAATTTCATTAATTAATTTACTATCCTCTACCATCTTCATAATTACTATCTTTACTGCTTTATTTATAAGATCTATGGGCTTAATGCTATCTATCTCATTCTTAGTTTCTTTAATATATGCGCTATTTCTTGAAATTTTCTTAAATATATCAGCTAAACGACTCTCTAACCTTGTCAGAAACATTATCAATTCGTGCTTACTTAAATTATTCAATTCATCGATACTCCACACAATTGATGTAAGCATATCAATTATATACTTTAATTCCGATATAAGCTCAGTCTCTAGTCTTATTACGTTTGATAAGAAATCTCCCCAAAAGATTAGTGGTGCGCCTGGAGGTTTTTCTCCTTTAACCTTATTGTAAGCGATCATTAATTCTGCCCTGGCTATAGCTACTGCAAGTGGAAGTATATCTAAACCAATGATACTATAATATGCCTTTTCAGGGTTCTCACCGTCTTTATTCACTTTTTCATAAAACGCCCTAACCAGGAACCTACCACTACCGCAGGCAGGATCTAATACTATTTTATTTTTAAAATCCGTATTAAAACGTGTCTTTAGATGATGTATCATAAATTCTATTAGCCACCATGGAGTGTAATATTCACCAATTTTATACCTTAAATCACGATTAATAAAGTCCTCATATAAGTGGCTGAACACATCCTCGACAACTGGGGATTTCCAATTAAACAATAATGCTCTACCAAAAGCATCCTCACAAGCCTCCCTCATTACACTCTTAATATTATTACTTGCATCTCTCCACCACATCAAGTGTGGTACTGTTATATCAATGTCGAGTAACTCGCCATCACATGCTTTGAGTGGTTCTGCAATAGTGCTTTCAAGCCTTTCAAAAGCTCCAGTGAGCACAATGTTAACAATCATTTGAAGCAATGTATGCGTAGCGAATAATCTAGTCAATTCATCATCCTTGATACCGCTATATATCCTTAACAATATTTCCTTATAGGACTTGTAAAGAGCTTTTTCGGTTATTCCCTCCTTAGTTATAAGTTCCGTCAGTTCATTAACGTAGGCTATAATTGGATAAAACGCTTTAAAGATATTATCAGGATTAGGTGTTAGTCTATAAGCATCTGATTGAATAAGTACATTTTTTACCAAATTATGAAGAGTCTTATGAACGTCACTTTTAATTATGGAATCATAAATCGAACCCATATTATACTTATTTTCATTACCTATGTATGTTCCAGCGTATCTAAGATCTTTTCCATCCCAATTGTATATTACCCACTTTAATCCTGTTGTTACGATACCAAGCTTAGCTACATCACGATAATATTTACTAATATAATTCTTTAATTGCTCCTCACCTCCCTTTAATTCATTATCCTTCGTCTTAACTTCAATAACAATATACCCACCAAATAACTCTATATCAGGTCTCTCCTTAACGCCTTCGGCAGGCGATCTATTAATCCTCCTTATTAGCTCGTACCTCTTATCTTTTAAAAGATTTTTTAACTGTTCAATTTTACTTAAGAAAATGATATCATTCCGCAGATTTTTATTCTGATGTAAATCATTAAGTACTTCATTGATGATATCAATCAATGCCTTATCTATATCTGTTACAATTTCATCATGGCCATATTCCCTAGGCATGTATAATCATCATATTCAACGAATCTCATTTTTAAAGATTGCGTTTAAAAATATACAAACATGATAACATAATGTTGAAATGGCACGTTAAGATAATAAAGGTCTAAGTTTAAAGTAATAGTGATGCCCTGGTTCCTGTATGTGGGTGACTTGTTTAGTCGGGTGGATGTTAAGGCATTCACAATTAATGAGGCTGTTGGGGTTGGTTTGCAGTTGGCTTGGGGGATTCTTGGTGGTGTTGATAGGTACTGCATCTATGAGGGTGATGGTGAGCTTGTCATCGAGTTTTGGCACAAAGACGAGTCGATTAAACTTATTCACTCGGATAAGCCAAGCGAGACACTCATGCATTTTTACGATGCTGAGAGGGTTGGCTTGGTTAGATGTAGTAGTGGTATAGCTTGAGGAGTGCCAGTTTAAGCTTCTCATTGTTTATGCTGCAATTGCTTCTGCATGCCTCATATACCTCATGGAACAGGTCCTTAACCTGCTCCGGTTTCTTAACCATCCTATGGCCGACGAATGCTAAAGCCTCAACGGGCTTAAGCCTACCTTCAATTAACTCATGTAGTATTAGGGTTAGTCTGGTTTGCGGTGTCTTCGGTGGGTAAGCTAGGATGAGGCTTCTTGCGTCCAGTTCACTTAGGTACTGCCTTAATTCACTATCGCCTGATACTTCCAATGCAGTGAATACATTCATATTCTTTAATTCATCTAAAGCCTTGGGGTTGTTAATAGCCTTAACTGCACGTACGCACTCCTGATTACCACCACCATACTTTCTATCATTACATGCGTTAAGGGCCTCAGCCTCACTCCTATACTCACCAAGCAGTAGCCTCAAAGCCGGCACATACCTGTAGCTATGCTTAACCCTAATGCTAAGTTTCTCATACCTTTCAAACAACTCAATCACCCTCCCCACATCAACATTAACCTCCTTAATCCCAAGCAACCTTAGCATTAGCCTAGTTAACACGTTACTCTCTATTTCCAGTTTAAGGGCTTCCGAACCCTCTTTCAACAGCTCCGCCACCTTATCTTGCTTGTTAACTGCCGCTAGGTAAACTAGGTAGCTATTGAGTATCCCAGTTGCAATACCGAGGTACGGTGCCCTAGACTTAAGACCACCTCTGATATCGTTCCACAGGCTTTTGAGCTCCCCAGCAACACTCCTATACTCATCGAGATTCTTGGCATTGAGGATCCCAGTACGGATGCGCCAATAACGATCAATAAGACTCTTATTACCATCATTCTTGAACTCCTTAAGCACGTCCATAGTCACATCCACACTACCCAATCCCGCAATCTCAATGGACTTAACTAGGGCATTGAGCTTATCCTTAATAATGAACATTTTAAAGCTGTAGGGTTTCCTAAGACCCTCACCGTGAATAGTCACCTCGAATATGTACTTAATCTCATCATTAAGCCTTAGGCATATCCTATCTAAACTTAGCCTTGAATCCCCATTCTCACTAAGCACCCTAACCACGTACTCATCACCAGCCTCACGGCGGTTGTAATCATAGTTGAAGATAAGCAGCCTATTCATCTGCCCAGGGCTAATTGAGGTTAAGTGCTCCTGGGGAGCTACAATGGGTATGATGATGCTCCTATTACCTTTAATCTCATTCTCAACAATCCTCCTCACACTCTTGGAATCAATTTCAAGGTTAAGTCTCTCATTAACAAGCATTTTATTAATTATGTTGTTAATGATGTTTAGCGCCACCTCTACATTTCCACCTATGGCTTTAACAACACCACTCCGCATGGTGCCGCTACCCAGTAGCCTGAGGGTTGGTTTATCGGGTAGTGCCCATGGTAATGCATCACCGTTAACGTGTGGGTAATGCTCGTTAACATACATGACACCAAACTTACAATACCCCCTATGAGCTAAGAGGCCTTTCAAATTTTGCCCACCATTTATACTCACGACACCCTTAGCATCCCTAACAATCACTCTTCCCTTATTCCTCACCAGAGCTGATATACGCCCACTACGGCAATCACCACTCCAACACTCAACATCAAGTTCATGATTAAGCGTCGTGGTTGATGAGTAGTACTGAGCCAAGTCACTTAAACCAATCGCAAACAGTGTCACAGCTGAACCAAGCACAGGCCCCATTATAGTGTAGTACCGCACCAACACAAATGGTTCAACAACCACAACCGTGAAGACCACTACCGCGAGTAGTATCATGACCACAGGCCCAAGCGGCACACCCAACGAGAATCTCCCACTCACAATCCTCAAGCACCAGTCAATTATATAAAACTTAATGTTAACCACCACACCACGTGAGTTGACTAACCATTGTTAACATGACCTCCAGCAATCTAATTCTACGCAATAAACCTAATAACAACGTAACATTTCTTAATAATGGTTGTAAGATTAATCTCAACATGCAATTAAATACTAAGTATAAACACAAGCTATATTGCGAAAGGTTTAATTACTTGTAGGTGATTTGCTTTCAATGGATGAAGATTTTCCGAATGATCTTTTGTGGAACATATTTGAGATTGAAGATGAAGCATTATCTTCTATAGATAAGGAGATTAGGGAGGAGTTCGAGAAGAAGTCTCATAAGGTGATAGAGGAGCTTAAGGAGGAGGTTAGAACATATATATCAAACGTAAAGAGGGAGCAAATATGCGAGCTCTTGAGAAGGCAGAAGGAGGCGGAACTAGATGAGCTCATAAACAAGGTATCGAAAAAGGCAATGATGAAATTACGAAAACAGTTGGAAGAGACTATTAATGATCTTGCGAATGTAGCGTATCAAAGATTTTTACAAGAAATCATCGAGAGATTAGGAAGGCGGTATAAGGTGAATGAGCAGGTGCTGAAACAGGTAATTGAATATTACGAAAAGAAAAGGAAGGATGAGTTAATATCATCACATAAGCGGGTAATGATACTATTTATTAAGTTCCAGGTGAAGATGGCGGAGTTGCTAGCCATATTAGAAGTTAACTGCCAAGATAGCGGGGCAGCTACCTAATTCCTCCCTAAGAGTTAATTAATCAAGTCATTAATTGAAGAGATAAGTTGCTGTTGATAGGACTGAAAACGCATCGTCCAGCCTTATTGGGGGTAATTGGGTGAATGGGTATTCAACATACTCGCATTCATATTCAATTAAGTCCCATTGTCAATTACATAAGACATGGTAGTTAATACTAATGCCACACGTTAAAATACGGCTAAGCGAGACAACTAGGCAATGAGGAACAGGAAATGTGTAATCATTGGTACAAGTATTAATATTGCACCGGCTAGGTTGGCGCTTATTAACGCTGATGTTAATGATGGCGATTATGTTATCCTAGTCGGCAGTAACAGTGATGCGCTTAATGCATTAGCCGAGTTCACTAAGCAAATTTACCAAGACTTTGATGTTAAGGTTGAGTCCATTGTCCTTAACCAAGGGCTTAACCTAATTGACACTGTCTCAATGCTTAGAAGCATCATTGAGGGTAATGCACCTTGCAATGTGGTGATTGGTATTGCGAGTGACAGGTGGATTGCAACGATACTGGACTTCTTAGCCATGACGTTGGCTACTGTTGGTGGTTTTATTAATGTTAGCGTTGATAGGGTCTTCGTCATGCCTGGTGATAAAGGTGAACCAGTTAACTGGCCAGTTACGCCTAGGCTCATTGACCTTAACCTGATTGAGTACAGGGTCCTAAGGCTTATCTGCAGCGGCTACAGCCTAGCCAAGGAGATTGTTAAGGGCTACACCTCAAAATTCAACGAACCAATATCCCTACCAGCGGTTGAGAGGACACTGGCTAAACTAAGGGTTAAGGGGCTCGTTAAGGTAAAACCCATGGGTAAGGCGATGTTTTATGAACCAGCCCAGCTAGGCAGAATGCTTGTTTGCGCCTAGGGTTTGTTGCTTAGAGGTTTAGTGTTTTTAGTCTTTGTAGGAATTGGTTGTAGCTCAGCACCTCTCCCTTTTCCTGGTACCTGAGTAGGCCTGGCATCTGCCTGAACCCCTCACGCTCAATGGTAGGCTTAGAGCCGCTGACGTCAACATCCCTGAACACGCCAATGAGCTGGATGCCATTGGCTTTAGCGTAGTCCTCAATTAATTAATTATTTACTAGTTTTCTGCAGGTTAATGCATCATTGCCCTGGGTGCGTGAAAATGCGCCTAGTAATGCCGCTTAGGAAATGGGACTAACAATGTAGCCCACTGCCGGCAGAGGCTAGGCGTTGCCTTGACTGGGCTTACACTGGGTTCTAACCGAGGCATTGCTGACGCCGTTAAGCAGCCAAAGGTACTGAAGGTCCAGGGCCTAGGTTCAGTGGCCATTTCCCTGGCGATTTCCTCAAGTCACCTGGGCAGATTATCGGGTATTTCGATGCACATTTTAGCCTCGTGAACCACCTAGCCTGCTATCATCCTACCTAGGTCGGTTAGTTGATAGTGGTAGTTCCCCCCTGAGCCAATCATGTTCACTAGCCTGTATTGGTTGAGCCTGGCTAGTGTGGCATCGATTAACTGACGACTAACAGGCACAACCTCCCTAACATAGGTCTCGTGGATTTCCTCAGCCGTTGTGCATCCTTCAGCAATGATTTTGAGAATCAGGTACTCGGTGGGGTTTAGGTCAACGAATTGAGGTGGCTCAGGCAGGCTCTCAGCTTCATCAACGTGGTAGTACACCACGCCACCGAGGCCTATGCCCTCCCAAGTCAAGGACCTAACCACTGAGGCGGTGTAAAGCAGCACGGTGTTCAGCCAGTTTGGTGCATTATCAAATAAGGCGAAGTAAACCCTGGGGTGGAAGCCATCCAACATCGTCACGGAGGAAATCATTGAACGCCTAACAGCTATGACGGCATCAACCAGTTTACCCGGCACCTCAACCACACGGATACTTGGGCTTAGGCCAATGGACCTGGCGAATTACACGACAGCCGCATTATCACCCAACTCCCCAACACCCTGAGGGACGGCCAGGAATATGTAGCTTGGCCTTGCCAAGGCTATGGCACGCTTAAGGAGGACACCACCATCACCGGCAAGGGGCGCCACCAAGGCATTCGTACCTCCTACTCCAGCCCCCTGAAACACCCCGGGGGTACCAGTGGATTGACCCCCTGACTCCCCATAATTAAAAGCTACCGCTACACCTTTAAAAGCATAGGTTACCATTAGAAGCAACTAACGTTTAGTAAACATCACCCACCCACACGCCGAGGCACATCAACGACACCCATCGCCGAGTTGTACGCCACCAACCCAGCCCTATCAAGCAGCTTAACAATAGTGGCAACCGCATTGTAAAGTCTATTAAAAGACGGGTCACCAAGCGTGGGCCTAACGTCACCGTCAATGCCGAGGGCATTGAGGAAACCACTAACCCTAACGTCACCACCCATTGAAAGCAGGTCAACGGTGAGCTTAAGCAAACCAACACTCGGGTACCTCAACACACCATGCCGTTTAACCGAATCGGTTAACGGTAACCCACAGCATATCACATGCACCCAACCATTAACAGATGAATGAAACAACACACGGCAAGTTCCCTCAACAATCCATTAAACGCAATTTAACAGTAGGCCGTTGGGTTAAGCCAGGCAATTAAAGAGGAAGGGGGAAGTGGAAAGGAAAAGTGAAAAGGGAGAAAAGGAAAATTAATTTGAGGAAGGTGGGGTTAGCCTACGCCATGAAATTAATTAGTTCCGGCACTTTTCCGGGATGAGGAAATATTTAAAAAGTATCTCTTTAAATATAAAATAATATGTCGGAGGAAACTCGTGTTGGGGATGCAACCAGTGCTCAAGCAGCGGCTAGAAGTCATTTAGAGGCACTTTATGGTGATAGAGTCCTTAATGTTAAGTTTTCAAGGACATGGTACGCCACTGGAAGTAAGAGGGATGTGTGGGAGGTTGAGGGGTTTGTAATCCTTAAGAAGGGATTATTTGGTAAGGAAGTTAAGCATTTCAAATTCCAGATAGATCCTGATTCAGGCAGGGTAATTGCATTTGAGGGATGAATTAACGAAACAGTCGCCCCTAATTCAAATCCTCCACATTATTGGTTTTGAGAGTTTCTGTGGTTAATTGAGTTTTATTCAACTCCTGCATTCTTATTAACCTACTAAGCCTAGCCGTGTATTTAGCCTTTAGGTACTCTGGGTCATTTGACAAATACCTTAAGGCTGTGCCGTAATTGACCCCAACGATCCTGCATGCCTCCTTCAACGTGAGCCCACGTTCAACCAGCTGGATCAATTGCTGCTTAATCCCATTATTCCACTTTGGTGGCCTACCTAGCCTCTTCCCCTCAGCTCTAAGTTTAGCCAACTTTTCCTTTGTTCTTTCGCTTGCTGCCTTCCTCTCCTGCTCAACTAGCCAAGAAACCACGTTGAGTAGTAGTTGGCTCACTGGGTCATTATTCCTGAAGAGTAATGTTGCCCAATCCTCACGAACGCTCATTATCACCTTACCCATCCCCCTAAACTCATCAATCACATTACGCAACTGCCCTGGGTCCCTTGAAATTCGGTCGAGGGATTCCACAATGATGCCGTCGGCATCACCAAGCCTCTCCATTAACCTAACCCAACCAGGCCTAGCATCAGGCGGAGTTACACCGCTAACACCAATATCCCTAAACACCTCAAGAACCTGATGGCCTCTTTCACCAGCCCATTTATAAATTGCGAATTCTTGCCCACCACCATCCCTATCATCATCACTCGTCCTAACATAACCAACAAGCCTCACACCAATCACCAAGCTACTAAAATAACCCCCTTTCTTTAAAAACCTGAGAAAAACAGACATTAGGCAGAAGCAAACAAAACAGGCAAAACAAACAACAATGGAGGCATGGTTCTTTTTTTTTTTTTTACGTCAAATGTTTTACGATGTTTCGTTCCTTCATGTATCCCCTCAACACGCCGTGAGGTTTCGGTGATAAAGTGATATTTCTCAACTGGGTTTAGTGTTCACTGGTTGTCTGGTTGCCTGAGGCGTGTTGAGGGGTCGGGCCCGTGCGCCCTGCTGGGCGTTGGCTTGGTGGGTGTTGGGTTTCTGGCTTTATCATGCTTATGTCGAGGGGAATAAACTTCACTTCGTCGTTGAGCATCGATTTCAGCTCTGCTTAAACTGGGCTAATGCCTCAATTTATTTGGCAGTTGTCGAAAATTTTAGTTATTTTATCTGTAGGAATTGTATGGTCGGCGCCGTCCATTCAATTTCTAGCCTCATCTCTATCATTCTAATTTTGTAAAGCTTCACCATCTGTTTAACAATTGCAGAATAAGAATCATCCCCATGGGCAATTTTGACGATGGAATTGCATACTGTGCCATAACAATCCCAGTCGGCATTAACCATTCAATTACCTTGGATAAAATAACTGTAGGAATTGAAACATCCTACGCGCTGCCCAAGGCTATACTTCTATTAATTTATTTAGATAATTACTCTGGTGCCGCCGCCTACATTTAACCTACACCTAAACTTACCCTGCGCTTCACCTAAATTTATATTGCCCTATGTGTAGTGGATTTAGGTGTATTGCTTAACCAACTTTACACAGACTGCTACCTAAATTCGAAGCTTTTTAAACCAGGTTTTCTATCACGCATGTGATAGGGGAGCATACTACTACAGTGTTAATGGTGCCGCTTAAGATTAGGATTTGGCGGCAAGGCAGGACTTACTACGCAGTTGTCGTTGATGATGCTGCCCAGTACTTCTTAACTAACTTCGTAAACAGGGAAGTCACATTGAACATAGGCGATATTAAACTAATTACTAAGATCACTAGACTTAAGCAGGGCGCAGGAAGGCTCGCCATGTACCTCCCAACAAGATTACGGCCATTATGGGAGGAGCTCAGGTCAAAGGACCCACTCTTCGCTGCGATTATAATGACAAGCAACAGCGAAGGTGAAGCAAATGAAAACTAAACCGCCCACCGCGGCGATAACCCCCCTGGATTATGTTCGCCGCGGTGGGCGCCCCAAGGGGGTTGCGTATGGCCAGAAAAACACCGAGAATTAAAAATCTAACGCTGGTAATCGGCAAACACCAAGACCTTGCGGGTGTTGGTCGCGCACGTGCAGCTGACGTCGCTAACCAACACCCTGAAGGCCTTGCAGTTGTTGGTTTTTCACATACAACTGACGTCCCCAACCAACAGTTAGCTACAGCAGCAGAAGCATCACAAACAGCGGCTGGGGGTGTGGTGGAGGGGTTGTTGGCTAGGCTTGGGTTGTCTGTGTCGCCTGCATTGCCTGCGGTGCCGCAGGGTGGTGGGTCTGTGGTGGTTGATTGCCGTTATTGCCCTGGTGGGTGTTGTGGTGGTTTGAGTGGCCGTAGGTTGCCTAGGCGTGTGGTTGAGTTGTTGCGTGTGGTTAAGGGGGTGTTGGGGTTTCGTCATGAGTGTGAGGTGGTGAATGCCTTCCCTGAGTTATTCTGTAGGCGGGTTGGTAATCGTGGTGTTGGGGTTAAGGGGCTTGAGAGGCTTCTTAGCAGGGATGTGGAGTACAAGGCTTCGTATGTTCTCGGTAGGCTTGCTGAGTGTAGGAATGACGCTGTGTGTTGGCGTTACCTGTGGCTTGGTGTCAGGGGTTGGTTTGAGGCTGTTCATAGGCTTGCTGGCCGTAGCCCAGTTGGCTTCGATGATTATTTCGCTGGGCTTGTTAAGGGCGTTGGCTTCAGCGGTGTTGTTGAGTTGTCAAGGTACCTGAGGCTTGTTGGCCAGGGGCTTGTTGACTTCAACTACGTTAACCGTAGCCGTGGCTACCGTGACGTGTTGAGTGTGCGTTGTCGCATGTGTGGTAGGGTTATTGATGCCACTGGGCCTCTGCCTGGTGTACTATTTACTATAGTTAATCACTTTAGGGTTGAGCATGGGCTTAAGGCTATTAGTGACGTTGAGGCTAGGGTTAAGGAGCTTAGGGAGCGTGGGGCCGAGAGACCTGAGGGCGATGATACGGGCATTAAGCTTCTTAGGCACTCAGCTGAAGTTAATCAGCTAGTCAGGTTAGTAGTGCATAGGCTCATGGACATGAGGCTCCTTGAGAGGATTGGCAAGGTTTACAGGTGCCGCATATGCAACGCCGATGTGGGTGGCGCCGTTGAGGCATTAGTCCATGCCCTCAACCACCACTATAATGTTGTTAACAGGCTGTTTAGTGGCAAGCCCACGCCAAGCACCAGGGGCATTAATGATGCGGTTGATGAATTGGCTAGCCTATTCAACAGCGGCAACCCTGATGGTGTGAAGCCTGTTGTTAAGGCGTTGGTGAGGGGCATTATCGATGTACTCAACGTGAGGGGTTCAATATCAACGTTGATGTTAACCAGAGAGCTTAGCGAGAGTGAGGACTATAGGCCACTCATTGACTCGTTAACCACGGGCAGCATGAAGGCTGATAGAGTTGTTGCCGTCATTATCGAGGCAATGGCTCGGCACGGCTTGGTTCAAGTTGACGGCGAGGTGGTTAAGCTTAATGAGTAACGACCTTGCCGTTGAACTAGCCAACAGGCTTAAGCTGCCTGTGGATGTGGTTGACGGCCTACTGAAAATAAAAATGAAAAATAAATTTAAAATAAATTTACCCAAGCGCCAGCGTGCCTAGACTAGCCGTTGACTTACTCAGCGCCAGGGTTAATGAATTCCTCAACGATGGCATTAAGCCTATTTTTTAACTATTAAGTCATTAGTGGGCTTAACAATGCATTGCGTACCCCCATTAGGCTTCTTAATAAGGCTGGGCTTATTAATTCAGTTTTTAATTATTATAGACTTAACATTCTTTTTATCAACTTTATTGCAAAATCTACTTCCCTCTTTATCTCCTCCCTATTTTCACACAATATCCTCCTCATTTCAAATTCATTAATTTTAACATTCCCTATCACACGATATTCACACTCATCCACAAAGTTGTTAGGCTTTACATATTCGATCAGAAATGGTGCTTCTATGGAATTAACCTTTATACGGCCCTCCATTTTAAGTACTGGCTTAATATTCTTGCAACTCCCATTAACGATTCCAAGGAATTTTAACTCAATAGTATACTTCTTGTTATTTATCTCTACGTCGAATATGGGCTTATTTAGGTACACTATAACCCCTGGCTGAACACCCACACCAAACATATCATCTAGTCTTACATTAGCCTCTTCCTGCTTCTTACCAGATACATGCATAAGCATGAGGGTATCCTCACACTTAAGAATAGTACCAGATTGATTTGTTGAATAGCCAAGTTCCTCACAACTCTTAGACGCATTCCCATAAGCTTTATACCGCTCCTGAGGAGCATCAGGGCCGATAGCATTAAACAGACTCATTAAGCCATTATATACATCTAGTAACCACATAGTGTTATGCGGATCTCTACTACAATAATCTATTACTCCCTGGCTCATAGATGTAATACTGCTTAGATACTTTTTAAATATTAACCGATAATTAACTGAGCTAGTTACAGTGGCTACATGATTACCCAGGCTGTCGGTGAATGTGGCGCATACACCTTTACGGCTGCTAAGGCTACTAATGGTGTTACCTTGAGATCTCATGGACATCATCAACGACGAAATACCTACGTCTGCGTGTGGTTAACCCGGTACAGTTAGCTCTGGTGCTCAGCAATTGAATGGACGGCGCCGACCATACTATTCCTCGCACAGCAACTATATCCGTAACAGTATCGCATACACCACACTAAATAAACATCCTAATTATAATGCCTGCAATAACGGTTACGGTGAAAAGAAAAAGTCACGACACATAAAGTTACGTAAACATGGACTTAAGATCCGTTGGCGTAGGCCTGCGTGGGTTCAAATCCCACCCCCCGCACCATTTGCAAATGCTACTTCAAGTTTCTTTTCATAAATTTATGCATGCATTACACAGTAATGACGTATTTATGTAGCTGGTGAAGATAATGTTCATGGTATTATCCAACCCGGTTAACATGGTTTGGATCCACTTTTGTGGGGTTCCTTAAATTGAGATATGCTTATAAAGGGTGGT
>Ga0080005_126532_pt1 | contig 17785 bp, 15 predicted proteins | sample JossMetagenome_2_FD_69208 | JGI IMG/M metagenome (GOLD analysis project Ga0080005, IMG submission 69208) | Hot spring sediment microbial communities from Joseph's Coat, Yellowstone National Park, USA - JC3_ASED (SPADES assembly) (version 2) | ecosystem: Environmental > Aquatic > Thermal springs >... | reverse complement strand
ACTGAGCAAGTGGTTTGGAGAAAGCGAGAGGGCAATAAGGGAAATATTCAAGAAAGCCAGAATGGCAGCACCATGCGTAATATTCTTCGACGAAATAGACGCAATAGCACCAGCAAGGGGTCTCAGGGTTGATAGTGGCGCGACTGACAGGATAGTCAACCAATTACTAGCCGAGATGGATGGTATAGCCCCACTAAAGAATGTCGTAGTGATTGCAGCAACAAATAGGCCGGACATAATGGATCCGGCATTGCTAAGGCCGGGTAGGTTCGATAGGATTGTGTATGTACCACCTCCTGATGAGGATGCCAGGTTCGAGATACTCAAGGTCCACATTAGAGGCTTAAGGCTCTCTGATGATGTTAAGAACGGCGATTACAAGTACCTAAGGGACCTTGCCAGAAGGACTGAGGGTTATACTGGCGCTGATCTTGCCGCCTTGGTCAGGGAAGCAGCAATGCTTGCGCTCAGGGAAACAATCAGGAGTAACTCGAACCAGGTCAAGCCCGTGGGCATTGAGCACTTCGAGGAAGCCCTAAAGGTAGTACCACCATCCCTATCCAAACAAGACATCGCTAGGTTCGAGGAAATGGCTAGGAACCTAAGGAGGGCCTTAAGGGGTTTGTGACTCGTACTCAACCCTCTTCCTCATAAAGACCTCCACATCATAAATCGGCTTAGCTGGCACCCCCGCAACCACCTTACCTGGTGGTACATCCTTTGTCACCACGGATCCTGCAGCGACGACGGAGTTTTCGCCAATCTCAATCCCCGCGATTAGTGTTGCATTTGCGCCAATCACGGCACCCCTCCTTATTTTAACGCCATCAAGCCTCTTACTTGGTGGATACTTATCATTTGTTATTACCACATTGGGCCCTAGAAATACATTATCCTCAATTACCGTGCCCCTGGGTATGTAAACCATGCTTTGTATGCTGACATTATTACCGATAACTACGTCGCCATCGATTATGACACCGGAGCCAACCCTAGTACCACTACCTATTCTAGTATTCTCCCTAATTAGTACATTGTGCCCTGTCTCAACATCATCACCCAGCTCGACTTTCTCGTAGATCGTGACATGGCTCCTAATAATGCAGTTCCTGCCTATCACCGCACCATCGCTCACACTATCAATTAATTCATCAATGCTCGGTTTATTTCTAATCCCAATTAACTTGGACCTAATTGGGTGACCTATGACTACGAATGGTTCCACCACAGTTCCCTCACCAATAACTGTCAATCCCCAAATCGTAACATTATTGCTGATGCTCTTGCTCATTATCCTAGCCCTTGGGGATATATACCCCATTGTGGGATTATCGCAAGATAAGTATTTAAACAATATCTATGGAAATAATAATAATGGGTTATTACCCAACACCTCCACCGCCACCACGTGAAGACCCAATACTAAGGATACTTAGGGAGTTGGTCAGTCTGAACAACAAGTTTGATCAATTATCCAAGGATTTGGCAAACATAAACACTAGGGTTGAGGGCCTCGAGTCAAGGGTTAATGGGATTGAGAAAACATTATCGAGCCTGGTTAAGGCACAGGAACTTATTGCTGGGGTAACGCCACAGAACATAACGGAGTTGGCTGGCTTATTATCAAATACGTTGAGGGAGCTCACGAGAATCGAGGCCTCACTCATAGCGTATAGGGACTCCATATCCTCCATACAGAACAAACTTGAGAACGCCATGGATTTGCTTGCGAAGGTTTCTACGGATTTGAGGGAGTATAGGGCGCTTGATGTTAACCAAGTGGTTGAGATTAGTAATCAATTGGCGAGCGTTAATACTAGACTTAATGAGCTGCAGAAGTTGCTTGAGGAGCAGGGTATTAGGTTGGTTGCTGAGTATAGAAAAAGTTCTGAGATTATTGAGGGGCTTAAATCAGTTATTTTGGATCTCTTAGGTAAGGTATCAGGCAAGACTTAAATTATCGCTTTTTACTTTTCAATCAATTCTGCTTAGAATAATAAAAGCAAAGTATATTAATTTCCTTGTTTAAAATACGTAACGTGTTCAGTAGGGGTAGGGAGCAGGAGCTTTATCAGAGGATTAATGACATAGCCAATCTGATCCAAACCCTCCACCAGAACATCCAGGCATTAATGAATAATGCTAACCAAATACAAAAGAGTCTCCAAGCCATATCCTCAAGTCTTGATAGGAATGATAAGACGCTCCAGGACGCCATCAAGGTCATAAACTCATCAACGGCAGACATAACAAACAGAGTCGCCCAGATGAGCTCTATCGTTAATCAATTTGACGATACAAGTAGGAAACTCATGGACTCATTACTCAGTGCCCTCAATAAAATAAATGAGATCCTTGACAGGCTCCAGGGTTTGTCAGGGAACATGCAGCAAAGCTTAACCAGTGCTGTGACGACGCTTGAGACAATAAATAATAATGTTAAGGACTTGAATACAAAAATAGAGAGTGGTGTTGATAAGGCATCCTCATTGGTCTCAGAGGTATCGAAACTGAGCAACCTGTTAGGTGAGTTGAATAGGGTGTATAATGAGGTCTTGAGTAGGGAGAAGGACCTGGAGAATAAGCTTCTTGATTTAAGTAGGAGGGAGAGTGATGTAACGGTTAGGGAGAAGGGTCTCGAGGAACTTAGGCAGAGGTTGGAGAGCGATAGGAAGGCCATTGAGGCGGAGAGGGCAAAGTTGGCTGAGATGTCGAGTGTCATGGCGACGCTTACGGCATTGGCTAACCAATTAACATCAAGACTCAGCGAGCTTGATAATAAGGAAAAAGCATTGGCTGAGAGGGAGAGGGCAATTAATGAGAGGGAGGCTAAGCTTAGGGATTGGGAGATTGAGCTAAAGTCGCGTGAACAGAGACTTGAGATGGAGGCTGTCAGGATTGATGCGGAGAACGCGAGACTTAGGGAGTTGGAGAAGAGGGAGGAGGAGGTTAAGGAGAAGCTTAATCAATTAGCCCAGAGGGAGGCTGAGCTTAAGGAGTTCGAGAAGAAATTGAATGAGAGACAGGAGGCACTTAATAAGTTAGAGGCTGAGCTTAAGGATAAGGAGAGTAGGTTAAGCACGCTCGAGAACTTACTTAAGGATAGAGAGAATGAGTTGAGGAGACTTGATGAGGAGATCAGCAAGAGGAGGAGGGAGATTATGGAAAAGCTCGAGCCATTGATGACGAAACTACTTGAGGAGGAGAAGAGACTTTCCGATTGGGAGAAGAGGTTGCTCGATAAGGAGAGAGAGTTGATGAATTACCAAAGGGCTTTAATTATTAGGGAGAATACGTTGATAGAGCTTAGAGAGAAGTTGGATAGAGAGAGGGAAGAGTTAGATAGTAAGATGAGGGAGGTGAGTAGAATTGAGAGTGAGTGCCAGGATATACGTAAGAAGTATGAACAATTGCTCAAGGAGAGGGAGGAGTTGATGAAGATAATCGAGAGTAAGGATAAGGAGTTGAATCAACTGAGGGCATTAATTAAAAAATAATTTTAAATCGCAACAATGAGTATGTATGCAAAAACGAGGATAATATTGACTATATTCAACCCAAGGGCGAAGAAAGCTAAAATCCTCTCTAACCTACCAATGATCAACTCCCTATCAGTATACGCCGTACTAACATCGTACCAGGTCTGCTTTATTGCGAGGAAGGATGTGAAGAAGCTAACCACGGCAAGGGATAGCATAAACACATCAAGTGATAAACTACCCTTGCCAGGTAGGTAGGTGCCCGCGAGTGAGGATAGGAGTACTGTGTATGTTACTACCGCAAGGATTATCGCCAAAATTAATAATTTGGATAACATCTACATCACCCCAATGCGCTCTCCAACCTTCTTAATACAAAATCCTTGCCCAACATTGCCAAGTAAGGCGCAATCCTTGGACCACTTGGTTTACCAAAGAATACTAGGTATACAGCTTCGAAGAATGACCTCTCCACATCCTTACTCTCCCTGGGGACTTTCTTCATTGCCTCCTTAATATTATCCTCACTCCAAACATCCAACTTATTAAGTTCTTGCAATAGGATGCGTAGTTTAGATCTTTGGACATCACTTAATGATGTTTTAATCGAATCAGGCAACTCCTCAATAATCCTGATCCTATATGTATCTGGTGCATACCTATTGACCCAATTACGGGCCCTAAGTAGCCTGGACTTAATCCTATCACGTGACAAGTCATCCAAGTCCTTATTTAGTATCTTCGTTTCTTTCAATCTCTTAATAACCCTCTCCATAAGCTCATCATCACTTAATGACTGCGGTAGCGTCTGTATTAAAGCAACCGCATGTAGGTAAGGCAGTTGGAACGGCATCTCCCTAGGCAACGGCTTTAGCTGGGCGTACTCAAAGGACCTTATTATCAAGTCTAGGTAATCCTTCTCCTTGGGGCTTGGCTTATCAACACCGTAGTAGAGGCGTTCGGCTCTATCGTAAATATCCACGTACTGGTAAATGGAGTCTAGACTGAACGTCAATCTCTTTGTTGGTTCATGGAATATGTATATGTACCTAAGCACTTCAGGTTCTGCAACCTCAACCCAATCCTTTGGTGTGAAGCCTATGAAATCACTACTACCCATATCACCCATATCCCTACCATTGACCACGTAACCAACCCACTCATACCATGTACCCAGTGGTGGGTTAATTCCGTAAACGTTCTTGGCAATATCGATTGCGGAATCCCTAGAACCACCTGGCATTGCGTGGTCCTTACCGTAGGGTTCGAAGTCCACATTCAATGTGTACCAAACACCAACCCACTCAACCCTCCAGGGTAATTTACCATCAGTCAGCCTTGCCCTACCAACATGGCCGCAGTATGTGCATTTGTACTCAACCTCGTACTTCTCAAGATCTAATTTAGTGACCTCTGCAGTACCAATCCTACCACAATTCTCGCATATCGGTTCAAAGGGTATCCAATCCCTTGGGTACGGGTTCCTACCCCTATACTTATTGATAACCTCGATCAGCTTATCCCTATTCTTCATTGTCATCACTATGAACTCCCTCATCCTCGAATGCTCCCTATACATCTCACCCGTGGTTATTACCTCTACGTTCTTCGCGAAATAATCGAGGTAATCACCGAAATCCCTCCAGTAATGCTCAACCCAGGACCCATGACAACCCCTCGGATCCGGGACACGTTCGAGAGGCCACTCAATGTATTTCCTACCGACGTCCGGATTTATGAATTGCTCAAGCTGCTTATCCTTACCCTTCCAGGGATCGACAGTGTACAGCGTCAATACCTGCCTAACCCTAAGTCCAGCATCCCTGAGCTTCTCGGCAATGACACTATTTAGAATTATCTCACCCCTAAGCCTACCGATGTGCTGAAGCCCAGAAACACTTAAGCCACCGTTAAGTACGCACACGTCCTTACCCTCACTACGGCACCTCTCGAGAACCTGGCCAGCTATCCTATCAATCCAATGGGTATAACTCATTACCCAATGAGCCAATGAAAACCAATTTATAAGTTATGACCCCTTCCCCGCCTTTAGGCAGGGTTTGGAGTCTTGAGCGCTACCCCCTTTGGTAGGGGGCTACTGAATACCCTAGCTCCGCTGGGTTTTATTCTCCAAGAATCCTATTTACAACTGTAATCAGATAAAATAATAAGCCACCAACTAAACCGTTGATAAAGGGCGAAACCTTTTATAACCTACTTAACGATGGTTTAACGGTGAGTGGCATGGTGAGTAGGAGTTCCAAAATCACGGAGTTAATCATGCACCTGGCACTAAAAACAATTGGCAAGCCACGTTCAGCGAGTCAAGCGTGGTGTAATAATCAGGTCGTGGCTCAAATACGTCGATGTTAATGGTAAGGAGAGGAGATTCAGGGTTTACAGGCTTAACAGTGAGTGCTTTAGGAAATGATCTTTAGGAGATGATGGTTACAAGTAATGTATCTATGCCCGTTACGTTTATAAAAACGCTAGTTAAAACATAAATCTGTATGAGCTGAATGGATAATCCTGCACCAACATTAATGGGAGAAAGACATAAAAACGGTGAAGACGATTACCACAAGCCGGGGTGGCCGAGCCAGGTCCAAGGCGCAGGACTTGAGATTGAAAGACAAGTAATCCTGTCCCCGCAAGGGGGCCCGGGTTCAAATCCCGGCCCCGGCACCAAAACATTCAATTCCTTTTTATAGGTTGTTTGATCCCCGTGGGTGTGAGTTTGTGGGGCCGCTTGGGTGGCGGCTTCTAGGGCGTGGTTGCGTTTTACGTCTGGTGCTCCGAGTTCGTACTCTGTTTGTTCGTAGAGTTTGGTAAATTCATCCTTGCTTATTTTGCCATCGTAATACGCTAGGATCAACTCTGCCCTTAGGCGTCGGATTGGGTGGTGCATATATTTAGCAACGCGCCTAAGCAGCTTAACGGCCCTCTCGGCGCTAAACTTCAAGACATCGGTTGTTCCCTCTGAGTTAATACTTCCAGTAATGCCGAACCTCCTAGCGATTACCTCCTTTAGCACATCAAGAATTGCCTTCTTCGGGCAGCTCTTACAAGCCGAAATCTTCACATAGGCAGTTTCCTCATACTGCACCGACCCATCCCCATCTATCAGCCCTGCTATGAACTCCGCGAGCTCCTCATCACCGAAGCCATCGAGTATACTCTCGAGCTCGCCAGCACTGAACTTAATCGGCCAAGGCCACACATCAACGCCTAAGTCTATGTAGTATTCTAATTCTATTGGTTTAGATACGTACTTCATGCCCGGTGCTCCTCTTCCTCGCATAATTTTTAGGCTTGGCGTCTTAATCGCACTTAACAGCACTGGGAAGAATATGGCACTAACAGCATTTGTCGTCCTTAACATCAACCTGGTTTTATCATCGAATATCTCAATTACTAAGTCACTAGCCCTTAATCCAAGCCAGTATGGTCTCCTCAAGTCGCTCAGTAGTTCTAAACCGCTTAACCAAGCACACGGCTCTATTCCGTGTCTCCTGAACTCATTAACGTCAACACCGATGAATCGCCACATCTCCTCGCACATCCTAACCTCGTCCCAACTAAATCTCTCCCTAAGTAAATCCTCGATCTCCTTAACGATGCTATTCCTCACAGTCCTACTCTCCCAATCAATGCCACACTTAATGAGCCACTTATCGAGCTTTCTCGTGCTCATGCCCAACGCATCCCTAACCCATCTCTTTGATGCACCAAGGCCCCTAAGTATCCTTAGCAACTCGCGCCTATACTCATCATTGCTCCTTAGCCACACCTCATGAACAAACTCCTTAACCTCATTAGCAATCTCCTTGCCGATTAGCCTACCATCGTGGCATTGGTTTCTAATTAACTCCTCAATGAGTCTCATTATACAATCCTTATCGTTGTTTCCTAGGCACAACCTTGTCTGCACCATCAACTCCATGCATGTATCTATCCTCCCTGCCTGGGTGGGTTTAGGCAGGGAGGCTTCGTTGTTTAACTCCTGATCCTCCTCATTATCCATCGGGCCTTTGCCGTTTTTCGGCGGCCCATTGATTTTAAACCCACCCACGGCAAAGCACCTAACTAGGTGCATAATTGAAGCACCTATGTTTCCTAAGTTCATTCATGAACATCCCAGCTGCTTCGTTGCATAGTTTTGATCCCATACACTTACTGTAAACGAAGCCCCATAACTGGCAATCAACTCCTCGATACGTCATTAGCCACCCAAGCGGCCAGTCCACACCCACACCCAACAGTTATTTTATCAATTAGGCTTATAAAGCACTACGAACAAACCAAGCGATTGTTCCATTCAAGGTGGGTAATGATTACGAAGTGCCTAGGAACATTGCCTATTTGCACGCTGTGCGTAACCACGTGGTCGTTAGTGTAGTGAGTAGGCGATACCCAGTGCTCCACAGCAACGCAACACCAACTACACGCAATAATGGCAACCACAATAAACACTTGATCCAACAACACGTACCGAGGAAAATCATGGAGAAACTACCGAGGGTAATGCTGGCGTGAGGACAAACAAGCCACCCAAGAAAACCCAAAGCACAACCACTAAAAACAAACAACCCACCACAGGAGGTCCCAAGTTCAAATCCCACTGGGCCCGCTAGTTTTGCGTTCAGTTCTCAGTAAGACCGTGTACGTGTCGTTTATGTTTCCCGTGTCACCCATTTATGAAAAGATTATAAAGGTGTTTGGCATGGGTTGATTAGTATGGTGGATTGTAACCTACTAGACCTGGGGCAAATCAATGAGGAGCAGAGGAGGTCCATCATAGAGTTCGTTAGGGAAAGGAGGGGTGTGGCTAGGATTGAGCTTGCCGAGAAATACCTTGAGGAGGCTAAGGATTACATCAATAAGAAGGATGCCGTCCAAGCATCAGAGAAGATGTACAAGGTTGTTGAGGAGTGCATAAAGGCACTCGCCGAAACCCTAAACACACCCGAAACCCAGGAGGCAAGGAAAAACGGTAGGTGGTTCACGTGGCTTCTGGGAAGCGCTGCCAGGAGTGTTGCCAATAGGCTGGGCAGGCCTGAGATTGTCGAGACCTGGGCATTGGCTTACGATGTACACGTGTGGGGTTTCCATGAGGCTAAGTATAATGTGGATAATGTTGCGTGGGGGCTGGCGTACATCGAGAGGCTACTTAAAATCACGAAAGACGTTGTTGAGACTTCATCGAAGAAGTAATTGCTTAACACGTAAGCTGGTGACGAGCTGGCGAATTCTAAGAGTATTTCCTTCTTTCCTTTTACTTAGTATCACTGAATGGCTGAACTAATTTAATTTTATTTAATTTAGCCACCTTCGGCTGGTGGTAGGAACACCACTTCATCATTATCATTAAGTTTTGTGAATAAGCCATCGAGCCACTCAATGGCCTTGCCATTGATAAGAACCACGTACTCACCTCTCAACTTACCATCATTATCGAGAACGGCTTCCGCAAACTTAGGATTAAACGTGCGGGATATCAAATCAACCAACTCACGCACCGTAAGACCAGTCGGCGTCTCTAACTCGACACGAAACGTACCAACTATTTCGTAGAGATCACCGAAAAATTTAACCCTAATCCTCACAACACACAAAGCCAGGGCTGCAAATATAAAAGCCTAACCCAGAGGTCTAGGCATTATTATCACTGCCAACACCATACGCAATCAAATAACATGGTAACTCCAAAGAACACACTGGGCCGGACCCAGCCTTTACCTTCTCTGCCATTTCCGCAGCCTCTAAGCACTACCCAAACTCCTTAGAATCTCAATAATAAGACCCAAGCCCTTCCTAACATGCGGATCACCCAAAGCCCTAATTAGGTCAGGAAAACCATCGATAGGCCTAACCTCATGCTTAACCTTCGACGTGACACCATACAATGTACAAAGAATACACTGGACAGCCTCCATCACCGTAATCTCCAAATCCTCTTTATTCATTTGAGACGCGGCCTTACTCACCGCATCCATAATTGTACCGGCATCACCCTGACTCATAAAAATCGGTGCACCATAACAAATTTATATTAATAAATTTAAAACTATGGAAATGTATTCAAATAAATAAATATGCAATAATACGTTACAATCGCAATTATTAATCGCGAATCGTAGCAGTACCTAATAATCATTGACATCATTGTTATTTTATTTAATTAAATTTAATAATATAGCCTAATTAATTCAAAATATTCATGGTGCCCCGGCCGGGATTTGAACCCGGGTCATGGGCTCGAAAGGCCCACATACTTGACCGGGCTATACTACCGGGGCATGGTTTTTATGACATTGAGTATTTTTAGGTTTTCTGTTCATGGATGCGAGCTTGTGGGGTTATTTAAATGGATATCCTATCACGATCTCTCACGCAACTCATCATGTAAGGGTGGTAGGAATCCTGCGCATGGCTTGTACCGCACCGTGTTCATGACATAGTTAATTATTAAAGTTCATCGTTTTCCCGTTGTTGGATGCCAGTAACAATCTATGGGGGTTATGGTCTTTATTTCGTTAGGTTTTCGTTGCGGGTTAAGCCGCGTAGGGTTGCATTTGTCATCGGCAACTTCACGGCCTTTATGAAGTCAATCGAGCTTGAATTCTGCGGGGATGATTATTGTGCCTACGTTGCGTTGCCTCCGGGTAGGTACCTGTATAGGTACTTGGTTGATGGTGAGTGGTGCTCGATGATGGGCCTGTCGAGAATGGGTACAATGTATTGCTGCTTAGGGGCTCCCTCAGGAGGGCTAGGTTGGATATTACGAGGTGTAGGTTGTTTAGGGCTGTCTACGGGATTTTCGTTGATAGGTTTGAGTGCAAAAGGGTTGGTGGGCCTAGGGATAGGCTTGGTGGTGATCTAGAAAGTATTAGGCGTAGGCTTGGTTACATTAGGTCCATGGGCTTTGACACCATTTACCTAACACCAATATTTAGGGCCATGTCTTACCATAGGTACGACGTGCTTGATTATTTGAGTGTGGACGATGACCTCGGAGGCAACAGGGCGTTTAAGAAGCTAGTTAGGGATGCCCACGCTATTGGGGTCAGGGTTATCCTGGACATGCCGATACACCACACAGGTTCTGAACACCCAGCCTTCAAGAGGGCTCTGGATGGTGATCCAGAGTATTCCCGTTGGTTCTACATCTACGGTGATGATTATGAGAAGTTCATGGATGTAAGAAGAATGCCTAAGCTAAATGTTAAGTTCGCCGGCGAGCGGGTTAAGGGGACTATGCTTCATTGGTCCCTGATGGGCGTTGATACATTCAGGATAGATGTCGGTGCTGGCATACCACCATGGTACCTATGGGATGTGAGGCAGTTCGTTAATAAGCCATTGATTGCGGAGGTTTGGGGCGACCCATTTCTGTGGAGGAATGCCGTTGATGGTGTCATGAACTACCAGGTATGGGAGCCATTAATAAAATTCCTCAGTGGTAACCTGAGTGCTGAGGATTTTGCACAGATCCTTAAAAGACAACTGGCCTTATTACCGAGGCCATTCCTACTCAATTCTTGGCTCCTTATAGATACCCATGACACCCCAAGGGCAATAACGGTATTAGGGGATGCGGAGAAGGTCAAGGCCGCACTAGCGTTCATCTACACGTGGGTTGGGACACCAATGCTGTATTATGGCGATGAGGTCTATCTTGAGGGAGGTCCGGACCCTGATAACAGAAGATGTATGGATTGGGAGAGAAGGGATGGGCTTCATGAATTACTGAAAGTGCTTGTTCGACTTGAGATTCGGCCAAAGTATTTAATTGCTCATGGTAATGAGGTCATATACTATGATGAGAATTACGAAGTTAGGATAAGCAATGAACCAAAAAACTATAGAGATGGCATATTGGTTGGAGAATATTTCGCTATACGAAGTAGATAATTGAAATATTGCCACGAATTTCATAATGAGTATACTTAGGTATACTTGTTTTAATTATTTAAACATTATTTAATTTATCGTCATATTTATTTATAGATATTTATTAGATAAAGTACTCACTCGGTAATGCTTTTAAATACCTTCTATAATGTCTAAAGTCGTATGAGGAGTCGGGGTATCTCAACGGGTGCCATAATAGGTATAGTTGTTGCCGTTATAGTAATAGTGGCTGTGGCGGTTGCTGTGCTTTACATGTATAAACCATCACCAAAGCCAGCCACCGCACCAGGCTTTGTGATACCCATATCAGAATTCACGCCCTAAAATGTCTATAGTTCGAGCTTTGCTCAAACCTTCTGTTCGAAAGTTGGCAATGTGACAATAACTGTATGGAACACCTACAGCCCAAGTGAGAACCAAGCCTTCAATGCGTCTTTAGCATCCTTCGAACAGATGTATCCGTGTATTCACGTTGAAGTAACTTATGGTGTGGGGATTGCAACGAGCAATTTCATATCGGCAGCAAAGGCTGGGCAGGCGCCCATTGTTTATAGGGATACGAGTGATGATGCCGGTAAACTATTCGCGGCAGGGCTACTCCTTAACCTATCAGAGTACTTATCGCCATCTGTCTTTGAGCAGTATCTACCAACTGCAAGGGAAAACTTCTACTTGAACACAACCACTGCCCATGGATATTACGGTTTGCCTGACAACATAAATTACATAGTCATGTTCTACAATAAACAGTACATAACATCGCCACCAAACACCACAGATCAACTCATAAACATGTGCCTACAGGTGAACAGTACATACCATGTCTGGTGCATCGCATATGGCACTGGTTCTGAGTGGGGCTACAGGTTCGCAGCCTGGTTCGCAGGCTTTGGAGGACAGATATTCGGACCAAACAACATGCCAATGCTCAACTCAAGCGCCATGGTAAACGCCCTAGAGTTCTGGTATAACCTAACGTATGGCTTACACATAAACGCGCCTGATATGAACCCAAGCCTTGAAGGGCAATTATTCACCAGTGGTAAGGCCGCGATAATATTTGACGGACCATGGGATCTAGGCACGTACTTCAAGGCGCTCGGTTGCAACCTTGGTGCTGCCCCACTACCCATCGTTAGTCAGACAGGGCTTCACGCAATGCCACTGATAGGTAGTACTGGTTGGGTAATAGCCTCGCCGCAGGCCAGCGGCGCAACGCCGCAGCAGCTGGAGGCTGCGTTGGTGTTCATTCTATACATGACTGGACCACAGGCTGACTTAAACCTGTGGAATTATGCCCATGATATACCAGCCAACATACAGGCGTATAATCAGGCAATTAGTCAATTAAATGCTGGTCAATTATCACCATCGTGTCTCAACGGCATTATGGAGGGTATTTTCGAACAGGCGCAGTATGGGCAGAAGTTCCCCAACATACCTGCCATGGCTTACTACTGGCCTGCATTCCATCAGTATGCCACTGCCTACTTTGCTAACCAGACGACGGCTCAAGCCGCTGCTCAGGGCATGGAGCAGTACATGCTACAACAGATGTCTCAGTCGAGCGGTTAGGGTTAGTGATTAGTTATGGATCCTCTTCAAAATCTTAATCGTGTTTTAACCCAATATCTTTACCTGCTCCCCATAATAGCCATAGCCCTATTCCTATTTCTTTACCCCGTGGCTTACGCCATATACATATCATTCACAAACTTCAACCTATACCACCTATTTAGATATACATTTATCGGTTTGAAGGTTTATGAGCAAATTTTAAGCAGCGGTACATTCTATACATTGTTGCTCAATACCGTGATTTGGACAGTAGGTAGCCTGGTGCCCATGGTGGTTGTTGGCTTTTTATTAGCGTTGATATTGAATCAGAGGGATATTAGGGGTAGAAATGTTTTCTTCACACTATTACTAGTACCATGGGCCTTTCCCGCATACATATCCCTAGTGATTTGGTCAGGCATGTGGAATTATGAGTACGGCATTGTGAATAAATTCCTTGGCCTATTCGGTGTACCACCAATTAATTGGTTGACTTTTACGAATACGGCCTGGGCGGCCCTTATATTAACGAATCTTTGGTTATCATTCCCATACTACACGGCCGTATTTTTATCGAGCTTGCAGAGTATACCTTCGGAGCTTTATGATATAGCCACAGTCGATGGCGCAAGCGCGTGGCAGAAATTCACCAGGATAACCCTACCCCTAATGCGCAGTGCCATAGCCTTCGTGAGTGTTGGTGGTTTCGTATTTACCTGGAATAATTTCTACCCAATATACATACTCACTGGTGGTGGTCCTGGGATATCCACAGATATCCTAATTGTTTATACGTATCAAGAGGCGTTTTCATATGGTTACTACAATATTGCTGCCGCATACTCCGTAATATCCACGATAATCCTGGCAATAATGGCCCTAATGATGCTTAGGGTTGGTAGGGTCCTGGAGGTGATAACATGAGCAACAGGTATAGTCTTAGGTATAAATTAATTAATTGGATTAGGCTCGGCATATCATATATAGTGCTTGCCATAGTCGCTGCCATAGCGGTGTTCCCGATATACTACATAATAATTACCTCGATAAACCCCATACCAACACTTGCCTCAATAAGCCTTAGAACACTACTGCCCGAGAGCCCATCCCTGGAGGCGTATTATTACATAGTATTTAAGGAACCATTTCTACTATGGCTTAGAAACAGCTTGATACTTGCCACGGGCACCATAGCAATTACAGTCGTTGTGGCTTTCATAACAGGGGCTGCGCTTTCGAGACTAAACATTGCCGGCAAGAGGGCTTTGATGATTACAATATACGTAATGACCTTCTTCCCCTTCGCGGCCACGGCCCTACCACTATACCTAATGTTCGCCTCACTGCACCTACTTAACTCATACATAGGCCTAATACTGGCCTACTCGGGGGGCACTGCAATCTTCAGCTCCTACCTGGTTAAGATCTTCATTGATAGGATACCGAGGGATTACGAGGAAGCTGCGTTGATAGACGGCTTAACAAGACCTGGTGCGTTCTTCAGGGTGTTATTGCCTATGGCAAGGCCGATAATAGCCTTCGTGGCATTAATGGCATTCCTGGGTGCGTACACGGACTATGCGTTGGCCAACGCCTTCATAACGAGTGGTAGTATGTGGACACTAACACTGGGCATGTACTACCTAGCCTTCGTTAATAGGGCAACCCTCTACAATGTATTGGCTGCGTTCTCGGTATTAATGGGGATCCCAATATTTGCCGTATTCATAGCCTTCCAGAGATACCTGGTTCAGATATACGCAATGGGTGGTGTTAAGGCTTAGGAAGTTGAAAATAATTAAAAGAATAAACAGAAGATAAAACTTAAAAATACAAAAATACAGTAAGTGCTATGACAATCAAAGGAATAATACCAATAACTCTTTTATTAATAGTTGCAATACTCCTCACGCCAGCAATCTTTGCCCAATCAACATGCCCATACACCGTGACCTTCAACGTAACACCAACGAGTGGTCCTGCGTATATTACAGTATCAATAAGCGGTATACCTCAAGGTCATGAGGTCTACCTACACTGGGGCATTGAACCCTACCCACAGGGTCCGTGGTCTAATGTAACGGATACCTTAATGAGTTGGAATGGTGAGAATTACACGGTAACCATAGGCCCATTCAAACCTGGCACATGGGTTGCCTGGGTCTTTCACGACGCAACAACGAACACATGGATAAACTATCAATGCGTCCCCTTCTGGAACTGGAACGTCGACGTTAACCCACCAAATGCCGGTTACACCTGGGCCTACGTATACCCAAACGGCTCAATACTAATAACAATGCTCGGTAGGGCTCCCGACAATATATTACTATGGTACGGATTAACGTCAGGACCTGGAAACGTTCCTTGGTACACAACGAGTGGTTCACCTGGCGCCATGAACGCAAGCATGACATTCAACCCACTATGGGGTAATTATTCAGTAATGATTGGGCCATTCAAGCCAGGTCAATGGGTTCAGTGGGTTTATTGGGACACAACAACAAACACCTGGCTCCACTGCTCAACAAATCTCGTAGCCCCAGGCACGACCGTGGAATGCACACCCAATGGTAACTTCGCAATCCAGGACGTATACTCACCGCTCATTTTCGTAAATGCAACGTACAGCAGGTATGTTTACCTAGTGGGTCAAAATGCGACGGTCTATGTTCTATTCAATAATGAGTATGGCCAGACCCTCACTGTGAACATTACATTGTACATTGGTAATTACGTATTTAATTATTACAATGTAACGATAGCCCCAGGTTACTCCACAATTCCTCTAAACTTCACGGTTAACATGCCTCAGGGCATATATACGCCGTTTCTGGCGGTGTATGGTTTAGGTACGGTGTTAACACAAGCATCGTTACCAAACCTATACGTACTAAACACCACGGGTAAGCCACCAATTAGCCTAGTCATCGTGTGGAACATGCATCAACCACTCTACATAGAGCCCAACGGCACCTGGGAGCAGGCCTGGACGTTGCTGCACACATGCCATGACTTCCTATGGAATAACATCTGGGTGGGGGCTTACGAGTTGCAGGCCATGCTCATTAATGAGTACAACGTTAGCGTAACGATAGACTTCACACCAGTATTGCTCTATCAGTGGGAGACAATACTTACGGAGAAGTCATTCCCATACTCACCTGTTTGGCCCAGTCCATCACAACTCAATGTCAACCTAACGCAGTGTATTGAGGCAATAAACTACACGGTCAACCTATACAGGGAGCTTGCCCAGGAGGGTAAGGTTGAGATACTCACGGTACCGTTCTACCACCCACTACAACCAATAATATACGATAACGGCTGGTCCAGTGACTTGCTTGCCCAGATAATAATGGGTGAGGAGATGACTAGGGAGGTATTTGGTGTAAATGCAACGGGTGCCTGGACCCCGGAGATGGCGTTCAACATGGGTCTGGTACACCTATACAATGAGACAGGTATTGAGTTCACGGTACTTGACACACAAGCATTCTTACCATACGTAACTGTTGTAAACGGTACACCAACTCCATACGGCCCGATTATTGTTGAGGATTCAACCGGTGAGCAATTAATAGTCCTATTTAGGGATACGGACCTTTCTAACGCATTTGCCTTCTCCTACTTCAGTCAATCACCACAGGTGACCGCTAGGGAGTTGATTCATTACCTGGCCAGGATATACATGAACAACCCAGGCGCCGTAGTAGTTGTCGCGTTAGACGGTGAAAACCCACTTATCTTCAACCCAACAACAGGACCTGCCGACCTACAGGCAATATACCAGGTGCTCTCTGAGTACCAGGGTACCTGGTTCATAACACAGACCGCGAGCGAGGCCATTGAGACCCACAAACCCGTTGCCGTAGTTACAAACCTGCCCGAAACATCATGGGCGCTCAACCTAAACAACTGGAATAATGGCTACCCAGGCAAGACAGAAATCTGGTACTCCCTAGCCTTTGCCAGGGAGTACCTGGTGGCTTTCACAAAAGCCGTGGGCGCCCAGACATCGCCAGTTGTACCATTACCCTTCAACACAACACCAAACTCCACAAACCCAATATACACACTGTGGAACTACCTATACATCGCGGAGGGAAGTGATTGGACGTGGCAAACAGGTCCGCCAAATTATGGTCCAGCTTGGTTTAAGCAGCAGGCCTTAACGTACACGGACGCCATAATAAACACAATAAAGGGTTGGCTACAGCAGGTCAAGCTTGTCAGATATGTGGTTAAGGATGATGTCGTAGTCCTCAAGATATACAATGGACTTAACTATACCTTATACGTAACGTTAGTTGTTAGTAACAGTACTTACACGATCACGAAGCCAATAATTCTAAAGCCTCATCACATAAATACAATACCAATAAGAGGTATCGAGAATGCGACCACGGTCCAACTATATTCACCGGTCAATAACAACGAGCTCGGTGGCCATCCAATACCAATTAATCAATACGGGTTTGCACTAATTACGTACAAACTAAGCCCTGGCAACTCGCAGGCCGCGTCGAACCAGGTAAGTACCTTAAATAATCTATACGTGGGTATGGTAATTACGTTAATAACGTTATCAATAATCATACCATTAATGCTACGTCGATTGATTTGATTCACAATTTCCCCTGGAACATGAATTAAAATTTCAACCCTTTTTCTCCTCACTCGTCTTAGAAACTATTGAGTAGTACCTACTTAGTACTGGGCATCCTCGACCGCCATTTAGGCATAGGTTGATGAACTTACCCCTACTCACCCGCCAATCCTCAGGTGGCATTAACACGCACCTCTCACCATCATGTGTCCTTTGGTAAAATACG
>Ga0080005_107198_pt1 | contig 17838 bp, 17 predicted proteins | sample JossMetagenome_2_FD_69208 | JGI IMG/M metagenome (GOLD analysis project Ga0080005, IMG submission 69208) | Hot spring sediment microbial communities from Joseph's Coat, Yellowstone National Park, USA - JC3_ASED (SPADES assembly) (version 2) | ecosystem: Environmental > Aquatic > Thermal springs >... | reverse complement strand
CCGCAGATCTACAGCATAGAGCGCAGGCGTGCCGCGCCTGCAGGTATTTGCTCACAGGAGTAATTACACCTGTCAGTCAGTACCTGCAGGGAAAAACCTGCAGGCGCTGAGGCCTCAGCCGCCGCCTCCGGGACGCGCCGGCGGAAGAAAAACGAAGGGGAAAAACTAGGGGAAAAATACTCCGTAGCCCACATCTACGCCGGCCTTCTTTGCACATTCTATCATCTCCTCCTCGGTCATGCCGAAAACTTCAGCCAAATACTTGTACGACACTCCTCTGTACCCCCAGCGCCGCATCATGCGCAACATTCTTTCACAATCCATGAAAAAGCCACAACAGCCGTACATGATGAACCAGAAGCGGAAGGGGGAGGGGGGCGGCACACGCCGTTGCGCGGCGGCCCCCACAACGTCGAAAAAACCCACCTCTCCCCAAGGCAAGATGAGGCACCAGCGGCCGACCTACTGCTGAGGAAGCCGCACCGACAGAAAACGGCGACCGTCCCCCCTCCCCCGCCCCCCAGGGCGGCTCACCGGCGCCCTCCCCCGGCCCCTCCGGCCGAAGCCACCGCGGGTCATCAAGGGGGCGTAGCCGTAGACTACTCCCACATCCCCGGCAGTTGATTGCACCGTAGTTGAATGAGGAGCCCTAACCGCCTGCAGGTCTTTCCTTACAGGTCTGGACTTACAGGCATAATTAGTCCTGTCAGTCAAGTCCTGTAGGTCTGTACCTGCAGGCCGCCTCTCGCCGGCCGGGCTCCTCTCCGGGGTTCTTCTTTGTCTGCAACGCCAGAGCATCCAGATACGAAGGCGTACATGGCCGGAGGATGCCGGTTGCAACACAGTGCTGATTCTGATTCAACATGCGCCCCGGCGTTTAACGCGTTATGGATAGAAACAAGATAGAAGAACGCATGGACCTTGCGCTGAGGCCCGCCGAAAAGCCGCCGACGCTGGAGGAGGTGCTTGAGCAGGTCTCCACCCGCGGCGTACTGCGGGGGCCTGTGGACTGGGTCTTCCCGGCGTGGATGCTGTACGTCGAATACGTGGTGGAGAGGATTGCCGAGGCTTTCCAGCTCACAGAGGAGGAGAAGAGCCAGCTCCTTGACTTCAGAGACACGCTGAAACGGCTACTGCTGAAGGCGTGGACGCAGGCGAAAGAGAAGCTGAAGACGCTGTACAAAGCCGTTGTTGAAGGCACGTACAGAGTGGAGGGCAACAAGCTGTACGCGCCAGATGGGACGTGGATGTATTTAAGAGGGGACACCGCTCCACACGTTCCAATCCGCGGCGTAAGCGCTTCGGCGTATTTTCCCGACTTGTTGAAGCTTCCGCTCGAGAGGCTTGAGCTGTTCCAGCTGGGCTGGAGGGCAAGCGATGAAAGCAATGACAACGGCCGGCCCTACATGGGCACCACACAGCCTTGGCAGGTGTTTGCCTGGGCGGCGACGAGATGTGGAGCGCTTCACATACACGTCATCTCAGTCAACTTAACGCGTAAAGGGGTAAGCGTGACGGTACATCTCAGGGCAAATAATTGGAAGCAAAAGTGGGGCAAGGACGAAGCCGTAGACCTCGTCGCGGGCCACCTAAGGCGCGGCGAGTGGGCCCCCCTACTCACTACGTGGTTGGGAGATGGTGCTGTCATAAGGAGCAGAATTTTAAGTGGCAGATACGAATTAAAGATCACAACTAAGAAGCCTTGGAAACTAGGCCAAATCAAAGGTACACACCAAGCCTTAGTTGCCACTGGCAGAGAGGCGTTTGTAAAGCTTAGAGAGGCAGCGGGCACATACGGCGAACTGCTGCTGGATCTGCTGAAGGCACATAAGTGGTTCTGCATAAAGCTGGCTACAGACGACCTCCTTAGAGCGGCCTACAAGCCGAGTAAAAAAAGAGGCATAGACGTCCTTAGGGAGATGTATGGGTATAACAACGGCGAAATCTCTGTAGTTTCACATAAAGCAGGCAAGCCAGGCGCCGTGGTTGTAGCTGGCATTGTAATGTTTTTAAATCTTGTCGGCGGCAGAGGCGGCTCTCTCCGCGCTAAGCGCTACGTCCGCAACCCGAGGGAGGCGCTCGCCATAGCTGAGAAGTTTGAGTCGGCGGGGCTTAGGCCAAACATCGTGAAGACTGCTGATGCTAGATACATGGTGTACATTGCCATGGCCGACCTCTTGAAGCTGGCACAAAAGGATGAGAATATCAGAAGAGCCATAGCGCTCTACCTCGCCGAAAAGGCGAAAAACGGCACACCTAGACAGAGAGAGATCGCCGAAAAGATCCTGAAGAGACACCCCCTTTTTCAATTCTTTTTGTCTGAGCCGATGCCGTTATGCATTATCTGATGTTGAGTCCAAAGCTTAACCGATAATGTGGAACTGCAGACCTTATGGTTATAGATCTTGGGAGCTCTGATGCTGTTTCAGAGGTTCACTGTAGGCGGCCACGTTAAGAGGAACTGCGGCGCCGTCATCCATTTTGGGGCAACCCTCCTCCACGGCAGAGAAGACGCCTTGGAGCAGTTGCCGGAGCCCATGAGGAGCAGAGTTGTGTTTACCCTGGAAATGCAGAAATCCACAGAAAGAGCACTGGAGCTCCTGCGGAGCCCCCTCGCCCCCCCGGGGGAGGTCCTCAAGGCTGTGGGGAGTGAGATGACGCTACAACACAAACTACTGGCCGAGCTCTACGAGGTGTCTCTGCCGCGGCTGGACAAGCTGGTGGAGGAGGCCATAGGAGCCGGCGCATACGGCGCGAAGCTCTCAGGCGCGGGTCTGGGCGGGGTCGTGATAGCCCTAGCCCCCGACAGAGAAACCGCGGAGAAGATAGGCCGCAGATCAAGCGCGGAGAGGTGGTGGGCTGTCCAGGTCGACGAGGGGCTACGGTATGGAGATTAGGCGGAACCCCTTCACGGGGGAACGCGTCCTAGTCTCGCCGCACCGCCTCTCAAGGCCCTGGCAACCAGAGGGCTTCTGCCCCTTCTGCCCAGGCGGCCCCGAGACAGGCCAGGGGTGGGAGGTACTTCTGCTCCCCAACCGCTACCCAGTGGTGACGAGGAACCCCCCAACCCCCACGCAGGAGGAGCTCTTCCAGGCCGAGGAGGCCTACGGACAGGCATACGTGTTGGTGGAGACGCCGCAACACGACTTAGACGACCTAAGCGACCTGCCGCCAAGCCAGATAGAAAAGGTGCTGAGGCTGGTGATGAAGGCTCAGAAAGAGGCCGAGGAGGACCCCAAAGCGCTCTACTTCCTCTTCTTTAGAAACAAGGGGAAGGAAATCGGGGTCTCCCTGACGCATCCCCACTCCCAGATATACATCCTCCCCGTCGTGCCTCCACGCGTCGAGACGGAGCTAAGGGCCTCAGAGGAGTGGTATAGACAGAGGGGAACTTGTCTACACTGCCTAATCACAACGCGAGAAGAGAAACGCATCGTCTACCAAAACGCCAGCTGGAAAAGCTTCGTGCCCTACTACGCCAGGTGGCCCCACGAGGTACACATATACCCCAAGAGACACGTCAGCCACTTCACAGCCCTCAGAGAAGACGAAGTCAGAGACCTCGCCGACATGCTGAGAAAAACCCTATGCGCCTTCAAGACAGCATTAGGCAAACCCATGCCCTACATAATGGTGCTACACCAAGCCCCCCTGAGGGTGGAAACCCCCCACTACCACCTCCACTTCGAGATATATGGGATGTATAGGCCTGATGGGAAGCTTAAATACGCCGCCGGAGCAGAGCTAGGCGCCTCGCTATACACGCTAGACACAACGCCCGAGGAAACCGCAGAAAGGCTGAGGAAAGCGCTCGCCAACTGCGTTACAAATCCCCGCCCATTTAGGGCGGGGATGGGAAAAGTCTAAAATGTGGGTGTTGCTTATCCTAGGCCCGCGGTTGCGGGCGGATGGCCCGCGGTGCTGGCCCGGGCGAGGGCGCCTGTGAGTTGCCCTGGAGGGAACCCCTGCCCCTTAGGGCGGGGAGGAGGTCAGAGCATCCGGCGGATCAAGTCGTTAATAAGCGGACCCCTGTAGCCCAAGTCGCCGCCGACAGAGAAGTGGAGCTTGACGCTGTTTAGCCCGCCCCGAGGCGGATGTAGCCTGAAGAACGGCTTGAGATACGGTATGCAGGGCGGTCTCTGGCCGTCCTTAAACCTCGCCCTTTTGCCGCACGAAAGGCGGTTTATCTCCCCCGCGACATATGCCAAGGCCACCTCCTCAAACGACTGCCACCCCCACTTCTGGAGATACTCAAGCGTCAGCGGCTTGTCGCCCGCGATTCTCCCCCTCCTCCTCAACACCTCCGCGAGGGTGTCGGCATCTATCTCGCCCCAGGTAATCCAGTCGTTTGCCCTTTCGATCATGCCCATGACGTCGGGGGTGCCGGGGACCACCACCATGGTGAACTTCCTCCTTAGCCGCAGAAGATTCAAGGCGGTTGCTATGTTCCTGGGGGTTGTGGGTATGCCCCTAATCCTTATGACGGCGTAGCGCGGATAGATCATCCTCTGCACTGCCTCCGTCATATCCTGAAGTAGTAGGTGTTCCTCAATGCGTTGTACACAGCTAGGGCGAAGTTCAAAGTGGTTCTGGTCTCCCCGCGCGTTCGGGTCCAGACGTCTTTAACGCCGGCCAGCCGCAGAACCGCCTTTGCCACGTCCCCAGCCACAAGCCCGACTCCCTTCGGCGCAGGTATCAAGGTCACCTCCACGGTGCCTGACCTCCCCCTCACCACAAACGGCACGCTGTGCGGCTCATCGCAGGAACACTTCCAAGAGCCGCAACCGCGTCTCACCGGCACCAAGTTAAGCTTGGCCTCCCTAGTCGCCTTCTCAATGGCCTGCCTAACCTGCCTCGCCTTCCCGATCCCCACCCCCACGTATCCATCCTCGTTGCCCACCGCAACGACGGCTTGGAACTGGTTGCGCTCGCCTGCATGCGTCTGGCGCTGCACCAGGTTCACGTTAAGAAGCTCCTGCCTCAGACCCGGCAGAAGGACGTCGACGATCTCAGGCTCCTTTATTATGTGGTTGTTCGCAAAAACCTCGTCGATGGTTCTGATTTTCCCCTCCTTCACCAGTCGCCCAAGCTCAGTCCTCGGCTCCCAAAGACTCATATCGACGACGCTCACGTACGAGGCAGACAGGACCCCTTTAAATAATTTATCCGCGGACCGTACGCCAACTCCACCGCAGGCACTCAGCCGGAAACCTGCCCGTCCGCAGAGCCTCAACCGTCTTGGGATCGGAGGGGTAGCCGGTCCCAGCACCACCTGCCTCCTGCGCGACCAACTCCATGAGGCGGTCCCTCACCACCTTAGCCACTATGCTAGCCGCCGCCACCTGCGGCACCTCCTCGCCGCGGTGAAGCGCCACGAACCTGCGCCCCGTCAGAAACGACAGCGCGGCCCCGTACCGCTCCGGCTTGACGTCTGGCGAATCCACGTAGTAGAGATCGGCGGGGCACGCCTCCACGAGCCTCGCCGTGAAGTCCAGCTCCAACGCGTTCAAGCCGCCCCGCTGTACGTACAGATCGACGACATGAGGCTCCACCACCACGTAGTTAACGCAGTCAGCCGCCTTCAGCACCTCGTCGAACAGCCGCCTCCTCGCCGCCGGGCTCAGACGCTTCGAGTCCCTAACCCCAAGCCGCCGCAGCGCCTCCCCGTCCCCCACCACCACGGCGATGACCATGGGCCCGACCACAGGCCCCCGCCCCGCCTCGTCGATCCCCCCAATCACAACACACATAAACCCACCCCTAAATAAGCCCGATGGAGATCCCGCAGGAGCTCGCCAACCACCTAAAGGTTGAGGTAGATCAGTGGGACGTGGCGCATATCGTCTGCCTAAGGTGCAGGAAGAAGTTCTTCACGCTGAAAGATGCCGCGCTCCATCTGTATTACGTCCACGGCGTAAAAACCGCGCAGAAATACGCCGAGACTTAACGCGCCCCCCGCAACTGTGCAAGACGCGCAGACACCTTCTCCTCCAGCCTCCTAAGAAGCATCAAAACCTCCTCCAGAAGCGCCTCGTCCTCCCCCTCCACCTCGTCAAACACCTCGTCTATATACACAAGCTCATCCCTAATAGCCGCCAGGAAATCGCCAGCGGCGGCCCCGCTTTCTAACATCTGTACGAGACCCCTAAACTCCTCAACCTCCATAAGCCTATCCAGTTGCTCCTCGCCCTGCGGTGTGAGTTCGTATATCTTCTTCCTGCGCCGCCCCACGTAGATCTCCCGCGCCGTGATGAGCCCCTCAGATTCCAAATACGCAAGTAGGGGGTACAGGGTGCCTGGCGACGGGACAAACCTGCCGGCGGTGAGCCTGCTCAGCTCCTTCAACATCTCGTACCCACTCATGGGCCTCTTCCTCAGCACATAGAGGACAACCCCCTTGAAGACCCCCCGACGCTTAAACATCCCTCCTTGCCGGCGACAAATCAGGGACAGGAGGAGGCTTGAGCTTATGCGCGTTAGCCCTCACGCGGCTTATCACTAACTCAGCCACGCCGCCGAACCTAGCCCTAACCTCCTCCAGCGGCATCTTCCTCTCAAACAAGGCGTAGAGGACTGCGTCGATAACCTCGTAGGGAGCCCCCAGCTCCCCCTCCGCCGTGTGCCCCCGCCACAGCCTAGGGCTACTGGGCTTCTCGGTGATCCAGCCGAAGCCAAGCCGCCTAGCCATCTCCCTGACCTGTACCTTGTAGAGACCGCCGATGGGCAGAAGGTCCACCCCGCCGTCGCCGTATTTCGTGAAGTAGCCCAGCAGAAGCTCGCTCCTGTCGCCGCCACCCAGCACCAACAGGTTGTGCCTATTTGCGTAGTAGTACAGAATCGTCATCCTCACCCTCGGCAGTATGTTCCCCGCCGCGACCCTGTCATCCGGCGAATAGCCAGGGAGCGCCTTGGCGAAGGCCTCGGCGATGGGCGTCACGTCCACCCGCAGAACCTCAATCCCAAGCCGCCTAGCAACCTCGTAGGCATCCCGCTCATCCTCGGGGGGCGTATATACAGAGGGCATAAACACCCCTAACACCCTTCCGCGTCCCAAGGCCTCCACAGCCAAGGCGGCCGCCACGGTGGAGTCCACACCGCCGCTCAGCCCAACCACGACACCCCGGGAGCCGGCACCTGCCACGTATTCCCTCACAAAGGAGGCGATGACCTCCCTGGCCTTGTCGTAATCTACAGCCTCAACCACAGTGCGGTGATCCACCGCTTGGTAAAAAGAAGATGGTTAAATAAGTTCACCGCCAGGGCAGTGGCGCCGCCGGTGCCGTGGCACAACGCCGCAACTTTCGATGCAAATAAAAGTGGAGGAAAAAGCGGCTAGAGTATCCTCATGTATTCTCTCGCCGCCGTGATGAATGCCAGCAGGCCCTTGGGTCTGTATACCTCTCTTGTCTTATCCTCGCATGTCTCGTATCTGCTGAACTTCAGCTCTAGCCTGACTTCCCTAACCGAGCCGTTTTGGGTGCAGTACGCCTTCGACGAGGTGAGCGAAATACAAGCCTCCGACCCGTCCCTAGCCACATACACCTCCACTGTGTAGGGGTGGAGGATGCTCATCGGTCTCTGCTTCACCACCTCCACCATCCATGGATATCTACGCAATGCTCTAGTTATCTCCACAAACCCCCAGCATGAGGCACCCAAGCCCTAACCCACTCCACGCCGAGTCTACAGCAGGGATTTCCTCAGCTTTTTTCTTTGCGTATAGTTGTTTTTAAACTGGCGCATGGGGATGTGGCGTAGACACAGAGAAGCCGCCTCAGCTGGACTCTCGGCGGCGCCATACTCCATGTATCACGACCTCTATTCAGAAGCCGTTGTTTCTTCTATAGCCTCTGTTGCTGCCCTCGCCGAGGCGGGGCAGTTCAAGAAGGCTGCCCAGTACCTGCAGAAGGCCGCCAAGGCGCTGTATGAGACGGCTAGAGAAGTATTTGAGCAGGTGAAGGTGTCTCTGCAGAGGCTGGTGGAGCTCTTCGTTGAAGCCGTCGCGAGGGTGTTGGCTTGGGTGGATGAGCACAAGGCCTACCCCTACTTGATGGCGGCTGAGGCGGCTGGGGTAGTTGCGATGTCTGCCGCGTTGGATATGTGGGGTCTTGTGGAGATGGAAAAGCTGGCTTACGCCGCTTCTGCGCCGTTTGTGGCTGGGCTGGCGGATACAGGCGGGAAGGCGACGGAGAGGTTTAGGACGCTGGCTGAGAGGTGGAAGGTGGACGATAAAGAAGAGGAGAAGAAGATAGAAAATATCATCAAGGAGATTATCAACGCCCCTCTGAGGGGCGAGACCTCTCAGAGTAGCAGGAGGCCGTATGGGGCGCTTCTTGAGCTGTCCAAGTCGGCGAATCTGCCCAAGCCTCTCGTGGAGTTGAGGGAGGCGCTGAAGGATGTCAAAGACGAGGTGGAGAAGGACGCCGCAGTGGTTGCGGCGCTGGTGCTCTACAAGACTCTCTTGAAAAACGCCGAGGCCTACGGGGAGTGGGCCTGGTGGTACAAGTGGGCGAGGGGCCTGGTCGAAAAACAAGAATTCACTGTGGCGGCCGGCGGGGTTGAGAAGCTCCGCGAGGCGCAGAGAAGGCTAGAGGAGGCGGCGGAGCAAGTGAAGAAGGAGCTGAATGTCGTGTTGACATTGTACAAATCGCATAGCCGTGACCTATACGAAAAGCTCAGACCCCACCTAGAGGTGGACTCGGGCACAGCGGAGGAGGTGGCAGAGGCGAGACACGATGAGCTGAGCAAGTACTCGAACGCCAACATGGGGACTAAGGCCTACGCGGCCCTCCTCTCCGCGGCGAGGGGTGGGTTATATGGACACGCGGCGATGTTGCTTATGGGCGAGGGGGCTCTGGCGGATATGGTGTTACTGACGCCGAGAGGTGCCTACAAAAAGGCCTGGAAGATCGCTGGAGGGCGCGGAGAGGCTGTGGACCCGTCCTACTCTGGCAGGCGCGGGAGATCTGTGGATCAGCCCAACTGGGAGGATAGAGCCGCCTCTGTGCTTCTGCTGTTCTTGATCGGATATGGCGAGATAGATCCGCAGCTCTTGAGCGGAGCTGGCGAAGAGAATCTCAAGTTTAGACGCGTCGAGAAGGGCGGTAGGAAGGGATTCCAAGTGTTTAGAACTTACGGCGGCGTCGAGGCCTTCGTCGGCAAGCTGTGGATAGGGAAGGTGGCCCACTTCAAGGTCAGCAAGGAGGAGTTGAGGCGTTTCGTGGAGGAGGCGAAGGAAATGGCGCCAGACCTCTCGGGGATGGACAAGGCGCCGCAGTACCTGGAGTGGCGCGCCACAGACGTGACGACCTCTGGGGGGCGGATAGAGGCTGGCACAGCCCATCCTTGGCAATTGAGGTGGTACTTCGGTCTCTTCGGCGAAGAGAAGTCGTTCAGCGGCGGAGCCAGCGTCACGAAGGAGGGCATCAAGCTCTTCGTCACTGCGCGCTGGCCCCGCGAGAGGGAGGACCAGATCTTGAGGGAGAGCAGATGGCTTGAGTCGGTGCTGGGCCTGCGCGTGGAGAGCTGGCGGGAGCTTGTAGACGCCATAGACTGGAGCCGGGTCCTGGAGAGGGTTGGGGGGCTGGCCGACAAGGTCAAGCCCTGGATAGGCCCCGAAAAGATGAGCGACGCGGAGAGGGAGAGGCTGGTGAAGAGGATGCTGGGCGAGCTGGCTCTCCTCGCCCACTTCGCCGAGGCCAGGAAGGGCAAGGACGACGGCAGGTGGCGTGAAGAAAGGGCCAAGAGGCTGGTCAGAGCAATGGAGGCGCTGAGCGGCGGGAAGATAACTGGCGACTATGCAGATAGGCTGGCCCAGGCCATCATCCGCTACGCCGAGAGACGTGAGGAAAGTGTGAAGGAGCGCATCGACAAACTGGCGGGAGAGCTGGCCGGCGTCTCTAAGGAAGAGGTGTGGGGCGTCGTTGAACGCGTCCTCAGCGGCGAGAATCCCTACGTATACTGTCTCGCTAGGGACTGCGCGAGGGATGAGGTGGTTAGGAAGTTTGTGGAGCCTGCCCTTGAGCTGGTCATGCTGGATAAGGCTCTGAACAACGAATTCGACAAAGAGGAGGCCCTGCTCCTCTTCGGCGAGATGTACGCAACTGCAGTAGCGGGAGACGGCTCGGTGGGGCCGGATGAGATTATGCTAGCCGTCGGCGGGGAGCTGGGCGGAGGCGCCGCGCTTCTGCGTCTAGCCGCATTGCATATGCTCAACCAGCTCCTGCCTGGGGAATTCAAGTTCAACGTGCGGATATACGTGGGCGAGGGCAGATATTACTACATAGTCGCAACCGGTGAAGATGCGGTGAGGTTTAAGCGCCTCCTCTCCGTCTCCGCGCCCTCCGCCGGTGGAGGGTATTTAAGCCCCAAGTTCGACAAGTTCGTGGAAGCGGCCAAAGTGGAGGTGAGGCCTGGCAACATATGGCTGACTCCAAGCGGTCTCGTCGCCGCCGACTTGACCATATCGGAGGCTGGCGTCGCCGTGAAGTACAACATATATCTGCAGAACAAGATCGAGCTCCAATTCCAATCAACGGACCGGGGCCGCGCCGAGCTCGCGGCACGCCTTTTGAGACTTTCTGGCGTCACTGCGGAGGTGAGGAAAGAGACGAGGAAGAAGGGCGACAGAGACGTCTGGTACGTCAAAGCCGCCACCGACATGCTTGCGGCTGGGCGCGAGGAGCTCAGAAAAGCCATCGCCGAGCTCGTTAGGAGGGCTGTGGAGAACGGCTGGGTGGATGAGAAGAGGGCGAAGCGGTGGCTGGAGGAGCTGAAGAGGGGACGCGTGTTGAAGGAGGGCTGGCCGAAGTACGAAATGAGGCTGATCGAAGGCGCGCTGGTGGTCAGTTTCAGCTCCACCAACCCCAGCAACATAGAGCGGGAGAAGCAACGGCTTAGGGAGATGGGGCTTGTGGAGGGCGTCCACTTCTCGGTGAAGATGCCGGAGGAGGGCCGCTACGGCTACGTGAGGATCCTTAGGGAGGGCTTGGAGCGCGCCGCCTGGCTGTCTGAACACGGCTCTGGCGAACAGCAGAGACTCGCGGCTGAGTTTGTAGAGTACATACTCCAGAGGGCGAGGGAGGTGCGCAACGACGTCTACAAAAAAGCCAAAAAGATCGTAGAAGAGGGGAGGTCGAGGGGCTCTCTGACGCTGAAGGGCTTTGAGAAGAGGGTTGAGGTGGGGGGCAGGGAGCACGTGATGAAGGTAGTAGGCTGGAATGCCGAGCTTGAAATGAGCAAAAGCGGCAAGAAGTTGCTAAGGATTAGGATAACGGCGGAGGTGGACGGCATAAAGGGCGACTACACGATCGCCTACGGCAGGTATGGGAAGCTCAACGCGGCCAGGGGCTACGCCGTGGCTAGGGCCGACGTCCCCGGTGGCAGAGAGGCAGACGCCGAGAGGTTCTCAGCGCTAGTGAAGGCTCTTACGGGAAGGGAGCCGAGGATAATTGAGAGGAGCAACGGCGAGATAATGATGGAGTGCGGCAGGGGGCACCTCGACGGCTTCAGGCGGTACGCCGAACTCGTAGACGCCATAGAGAGGTGGCTAGAGGAGACAGACAGATGAGCATCGCCTACAGGCGGGAGCTGAAAGAGGGCATCTTGTCATATTAGCAATTGCGATAGCCGTTCGGGGGTTTACAAAGCGGCATTTTTATAACCTCTATGTTAGTTCTATCGCCAGGGCAGTGGCGCCGCCGGTGCCGTGGCACAACGCCGCGATGCCCCTCCTCCCCCCCATCTTCTTCAACACGGAGATCAAGGTGGTTACTATGCGAGCGCCTGAAGCCCCCAGCGGATGCCCCAGCGCGATGGCGCCGCCGAAGACGTTCAGCCGCTCATAGGGAACCCCAAGCACCTTGTGGACGAGGGCGTTCACCACGGCAAAAGCCTCGTTGGCTTCCACGTAGTCAAAGTAGTCCAGGCCTACGCCCAGCCTCCGCAAAAGCTTCTGGACGGCGTAGACGGGGGCCTCGGTGAAGCGCCAAGGCTCCGTCATGTGCCAGCTGTAGCCCAATATGCGGGCCACCGGCTTCACACCAAGCTCCTTCGCCTTCTCCTCAGACATGAGGAGGAGCGCCGCCGCCCCGTCTGACAGCTGGCTGGAGTTGCCAGCGGTCAAGACCCCGTCGGGCCTAAAGGCCGGCCTCAGCTTAGCCAGCTTCTCCAGCGTGGTATCGGGTCTAATGCCCTCGTCCTTATCCAGCTTCACCCTCGCCCCGCCAAGCTCCTCGTCGATAGGCTCCAAGTCGTCAAACCACCTATTCTCCGTGGCCCGCCAAGCCCTCATGTGGCTCTCGTAAGCGATCCAGTCCAGCTCCTCCCGCGTCAACTTATGCTCCCTAGCCACCATCTCCGCCTCCTCTCCCATGACGAGGCCGTTGGTGGGGTCTATCAAGCCGTCGTACACCATGAGGTCGATCAGCTCCGCCCGTCTCCCGATGAAGTGCCGCATGCCCCACCTGGCGTCTTGTGGGAGGCATATAGGCGCCGCGGACATGGAGTCGGCGCCGCCGGCTACGACCACCGACGCGTCGCCCAGCGCGATTTCCCTATAAGCCTCAATTACGGCCTGCATACCTGAGGAGCAAACTCTGTTGACTGTGTAGGCGCTCACTTCGATGGGGAGGCCGGCGAGGAGGGCGGCGTACCGGGAGAGGTTCTGCCCCATGCCCCCCTGCAGGGTGGAGCCAAACACCACCTCCTCCACGAGCTTCCCCTCCAGCCCCACCCGCTCCAGAAGCTTCTTGATGGTGAAAGCCGCAAGGTGGGGGGTCTTCACGTCTTTCAAGGCGCCGCCGAACTTCCCGACGGGGGTTCGGACGTACCCAACAACTACAACTCCCATGACCGCTCCTAAACACCTGTTTAAAACGTTGTTTTGGCTAAAAGATATCCAGCCCTACGCCTATGGGCCACCACGGCAATTATAATTAACAACGCCCAGCGGGGTCAGCCGACTCTAACCCCCTCGCGGAAGAGCTTAACCCCCTCCCTCCTCAAGAAAACCCGGGCCAGATCGCCCTCTTTTAGCTTGCTGTACATAAGCGCCCTCAGCTCCGTCTGCTCCCACGCCACCACCGCCACCGGGGTGAAGCCGAGGTACTCCACCAGCTTTATCCTGCCCCGCGGGAGCTCTATGTCGCCCGGCGAGAGGGGCGCATTGGCTATGTATATGTCTGTGGGCCTAACCCCCACCTGGAGTTTGCCCTCAGGCGCCGGCACGGGCAACTTGACGTCGCCTAGATCCACGTGGTCCCCCTTGCCGACGCCCTCCGCCATATTTATCGGCGGATCGCCGAAGAACTGCGCCACGAATACGTTTGCCGGGTTGTTCAAAATCTCGTCTGTGGCGCCGATCTGTTGCACCGCGCCGTTGTTGATGATCATGATGCGGTCGGCGAGGGCGTAGGCGTCGTGCTGGTCGTGAGTCGCCAAAATAGTCGTGATCCCCAGCCTCCTCTGCAGACTCTTCACAAACTCACGCGCCGAAACCCTCAGACGGGCGTCTAGGTTAGAAAACGGCTCGTCCATCAGCAGAACCTGCGGCGCCTTCACGAGAGCCCGCGCTATGGCAACCCTCTGTTGCTGGCCGCCCGACTGCTGCCGTGGGTAGCGGTCGAGCAGATGCCCAATCTCAAGCGCCTCAGCCACCTCCTTAACCCTCTTCTCGATTTCATGCCTCGGCAACTTCCTGATCTTAAGCGGAAACGCGATGTTGTCAAACACCTTCATGTGTGGGTACAAGGCCCAGTTCTGAAACACCATCCCCACATTCCTCTTGGCAGGGGGCACGTTGACGCCTCGCTCAACATCCACAACAGGCCTATCGCCGAAGAGTATCCGCCCCCTCGTCGGCGCCTCCAAACCGGCAACGCACCTAATAAAAGAAGTCTTCCCAGACCCCGACGGCCCCAGCACCACGAGGAACTCCCCGTCTCTGATCTCCACAGAGACATCTCTCAGCGCGTAGACGTTGGGAGGAAACACCTTCTCCAAGTTCGAAACAGACACAGAAACCACGACATCTACAAAAGACGAAAATTTAAATGTTAAAAACCATATAAGCCAGCAGAAATAGTTGCTTGTGACTTGGCTAGACGACGTCCAGAAGGCCGCTGCCATAATCAGAGGGGGAAGATACGCCGCAGTTACACACGGCGGGGTCGCCCACATGGACGACACCCTAGCCGCAGCTCTCCTCCACAGACACGGCGCCGAGGCCATATACCGCCACAACGCCGCCGAGGAGGTGCTGGCCGTGGAGGGGTACGTGGTGGTGTTTGACATCGGCGACTCATTCCGCGACAAGTTGCCGGATAGATACGCCGTGTTGGACCACCACGGCGTGGCCGACCCGGCGGAGGAGCCGTCAAGCGTTGTACAAGTGGCGCTGGCGGTAGGCGCCAAGCTGAGGCCTCTGCAGGCCCACCTCATACACCACGTCGACCTCTTCGACCGCTACGGCCCCGCGGTGAAGAGGTGGGCGGGGCCCTACGGTAACTCCCTCAACAACGGCGTCGCCAAGTACTTCGGCGACCTGGCCCCGACAGGCAGGGTGAAGGACGTGAAGTTCCTAGACCTCCTCGCCGACGCCGTATATTCCGCCTTCGAGGCCGACCTTCCCGCCTTCGCAGAGGCGTTTAAGCTGGCCGAGAAGCTCCCCTACGCAGACCTGGCGCAGAAGTTTCCCCGCACTTTCCACACCCTGAAGCTGATGCTGGAGGCGGCAAAGGACCCAGTCTCAGTCTCCATGAGCAGAGACGCGCTTGAGGCGGGCTTCGGCATAGACTTCGCCTGCTACGCCGTCTTGGCGGTCCCCGAGCTCGAGCCCTACGTGCTTAAAGGCCTTGAGAGACATTACGCCGAGGCTAAGAAAGCCGCCGAGGCCGCGGCCGCCGGTCAATACACCGTAATAAAGGGCCCAGTCACCGCCGTCGCCGCCGAGGACCACGTACCCCCAGGCCCCCTCTGGAACGCCCTCCAAGATCTAGGCATCCTCACAGCCGCCGAACCCGCCTTCGTCGTAGTTAAAGACAGGAGAAACCCCGGCGCCTACACCCTCTGGCGCCCCGACAGACACGCCAACGCCGTAGACTTCAGAAGGCTCCAAGGCCCGGAGGTGATCTTCAAACACGCCACAGGCTTCCTCGCAGTTGTGAAGGCTGAAAGCGCCGAAGCCGCCGCCAGACGAGCCCTAGCCCAGCTCCATGCATGACGAGATATTCGCCGACCTAGCCGGCCTAGACCTCGGCGAAGCCGTTGCCGAAATAGGCGCAGGATACGGCACAACCACCCACTGGCTCCTCGCCCGCGGCCACAGGATGTGCGCCATAGACATAGATCCAGCCGCCGTGGCCCACCTAAAAACCGCCTTCAGACACTTCGTAGAGGCCGGGCTCCTCAAGGTGATACACGCCCCCGCCGAGGTGCTTCCGTTGGGCGACGGCGAATGCGACTCCGCCGTGTCGGTGGCCGCCCTCCACCACATACGCCACGTGGAACAAGCCCTCCGCGAGATGGAGCGCGTCGCCAAGAGGCTTGTGGCCATATACGACTGGACACCTGAGTCCGCCGGCTACACGAACCCACACAGCCCCCAAGAGCTCAGGCAAAAAATGGAGGAGGCTCTCTCCGTCGCCCAGCACTTAGGCTACCAAATCAGCCGCCGCAGGCTCTGGTACAGACTACTGAAAATCCGCCAGTGACTGCGAGAAAGGGAGGTACCCGTCTAGCTGAAAAGCACTTATGGTGTCTGCGGAGCAACTGGATTGACGTTTCTCTATGAGAACTCAGGTCGTTGCTTTAACAGCCGGCGGGTCTAGAGCATAAACTTAATAGACCCCCCTACCTCGTGCATATGCGTCTTCTGCTGTGGGTCTTGTTGCTGGGGGTGTTGGTGTTTGCAGTTAGCCCCATCAGGCTTGAGGTCAGCACGGTGTTGGTTTCGCCGGTAAACACGACAAAGATAGTGGACTACGTCAAGTCGGCTAAGAAGGCTGTGTATATGGAGGTGTACGTCTTCACGTATAAGCCGCTGGCGGATGCGCTTGTGGATGCGGCTAGGCGGGGGGTGGACGTCTACGTGGTTCTGTCGGCTAAGGTCTACGGCGGGGTTCCCCAGCAGGACGGAGACACAGCGAAGTATCTCGAGAACAACGGGGTGAAGGTGAGGTGGAACGGGGATTTCCCCAACGTCCACACGAAGCTGTACGTCATCGACAACGAGACGGTGATCATCGGCAACATAAACCCAACCACCTCCGGCTTTAGGAGTAACAAAGGCGTTATGCTGGTGATTAGAAACGCAACGCTGGCGCGCCAGCTGGCGGCGATAGTGCTGAACGACTTCCACGGGCGGTACCCCCGCTACAACTTCCCCGGCGTCTTGGTATCCCCCATAAATTCCCAGGAGGGGCTGGAGTGGATCCTCACACAGAAGGGCGACCTCTACGTCGCCATGGAGCAGATCTACATGGACTCGGGCCTAGTGCCGCTCATCCTCCAGCACCCGAGGCACTTTGCCGTGGTTGCCAGAACAGACGCCGACATAAAAGCGGCGATCGACCAGGACTTGGTGGCGAAGATCATCGTGGTGGGGCCCTACGTCTACGTGGGCTCCATCAACATCGGCTACTACTCCATACAACGCAACAGGGAGGTAGGTCTCCTGATATACAACCCGCAGCTGGCCGACCGCCTAAGGGCGCTGATACTCCGGTGGTACACGGAGGCAGGCGGCGAGGCGCCGACGCAGACCACGGCCACATCGCCGGCCCAGCCAGCGGCCACCACGACGGTTGGGGGGGTCGCCGCGGCCAAATCGGGGGGAGGCGGGATACCCCTCTGGCACGTCTTGGCTTGGCTGGTGGTGATCATCCTCGCCGCGTTGTTCGTCATCTGGATGAACAGGAGGCGGCCTTAAACACCACATATTTTTTAAGGCGGTGCGCCACTGGTCTTGTGAAGATGGAGCATTACCTGGTGCTGGAGGCTATTGATGCCGGTGAGGCGCCTGAGGAAATCGCGCGGCTTCTGGACCTGGAGCTCCACGACGTCTACGCCGTGATTCAGCTTCTGGAGGAGAAGAGGCTCGTGGAGAAAAGACCTACCTTCTTCGGGGTGCGATACGTCTTGACCGAGGCGGGGCGGAGGCAACTGGAGGAATGGCGCCGGGAGGTGCTGGGGAGGGCAGAGGAGGCCGCTCGGCTCAGTAGAGAGGGAAGGGAGCACGAGGCGCAGGGCCTCATAGACCAGCTCCTCCCAGCGCTACCCGTCTTGGTGGTCCTAGGCGTTTTGTCCCTCGCCCTATGGAAGCTCCTAACGAGCCACCTACCTGTGGGCGAAGACAAGTAGACCGCGCCACGTCGGCGGCGACAGATCAAAGCAACGCCTCCGGCGTTGAGGTGCCGAGCCTCACCCTTGCTGGGTCCTCTCCAAACCCCACCGCCTCTATTATGGCGCGGGCTTGTTCTTTGGTCCTTATCCCGCCGGCCATCTTGACGCCCAGCTTGTAGCCCCTCTCCCTTACGTATCTGGCGATGGCGGCGGCGCGCTCCGGCGTGGAGTGCACTGGGTTGCCCAGTTGCCTCGCGTAGGCCTCCTCGGCGAAGCCCGTGGAGCTCTTTATGAAGTGGGCCCCCGACTCAGCCACGAGGTCGTACACCCTGTGCCGCTCCTCGTCGGTGAGGTAGGGCTCCTCCACTATGACCTTTACCAACCTGCCGCCGGCGGCCCCCACCACGCTGATTAGATCACGCCGCACCTCCGCCCACCTCCTAGACTTGACGAGGCCTATGGGCGCCACCACGTCCAGCTCCTCGGCCCAGTCGGCAA
>Ga0080005_175348_pt1 | contig 17855 bp, 15 predicted proteins | sample JossMetagenome_2_FD_69208 | JGI IMG/M metagenome (GOLD analysis project Ga0080005, IMG submission 69208) | Hot spring sediment microbial communities from Joseph's Coat, Yellowstone National Park, USA - JC3_ASED (SPADES assembly) (version 2) | ecosystem: Environmental > Aquatic > Thermal springs >... | reverse complement strand
GCCACATGACGGCGTTGAGCTGGTCCAAGAGGGCTTCATCAACCCACAGCTTATCTATGCACTCCTTAACCGTTATTCCAGCGTAGTTCGCCAGGAAGTTCTTGCACAAGTTCTCCGTCACAGCGTTTATCTGGAGTATGCCCTTCACAATCCTCTTGAGATCCGTGGCACTCTCGATATATAGCACATCCATGTCGCTGGGGTTGAGCACTGGGAACATCAAGTCGCAGAATGACCTCAACATCTTTGGGTTGTAGTACTCAGGCGCCATTTTGGCGCAGTAGTTCTCAGTAAACCTGCTGTCCCTATAGCCAGTTATATGGCAATCGGTTAAGAAGTCGTATATCTCGTTCCCAGTGTATACCAAGGGTACCTTCTCTCCAGTGTCTGCGAAGGTGAACCATGGGAAGTATGGGTAAATCAGTGATGCCCTCAAGCATAGCGGGACGTTCTTAGTTATTTCAATCTCACTCTCAAGCCAGTCCCTCCACTCATCCTCCCTATCCGGCGGGGGCGGTATTATGTATCGCCAATCCGTTGGTAGGGTAGCTTCCTGGGGCTCCTCAATAGTCCTCTCAATAAGGCTCTTCCTCTCCCTCCTTGGTCTTCTAGGCGTTGGCTTAGGCGTTAGCACAGATGGTGTGGCAGCCATTGGCGGAGTTGTTGATATGGTGGGCGTAGCCTTCCTCACCTCCTCCAGCCTCCTGTCCAGTGCTCCAATGAACGGCTGTATGAGGGGGTTTATGAACCCCTCCAGTCTGCCCTTGAGCATTCCAACATCTAGCCCGAACTTGTTGATGTCCTGGGCAATTATGTAAGCGATGAAGTCTAGATCGTCAATTACCACATTGACCAAGGCATCGTAGGCAACCTTCTTCAGTTCATCGCTTGTATATCTAGGGTGCGCCTTTATGTAGTCGTTTAGCGCCTTTCTCACGGCGTCCCTCACATCGGACTTCTTACTGAGTAACCTATTCTCCTTGTACTGCTTCAGCATCTTCCTTGCAGTGCCAGTTCCCCTCACCCCAGTCGTCACATAGTCATACGCCAAGTCGAGGAATTCCACAAACCCCTCAAGCTTCTCAACAGCATCCTCAGCAATCCTATCAACCGTAACCCTTGAACTCATCAATAAACCTCAGTTGGGACTAATTTTAAGGGATTACCTCATGATAATAATCCCTTTTAAAGCCATTGGGCTGGCGTGATTTGAACATGAAGGTTCACATAACTGGAATAGCGGGAGTCCTTGGCTCGTACTTGGCGGAGCTGTTCACGAAGATGGGGTTCTCGGTGCAAGGCAACGACATTGCCAGGATTGATGAGGCGTGGAGGCTGAAGGACGTTAGGGACAACATAAGGTACATCTGGAAGGCCACCCAAGACCTAACGCAGGAGGACTTAACCGGAGTGGACTTGATAATAGACGCGGGATTGATGGTTGCGGACAGGCCGATGGGCACCTCAAGCCCCGAGTTCACAACGCTTGGAAACTTGCTCCCACCCCTGAGGTTGCTTGAGCTAGTGAGGAGGATGCCGAACAATCCATTCCTCATTTATCCATCCTCATTCAATTCCTTATATGGCCACCCACCAGGCACAGCATTCACGGAGGACACGCTCCCCAGTCCAAGCACTGTTTACGGTTGGACAAAGGCTTCGGCGGAGCTCTTGTACCTAGCGTACCACAAGTCCTTTGGCGTGAAGGCAATAATAACAAGGGTTGGGTCGAGCTATGGGGAGCGTGGAAGGTGTTATGACGAAAAAACCGAAATTTTAACTAATGAGGGCTGGAAGAAATTCTCAGAATTAAGGGGAGACGAACTAGTTTATACCCTCAATCCAGAGACCATGGAGATAGTGCTACAGCCAATTAAGCAAATATATGTTTATGATTTTGATGGGGAGATGTACTATATTCATAACTCATTTATAGATTTAATGGTGACGCCAAATCATAAAATGTTTTTTGCCCCGTATGGAGGAAAACCCAGGAGGGAGCCAATTGAAGAGATGCTAAAATATAGCTATGTGCGATTATTTAACACAGGAAAATGGAAGGGAGAAAGGAAAGAAAAGATATGCTTTACGCAGAAGTTGAAGGTATGTAAAGTATGTGGATACGTGGGTAAATATTTTGGTTCGAAGGAACCTAGATGTTCAAAATGTAAGAGCAGGAGGGTTGAAATCGTTGAAAAGGAAATTTGTTATCCAATGGATGATTTCTTGAAGTTCCTTGGGTTCTGGATAGGAGATGGAGGTTTAGGAAAAAGGAAGTCGTCAGAAATAGTCATAACACAAGTCAAGGGGAACACAAGGAGAGAGATACTAGAGTTATGCAGGAACCTTTTCAAGGATTCTACAATAACAATAAAGAAAAACCAAAAACAAATTATTGTACATAATAGGCAGGTTTATGAATGGTTAGAAAAGAATGTAGGTAGAAATAAAATGGAAAGGCAAATACCTAATGAGATAAAGAATCTCTCTCCAGAACAACTTCAGATACTACTTGAATGGCTAGCAAAAGCTGATGGTACAAATTATGGCTCAAGATTTACTATATATACCTCCAATCCGAAGCTGAGAGATGATATTATGGAGATAGCCTTGAAGGCAAGCTTTTCAGCGCGGTATTATATAAGACCAAAAGGTCTATCCTCACGTTTAAAAGAAGGAAGAGTAATAGTTCAGAAGCACGATAACTATCAAATACTTATTACCAAAAAGAAAGGGAATAATCCAGTCCTAGAAATAAGGAAGGTACTGAACAAAAAACATCATTATACTGGAAAGAGGACATTCATTGAGGTAGTACATTATAAAGGAAAAGTTTATGATGTTGAAGTCCCTGAGCACCATCTTATTTATGTAAGGAGAAACGGAAAGCCAATATGGTCAAGCAACTCAGATGAGTTACCCCATCGTTTAATCATCTATGGCTTGCTCGGCAGGACCTTCAAGCTCAAGAGCCCCTACGCCAGCAGGCTCTGGACGTACATTGAGGACGCGGGCTCATTCTACACAAAGCTGGTGGAGAAGATGATGGACGAGCCAGACGCAGTTGTGGGGAAGGTACTCATACTGGCTGGCAATAAGGGGGACAGGGTGGTCACGAACGTGGAGCTCACCGAGCTGATAAGGGGGTTCATACCGACGCTTGAGTACGAGCTCGGGGAGTACGAGCCCGGCGAGTTGATAAACGGCAAGCCAGTTCACTTCACAATAAACAGCGAGAGGACCAGGAAGCTCCTCAACTGGCAACCACAGTACACCCTTGAGGAGGGGCTGGCGAGGACAATTGAGTGGTTTAGGAACAATCTGCATTATTACGTATAACTTTTTAAGCCAGCAATTTACCTAATAGGCAATGAGGGTCTGCGTAGTATCGTCAAGCCTGAACCCAAGCCCTCCATGGAGCCACTGGACTGGGTATGGGTCGGAGGTTGTTGCGTACTGGCTTGCGAGGGAGCTTGGGGAGGAGGGGCATGAGGTCCACCTCTTCGCAACGTTCCAGTCCGAGGAGGCCCTGAAGGGGCTGAAGAACGTGGTTTTCCACGGCATACCACCCACATATGGCTTCGTCGGCAACGAGTCGGAGTACTACATAGTGGACTGGTACCTGGACGTGCTCAAGGGCTGTGACGTCATCCACGACATGTCAGCGTCCTGCAAGCCAGCCGAGTACTATTTCTTGCACAGGAGGCCCTTCATAGTGACGAGGAACGGGTACTCCATACAAAACCCAATGGGGCACAAGCTCAACATAATCGTGCTCTCGGAAGCCGTGAAGAAGTACGTTGAGAGGCTGAGCGAGGAGATGTTTGGGAAGGAGCTTGAGGTGAGGGTCGTCCCATACGGCATACCCGTTGACGAATACCCCTTCTGCAATGAGGAGGAGAGGAGGGACTACGTGCTGTACGTCGGCCGCCCCCACCCGAGCAAGGGTGTGGACTACATAATAGCCCTGGCGAGGGAGAACAAGGACGTGAGGTTTGTCCTCGCTTGGAACCCGACATTCTACGACCACATGGACTACCACAAGGAATATATGAGGGCGGTCAAGCAGTTGGGCCTCAAAAACGTGGCAATAATTAGGTTGCCGAGCGGTTGGAGGGGCGAGATAGTGAAGAGACAGTTGATGTGTAAGGCGAGGTTGTTCATCCAACCGACGGTATACCTAGAAGCATTTGGCCTCACGGCAGTGGAGGCGCTGGCCACTGGCACACCGATACTACTATCAACGGCGGGCTCGGGCCCAGAGATAGTGACGGACGTAGTAGGTGTACTAGTCCCAAACAGGCTCTCCTTGAGAGAACAAGCAGAGGAGTGGGCCCAAAAGGCGAGCAGGGCGATAAACATGAGCGAACTAAACAAGGCGCTCTACACCGCCCTCAACAGGAGGTGGGACCACAAGACAATAAGGGCGTACGCAAGGGCGAAGTACGACATAAGGGTCATGGCGCAGAACTACATGGAACTGTACAAGGAGGTAATGGAAGGGAGATGGTGGGGATTTACTTAATGCTAAGCTTTTTAAATAATCTGGATGTTCACTAGTGGATGGAATCAAAACTTAGTCTTTACCCACAGGGGTTATATTGGCTCCCCTGGAACAGATACTGGATGTTTACCGAGGTGAAGTACCTAGGCAGATATTTTGAAGTTGTGAATAATCCACAAGATGCTGACTTCATCTATGCGCTTGACCCACAGATACCGGACATGGAGCTGGTGAAGAAGGTTGATAAGCCCATCGTCTGGAGGGTCTTCGCAGGCTACAGCAAATCCCCCATTGAGGAAGTTAGAGGCAGGGTCGTGGTTGGGCTATACAACACCGAAACAACGAGGAGCGACTTCCTCCGCACGTACCCACATGAACCACCACCCCTTGAGCTTGCCTATCATCCCCTCAACGAGGAGATATTCCACTCCCCAAGGTGCCCGGAGCCAGTGTTCCGCCACTACATATATGTGGGTAGCCTAACCACGAGGAAGAGGGTTGATTGGGCGGTGGATGCATCTATAAAGGCGAAGGTCCCGCTCCTCATCTACCACCCAAGCGACATAGAGCCACAGGTCTACAACGAGGTCTACCAAAAGGCTACCCAGTACCAGGGGCTGATAATGCCGTCATACAACGTACAGCCCTACCTCGTCTACTTCATGATGTCATGCTCCCTAGCCCTCGTCTGCACATCAAGCTGGGAGTCCTTCTACATACCAAGCATAGAGGTTGCATACCTAGGCAGGCCAATGATTGCAGTCCAGCTCCCAGTCCACGACGAGCTCTGGGGGGATACCTACATAAAGGTCAAGGACAAGGATGAGCTAGCGGACGAGCTAGCCAAGGGCGCCACAGACCTGGGCAAGCTCAGCGAGTACGGCAAGAAAATGAACGAAAGGCTCAACAAGGACCTGTGGAACAAGGGGGTAGGGAACTTCGGAGAATTAGCGAGTAAGATAATAATGGAGTACTTGAGGAGGTAGCTGTTACAAATTCAACGGAAATGGTCATTAAAACTAACCCTTAAGAGAACAGTTCTATTAAATTCAAGGTGTCCTCACCCTTCACCAAGGAGGAGGTTGAGTGGTGGACAAGGCAAGCGGAGAAGCTCAAGCCGTTTTGGTATCTCATCGAGAACATACCTTGCGATGTTATTATAAAGATTGTGGATGCAGTATTGAGAGGGATGAATTATAAGCAAGTGGAGTCGAACGAGTGGTACATATGGGAGCATAATGACGAATATTTCATGGTTTACAACGGGTTTGAAGCACCCTTCAAGATGAGATTAATAGATAGGCCACAGTATGCGGATATGTTGAGCCGACACAGCTATCTCGCTGTTGGAATTAGTAAGTTTAGCAACGGGACAGAGTGTGCCTTAAGAATAATCCGTAAGCGAGAGATTTATCTACCATTCCTCGATATTTCGCTTGACGACCTTAACGAGGTGTACGGTTTCTATCTTATCAGGATAATTCTTGATAGGGACAACGTAGCGTTTTTATATGTAACCCCGCATAAGGAGGTAGAGTTACCTTTTAGCCCTACACTTAGGATAAGTAGGACGTTTGCAATAGAGGAGATTAAGAGAATTACGGAGAGGGAGGATATAAGGAGGTATGTTGAGAAAGCAATAGATGAAGCGGTTAAGCTTTTTAATGAATTGCGACTGCCAACCGTGGCATACCTCCTTTATTAGCTTACCAACCTTCATTTATGCACCTCTTTACATAGTCGAGTAGCATGTTCACGAGCCTCCTTGAGCCGAAGTTCTCAAGGGCGAACTGCCTTAACTCCTCTGGAGTGGCTTTTACGGGTATTCCGTCCTCGATTATTTTCTTGGCTTGGGTCAGGAAGTCCTTGATCTCGATTATGTACCCGTTGTACCCATTGATGACGTACTCTGGCATCGCCCCGTAGGGGCTCGTTATTACTGGAGTACCCATCAAGAATGACTCAATTGCCCACAGCCCAAACACTTCGGAGTACGGGGGCACTGGGTAGAGGAAGGTCGCCCTTGCCCTCCTTAGGTACTCAAGCTTTAGGTCCAGCGGAACCATCCCAGCCCACTCGACGTTCGGTATGTTCCTAGCCATGCTGTAGATTAGCCTTACGTAGTTCCTGTTAGCCATGACCCAGTCGTCACCCATCACCACGCACTTGTAGTTAGGCAGGGTGCCACAGAGCCTGAGGAAGTAGTTCAAGCCCTTCCCCTCGTCAAGCCTGGCTAGGTACACGAGCATGTCCTCTTTATTCCTTGTCGTGGAGTAGGTGAGGTACGGCTCCTCAGGTATGTGGTCGTAGAGAACCCCAACCGTGAACATCAAGTGGCTTGAGAGGTACTCAGCGTGGAACCTGCTCACGCCCAAGAGGCAAGGCTTATCCCTAGGCCTCCACCCAGTGGGGTAGGGGCTCAGTCCATGCACTATCCCAACGGCTGGGTGCGGTAGCGTGTACCCCTGCTTAGCCCAGCTGTGGTCAATCACTACGTCATACTTTGCGAGCTCCTTCTCCCTGTCCTTCACGAACTGCTGGAAGGCCTGTGGCTCAAGGTTCGCAGGGTTCGGCTCAAGCGCTTCGTACCAGTCGATTTTGTCTATGTACCTCTGGAGCATTGGGAACAGGAGGTACGCAGATGCAGAGCTGTGCTTGGACGCAACTACTGTAACTTCGTGCCCCACCTCCACAAGCCTGACGGCATCCGTGAAGGCAACCAGCTCCAGCCCGCCGTAGTACGGGGGCGGTGTCGGCAATGCCTGTGTTGAAATTATTAAGAACCTCATTAAGTTAAGCATTTCAGTGTACCCTTTTTAAATTAATCTTTACATCTCTTCATGTAGTCCCTAAGTATCTCCCTCAACCTGCTCGGTATTGGGTACTCGACCTTCTTGACGGGCAGGTACTTGGGTATGTCCTTCTCCCTAACCCTCTCCATGCCCAGGACCCACAGCCAGGACTTCCTCGTGAACTCAACCCAGTCGCAACGCCAGGAGATGTGGAGCGCCGGCACCGGCTTCTTGAAGCCGTCGATTGGCAAATCAACCGCTCCGCCGTCCCCAACTATCTTGGCTTGGTTCCAGAACACCCTAGGCATCCTCTGCGGCGCTGGGAGGGGCACGACGTCTTTCAAGGATATGTCTAAGCCACGCTTCCTCCCCCCGCTTTCAATCCTCGCCCTCCACTTATCGAGCCAGTCCGCAACGCCCCACACGTGCCTTAAGTCGGTGGTCGGCGAGTAGAGCAGTAGGTAGTTTGCCTTGCCAGGCTCGGGGATGTACTCATTACCTAGGTTCCCGATGAGCAAGAACTCGTCAATGTCGAGCATGACTTTCAACCCATTGGGCGTTTTGGACAGCGCCAACTGCTTGTAGAACGCGCGGTAATCAACACCGCTGGGAGACTTCTCACTTGTGGTGAGCACCCTAGCGTTCACGTCCCTGGCGACTTCATTGACCTCTTCATTGGCCTTACCAACGTACAGCAGGTACGTGGACAGCCCCAGCTCACCAGCGTGCCACTCCAGCCACTCAACCAATGGGTAGTTCTTCGTCCTCCAATCATCCAGCGTAAAAGCGAAGATTATCGGCTTTACAGCCACCAAGCTATTCCTTGATAATCCCTTTTAAATCCATTGCTTATTGTCTCACTAATGGACTTGAGGATTGCCGTCGTCATACCCGTGAGCAGGAGCCCAATGAGTTACGTGTTCTTTGACAGGTGGCACGCCGTGTTTGAGGAGGCGAGGGCGATGCTCGCTTCCTACGGCGTGAGGATTTGGACGGTTCATGCGAAGCACTACAGCGTTGGGATGGCTAGGGAGCTGGGCGTCCAGAATGCTTTGGATGCAGGGGCAACCCACATATTCTTCCTCGACGACGACATAATACCGGCCCCTAATACGCCCAACCCACTCGTCATGCTCCTCAGCATATTCACGCCAATAGCCTGCGGGATATACTACGAGAAGAACCTGAGGGGCCTGAACATACACAAGTTCGTGGAGGAGGGGACACCCCTCCTGGACAAGGACGGGAGGCCCATGAGGGTGAAGTACCTAGACGGGAAGGAGAGGGCCGCCGTCACCTTCTACCCTAACTACACCCCGCAGGAGGTGGAGGAGTGGATGAAAAAATACGGGGTATTGATGCCAGTCGGAGGTTGCGGGCTGGGCATGGCGCTGATAGACGCAAGGGTCTTCCAGGAGCTACCAAAGCCCTGGTTCCACATGAACCCAGTCTTCGGCGAGGACCTCTACTTCCTAACCAAGGCAAGGACGTACCTCAAGGTAAGGCCAATAGCGCACCTAGGCGTCAGAGGGTGGCACATACTAGGCTCAACCTTCGTTTTGGATTGGAATGGGCAAGTCATACCACACGCATCGTTATAGGTTTATTTGGAACTACACTGGTCAAACACCTCATTGACCGGACCGGTCAATTGACTATTTGTAAAGAAAGCAATGATGTGTTTGTTTACTGTTTAAGTTCAATTTCACTTCAAGAACAACAGGAGGAAAAGTTTAAAAAGTAATTGCTTATTTCAATTTCATTTTTAATTCAACAAGTTACTGGAACCCTTTTAAGCCCTCTTCACCTAATTTCAACTAAGGTCTTTAATGGTTCGCAAAATTGACCTCCAAGGAATACAATTTGCGGAGTGCCCGAGGTGCGGTGCATGGGTTAGCCCGGGGATTGCGTCCAGCGCCCACATGGACTGGCTAATAGTCAAGGTGAGACACCCAATATTCAGCCCGCCGATACCCCGTGCGCCAGCGCCGGTTGGCCACACATTCACGCTCTGCCCAGGTGCATGCACAACCGGCGTGGCGTTCACGGTTGTCGAGTCAATAGGCGGGTGGAACCTGGCTTGGGAGCAGCGGAAGCATGGCTGGGGGAACACCAACGACTTCCTCTCATGGGCTACTGGGAAGTTCATGGCTGTGTCAGTCCTAGCGACCACGAGCTGGACCGAGGTGACCACTGGCACAGTACTTGCTGTCCCAACCACCGGCACCGGCAACCCAGTGAACATACCTGTAGAGTCAATTATCTCCCACACAGAGCACCAAATAAGGCTTGACCTATGGCAAGGGATCCTTGAGTGGACTGGGCCGGCGAGCTACACTGATATACGCTCGCCGCAGCTGGTGATTAGGTGCCCGGTCTGCGGGGCGGAACTCTTAAGGGCAACCTTCTGCCCACACGACCCGAGGGAGTGCGTTGATGAGTACATAAGCATGGTTCTGAGCGGGGTGGTCCAGCCATGAGCCAGACATACCCATACAACCAGCCGGACCAAGCCTACCCACTGAACCAGCTCTACCAACAGATGGTCAATTACGTGAACCAACAGGTCAGTAGCGTCTCTGCGCAACCAATAAGCTGTACGCCCCAGAACGTACAAGCGACCTGGCAGACGTGCCTGGCTGACCCAGTGCAACTCAGGGCTTGGATAGACACGAAGCAGCTCACCATAGACCAAGCGGCGGCGTACCTCAGCAACTGGTGGCAGACCCACGCTGGGAGGTACGTCTATACCCAACAGCTCAACCAGGACTACTATGCCCTACCCGCGTCCTACGGCGTACTCGTCCCGTCACTGCTCCCATGGATAGACCTGATAAACAGCAACAACATGACGCTACAGGCAATAAGCGGGTTCTTCGCAAGCCAGTACCTAGCCTACACATCGTACATGAACCTCATGGGGAGCGGGCTACCGCTGGCGGTGAACGCAACCAACTGGGCGGGGGCATTAGCCTTTGCGCCACCAAGTTATGCTTCTACTGCCGCACCTGGCATTGGTGTCGTTATTAGTAATCTTGGTATAAACAACGCAACGAACTTGGCAATGATAATTAGCAACCCAATAATTGATACAAACAGGAGAGCACAGATAATCTCCTACCCAACCATAAACATCACTGGTATGGCAGTAATAGTAACGAACCCAGCAGTGAACATGACACAGATGGCGCTAGCCATAAGCCAAGTGCCCAATGTTGGCAACATCACAACAATGGCAATGGTCATAACTAACTCAATTGTTAATTTAACGACAGCGGCTTACATATTTGGTAACGTGAATATGAGCTTGACCTCTGCCATATATATACTCACGAACGTTTCGGCTTACTTGCCCAACAGTGTGGCTATTTACAATGGTGTCATTAATATAAACTTCACGAGCGCGGTAAATATAATAAACATAGCGCCAGGAGTAAATGTCGCTGGGGTAGCCCAGATAGTTACGTATCCAACAGTGAATATTACTGGGGTGGCAAACGTCTTATCAAGCACAATAATTAATTATACTAATGCCGCGATGATTATTACGAACCCAGCAGTCAATCTAACGACAGCAGCTTACCTATTCAGTAACGTGAATATGTCTTTAACATCTGCGGTTTTGTTGCTCTCACAGCCAACTGTGAACTACACAACAGCGGCGCAGATAGTTACTTCACCAGCCATGAATACTACAACCATGGCATATATCTTCAGTAATGCGGCCATGAACTACTCAAGCGCCGGCTTGATTATCTCCAACCCAGCTGTATATGTATCGAATGCTCAGACGATATTCAACAACGTGTTGAACCTCAACTGGAGCGGCGTGGTTTATATGCTCAACGCGGCGTACCCCAATTATATGACAATGGGTGTCGTAGTCACAAACTCATCTGTGAACATCACGTATATGGCGTACGTACTTAGTAGCCCAGCGATTAACTACACAAGTGCTGGAATGATAATTACTGCGCCGTCTGTGAATATTACAACGGTTGCCTACATACTGTCTAGTTCAGCGATTAATTACACAAATGTGGCGCCAATAATCACGGTGTCATCTATCAATGCGACAACTATGGCTTATATAGCCACAACGTCTCCTGTGAATATTACAAGCATAATATACATGTACGCAGAGCCAACTGCACAGCCCGTCGGCATATACTACACGCTGTCCAATGTTAATGTCTCCGCAACATACACCCAGAGTATCTACTACAGCATGGCTAGCGTGGCTGTAACATACGGCATAGAGGACAACTTCATAGGCTTCGTGACGTATAACCAGCCAGCAGTCACGCTCTCCGCAAACGTCTCAGCGACGTGGACCCTCTTCTACAGCTCCCTAGACCTCGCCGGCTACACCCTGACGATGGGCACAACCGGCAGGCCATCCGTCATTGTCACGTACTCCATACAGATGAGCGGCGGAGCAATAGTTCAACAACCAACCGGCGCGCCGGGCGGATGGGGACCAGTTGGCAACCGTGGTGGAGCAGGCGGAGGCGGCTTAGTAATTGTTGCCGTGACTGGGACTCTCGATGGCTTAATAATTGCAGTTGGTGAGTCAGGTGTTGGCGCCCCCAATGAAAATGTTGGCGGCGGCGGAGCCGCGGGCGGTAGTGGTTATTTAATAATAATAGAGGGTATCGTCTATACAGCATCCACCGGCGGCCCAGGCGGCGCTGGTACCAACTGTGGTAGCTACCCAAGTGGTGGTGGTGGTGGCGGCGGGTATTATAGCGGCCCCGGCGGCAGCGGCTACAGAAGCGGTGGCCCTGGCGGCAGTGTCGTTTCAACGCTCAATTACTCCACGAGGTGGTCCTACGTCTACGCAATGCTCAAGTTCCTAGGCGATGAGTGGCAGAGGTATGTGCTGGGCAGGACGCTCCCAACCTATGTAGGCGCAACATATCTGGCTGGTTATGGCTCAGGCGGCGGAGGTGGCGCTGGTGCGATTGGCTACTCTGCCGCGGGCGGCGGCGGCGGCATGGGAGGGCAGGTAGTAATTTACATGCACAACCTCTATGCCCCAACCACCAACCAAATAATCGCAATTGGCGGAACGGGTGGAGCGGCAGACGGCTGCGGCTGTGGAGGTGGCGGCGGAGGTGGCGGCTTGGCCTACATACTCACGCACAACCTAGTCGCCTTCTCGGGCATAATAAACGTCCAAGGCGGAGTTGGTAGCACGGGTGTAAGCGACAGCGCAGGCAGTGCCGGCACAGCCAACACCTACGCAATCTTCATAGTCTAAGATACAAAACACTTAAAAACACCTATTCTTTCATTTCTTTGTGAGTTGCATAGATATTTTCGACTTCATCAAGAAGCAGGAGGAGTTCATGAACAAAATCATCGAGGAGCATGTCAAGTTCATGAACAAAATATTTGAGCAAGCAATGAGGGAGTTCGAGGATGCGGTGAGGAGTGGCGGAGGCGTTTACGACGGCTACTTCCTCAGCGTGAGGATTGAGAACGGGAAGCCATATGTCAGGTATTATCGTTTCTCCAATAAGCCGTTTGGCGAGGAGTTGAAAAAGGAAGAAAAGGAGGTCGCCAAGGCTACAACGCAAGCGTGACTTCTAAACCCTTTTAAGTCCTCTTCCTTAAAATCGCCTGAGCCTTTATGAGTTATCCATCGTACCTGGACACAGTGCCTGCCCTTAACGCTATTTTGCAGTACCAGCAGGGTATTTTGAGTGCTCTTCAGAATCTACAGGTTTACGTAACGGGCATTACCTTAACAACCATTGACACCGGCTACGTTGGTGTCAGCATACTCAACTCGCAAGTCACTCTACCAATCACTGGCGTTATTGGTGTGAGCAGCAGTAGTCCACTTCCAGTTCTAAACGCCGGCGCTCAGTCTGTGTTGGACACGGTGGTTTGGCTCAACACGACGTTCTACACAGCTTCCTCGCCGAGCACGACCTACTCGACGGCGATAGACGTGGTGCCCTACGAGACGGTGTCGGTCCTTTTCAACGTGGTGAGCCTACTCGGCACTGGAGTAACAGTCAGCCTGAACGCATACTTCACGGGGCTAGGCATAGTGTACTCACTAGCATCGCAGACCCTCTCAAGCACAGGGCAGGCACTGCTGACGGCATCAGTGCTACCATTCAACTACATTGAACTAGGAGTAACAATATACGGCTCAACAGTTGTGTTATCGGCAGAAGTGGTAGCGAAGCCGTAATAGTCATCACTTTTAAAGGCTAACAACCCATACTCATGTGCCTGATATCTACATCAAGCCTGACCCGTGCATTCAGGACTTGGTCGTTGTTGTTAGGAGGCTTGATGATTTGAGCGATTACGTAAGTGGGTGGGTCTCCAGCCACGAGCCATCAATGGCTGTTAGGCATTTGTTCATGGCTGGGTGTTGCACGAGGGACGTCGATAGGGGCGGGACGCCGAGCCCAATCGTGATTGTGGACTGCCCAGCGCAGGGGGTGTCAATCAGGTTCGAGACTGGGTTCAGGGACAGGAACAGCGCCTGGAGGTACGCGAGGTTTGCCCTACAGAACAAGTGCAGGCCGGGCGCTGGGCTCAAGAGGGTCACATTCAAGTTCACTAGGCTCGCCGGGTACTGGCTCATCGAGGAGCCGGCGTGGGTCGCGTGGGTTGACGCGGGCTACCACCTCCCGATAACCTACATGGCGGTCACGGAGCACAAGAACGGGGACTACGAAATGGACGTGGTAGCCCCATCCCACCCCTACACCGAGTTCCAAATCTACTACGACAGGAGGAGGAACAGGATAGACTACGTACCAACACCAATAATCAACCCAGCACAGGCGGATAAAGCTCTCTGCAACCTCAAGGACGTTATGCTGGAACACGTGGAGACAGCATTTGCAAGGATAAGGGCGCTATTGCATTGAGGTCGGGTTGTTGTAGAAAAGTTTTTATACCTCTTTATATGAAGGGGACTTGGTATGCCTTGGAGACTGGCTTGTACGGATGAGGATGCGAGGACGTTCGACAGGCTTGTGCTGTCGGAGTTGATTTACCGCAACCCAGAGATTAAGCTGTCGGACGAGGAGTACTACAAGTTGCTTTTGGGGATAGAGGCATGGTACATAGCCTTCTCCAGGTGGGGCGGGCTACCGGAGGACTCCAAGGAGATGCTGGTTAGGGACTACATAGTCCCCGCCTTGCGTGCGCACAGGGAGGAGATAGCGAGGGTGACGAACTTCGAGCTGACCGACGAGTTCCTCAACTGCTTGCCCAAGCTCTTCAGGATACCAAGCCCCGGGAACTTCGACAGAGCAGAAGAGAGGGGCATAAAGAACTTTGGGCGCGAGAGGTTCTTCAAGGAGGCGGAGCAATTGGCCGAGAACATTCGTTAATTTTTAAGACCTTGAATGGGCATAAACCTTTAAATTCTAGCTTTGTTTGTATCTTGTCCCGCTCCCGGAGGTAAAGCGCCGGTGATGGGGCGGGCTCAGTCCCTGCCCCGTGGGCATCTGAGCAGTGATGCCCCGAGAATGAGGGCTTAGTCCCGACAGAGATGAAGGGTGATTAGAGGCGACGGGATGAGGGTTACGGGGCGAAGGAAGCCGAACGGCTGGCCGAGGGCCTTCGCTGATTTTAAGTTCTTACTAACCGTAACCTTTAAATTTTCAAGTTGTTTCTACATCCTGCAATGAGTACCAGTAGGAACTCGATACTAGATTTGCTCAAGATACTAGGCGTCATTGGAGCGACGGGGGGACTACTGTACGTCTTCGACCTAATCAGTGGCGGCATACCCATAAGGCCTAGGGAGAAGATAAAGGTCATCCGCCACTCAGTGACGCCGAACGAGATGAGGGACATCATCAAGGGGCTGTATACGGGCTACACGAAGGATTACTTCGATGCCGTTAAGTGGGTCAACTGCGTCGATGAGGGCGGGAAGTTGGTCAAATGTACCGAGGATGAGGACAAGAACTTGACGGAGAAGGTAGTCAAGATTGTTGCGGAAGTCTTAATGAAGAGGATGCCGTCATTGAAGCCGGAGGAGGCAGAGGATGAAGCGAGGGAGATAGTTACGCGCGGCAAGTCCAGGATGCAGAGGGTTGGGGTCATGATGGACTACGTTGAGAGCTACTTCGGCTATATGCCGTCGCTCCTATTCGTTGGCGAGCCTGGCGTGGGCAAGTCGGAGACAGCTAGGAGCGTTGCAATGGAGCTCGCTAAGGACTTGGGGCTGGAGTTCCTCGACTTCACTGGAATTAATACGCTGAGGAGGGTCGTTGAGAAGCCCTACGGGTACTTCGTGTACGTCGATTTGAGGCTAACCTCGATGGAGCCAGCCGACATCACGGGCATACCGCGCTCGCTGGCCATACTCACTAGGAGGGAGAAGGGCGGGAAGGCGAGCGAGCTATTGGAGGAGCTGAGGAGGATGCTTGGGAGCGCCAGGGCGAGCGACTATGTGCCCTTCGCATGGGCGCTTGTGCTGAAGCTCACGCCGGGCATACTGAACTTGGAGGAGCTATCGAACGTCCAGAGGGAGGACATGATGTCCGCGGTCTACCAGCTGGCGCTTGACAAGAGGGCTGGCGAGCTCTTCTTCAGCAAGGGCACCCTAGTCATAGCCTTGGGCAACCCGAGGGGCTGGAGCTCCATCGCGAGACAGCTACCAACGCCACTGCTGAACAGGTTCCTAGCCTTTGAGGTTGCACCACCATCCATTGAGGACTGGATTAAGTACATGGATAGAATATATGGCAACAAGTACTACACGGGCGTGGCGGACTTCCTAAGGGCGTTCCCAGAGTACTTCACAGCAAGGCCGGGGAGGGAGGAAGGGAGGAGGGAGCAGGAGCAAGAAGTGGCTGTCACACCAGCCGTAACTGCTGGCCCAGAGGGCTTGACGCCCAACGAGCAGATACCGACGCCGAGGTCGTGGACGAACCTAGCCGTGAGCATATACCACATGTTCAACCTAGGCAACGAGGGCGATAGGAAGATGTTCACTGACTGCTTGAGCAAGCTCGGCGATGCATACATGCAGAACCAGTTCAACACAGAAGACCTGGGAGAGCCACCATCCCGCTTAGCCGAGTCACCCAGGCGGACCGCGTACGAGGCCTTGACCAGGCTCAACAGGTGCTATGACATCGGTAGGAAGCTCTACGAGCTTGCGAGGGCGGCGGTCGGCACAGCGGCGGGCGACATGTTCGTTACCGCAATGCTGGTGATGCACTATCTGCCCTCAATTGACAAGCTCATGAAGAGCAAGCCGGAGGACATCAAGAAGCAACTCGACGAGCTGTGGTCGAGGGTGTCCGGGAAGATAGAGAGCAAGGGAGGCGCTACAGCAAAAACCAGTAGGTTGCTTGAGTTCTGGGCGAGGGAGCTCGCGGTGAGCCTGACCACGTGGCTCGACACCTTCGTCTACACGAAGGAGGGCGCCACAGCTGAGGAGTACGTACCGCAGATAGCCGCGATAATCGACTGGTTCGGAGACAAGGGAGTATCGCCTGAGGTACTGAGGATATTCGGCACAGGCCTCCACAAGCACACCGACATAAAGGCGAAGATGAAGCTCTACGAGACCTCAAAGTACGTGAAGCAAGATGTTGACCAATACATGGAGAACCTACCGAAACTGACTGGTGGCTCATGATGAGTCAAGCCACCGTAGAGCGCCCCGTAACCCCACATTTGGCCTCGGCCTACCTCCTCACCCATCAGCGGCCTACGCCGTCGGGACTATGCCCCCACCTTCGGGGCATCACGAGTCAGGCTGCCACGGGGCTGGCTCCTAGTGGGGCAACAACCCCACTAGGACTAAGAAGCCTTATTTTATCTGATATTTAAATCTTTTGTTTACGAAAGTTTTATATAGAGGTGTTTGTATGGTTCATTGTGGACTGCGTAATCTACCTTGAGGGTTCAATAACTAAGGTGACAAGCCAAAACATCGGAATTTACATCAGTAGGAAATATCAACCTAAAATCAAGGACCTACAAGGTAGAAAGGTTAGGGTCCTGGTGATAATCGATGACTGCAAGGAGGGCAATACTCATTAGGTTGTCTAGGGATAAGTGTAATGTTGATTACATAAGGAGGTTGATGGCTCTAACGAACTTACTTTACCGAGATTATGAAGTTTGGGTTTCAGACTTGCCCAAAACCATACAACATCATCTCTATAGGTTCAAAAACTTCAAGAACAGTTTGGTGTTTGGTGTATTGCCAAAAAGATGGCTTGCAGAAACATGGGTTCCGTTGACAATGCTGAGGATTTACCAAGACAGCTCCATGAAGGGCGATAGGAGTGCATCGGTGGTTCTTGACTTTAGGAACAATGTCATTAAGTTACGCCAAGTTTGTAAAAACGAACCTAGGTACTCCATCGAAATTCCAATGCCAAGGTGGGTCATTGATAGGGTTAAGGAGGGCGGTGATGTGAGGTTTGCAATGATTGGTTTAAAGGATGATAAACCCTATTTGGCTCTGGTTGCTGAGCGTGTTGTTGAGCCTTATCAACCCAGTGGGTATGTTTTAGTTGTTGATGTTAATGCTTGGAGTAACGGTGTCGCCTATG
>Ga0080005_127819_pt1 | contig 17857 bp, 20 predicted proteins | sample JossMetagenome_2_FD_69208 | JGI IMG/M metagenome (GOLD analysis project Ga0080005, IMG submission 69208) | Hot spring sediment microbial communities from Joseph's Coat, Yellowstone National Park, USA - JC3_ASED (SPADES assembly) (version 2) | ecosystem: Environmental > Aquatic > Thermal springs >... | reverse complement strand
AAAAATCCTACAACTCGTAAACACCTAGGCTCAGACACCGTGCCGTCCAGTCACAATTCTTTCCGGCAAGTCACTCATCATCAACAATGAAAACACAGTGTCCATATTTATCCTCAGCGCGGAAAAATGGAGCCCCGGCCGGGGTTTGAACCCGGGACCTTCGGCTATCTCGAAGCCCCCAAACACTCGACCTTACAAGGCCGACGCTCCACCCGCTGAGCTACCGGGGCCCTAGTCCACAATCACTATTCAGTAAGGGGTTTTATTTTTTTCTCTAAAAACCCCACGCCTAGACACATCCTCGAACACATGGGGCAGACAAGCCAGACACGTGCTATAAAACCGCTTCAACTTTCAATTCTTTCCGATTGAATATTTTAGGTGAGTGGTCTTTTCCATATAGCAACCCCTCTAGGGAAGGCGGGAGACTGCTGGGCCCCTTGCTTCTATGAGACTATGCATAGGAAGCTTTAGCTGAGGCGTAACGCGCCATCTAAATATACAGTATACTACAGTATACTAATGATAATACTAATGATAAAGTCTAGCGTGGGCCTACGATTGGTTACCTATTGTTTTTATCTGTATTTTTTGTTCGCGTTTAATAGCTTCCTCCTCCCTTTTGAAGCCATCATCGACAGTGACAAGCTCGTGCATCTCTTCCCCCTGCTCCTCTAGGGCCGCAATATAGGCCAAGTGGAGAAGGTAGAGGGTCTTAAGCCTGACCTTAGATGACAGCTCTATGGCTATCGCGAGCGGCAAGTAAAAATCGCCCAGGGGATAAATGTTTCCCCGGCCATCAATTCTCCTATACCACAGGCCGAACCTCTTCAACACGTAGAGGAGGACAACGGGCGCTGCCAACTCGTCTCTAGCCCAATCCTCCTCAGCGTCTTGTGCAACACGTTTCCCCTCCTCGAATCTATGCTTGCAAGCTCCGCCAACACGAGCTCCGACACCCTTTTGTCCTTCAATCTCTCTAGCACTCTTAGGGCCAACTCGCGCCGAGGATCAAGAGGATCAAGAGAAGCCACAACAACGCTCGTATCGATGTAACTCAGCTCTCCCTCTCCTCCAGAAGCTGCCGCGTCGCACCGCCCAGCTCTACCGGTATCCTGCCCTCTACCTTTTCGAGCTCGAAAAGCCTCTCAACTGCCTCCAACACCTCAGACACATAGGCAAGCTTGACACCGAGCCGGACAAGCTCCCTAATGGCCTCGCTCCGTGACCGAAAAACACCATGCTTTACAAGCTCATCTATTTTCTTCAGCTCATCTTCACCCAACCTAACGGGAACAACCTTTGAACCCACAAGTACACATAGATGTATATATATAAAATATCTTTCCAACAAACATTGCGCCGAACAACACCTAGCGCGCGCTTCTTAGCTGCCTTGCGGACTACAAGTAAAGGCAACATACACGGCATGCCTGCACCTTCAATTCTTTCTTAGTTGCATCAGACCGCAGAGAGTGGATTGGATAGCTACGATGAGTGGATAGCTTTCAATTCTTTCTGAGTTGCATCAATGGCTCAGGAAAATGAGAAAAACGGACATCTTGACCTTTCAATTCTTTCTGAGTTGCATCACGGAAAAGCTTTACATAAACGACAAGCTGGCCGAAATCTTTCAATTCTTTCTGAGTTGCATCAAGAGGTACCTAGCCACCGGGTCGCTCAAGGCCTGCTGGCTTTCAATTCTTTCTGAGTTGCATCCTTAGCATACGGCTTGGGGTATGGTCTCGGAAGCGCGCTCTTTCAATTCTTTCTGAGTTGCATCCTGGTACAACTATTGGCAGATGCGGCTTCCAGTGATGCTTTCGCACTTTCAATTCTTTCTGAGTTGCATCAAGAATCATACCAGCTTGGCTTGGAGCTGTCCCAGTAAAACGCCTTTCAATTCTTTCTGAGTTGCATCCCACAAACATACCACGCGAAAACCTTCCCAAGGGGTTTTTCCCAAGCTTTCAATTCTTTCTGAGTTGCATCTCGAGGCTTAATCACCTTTTCAACAATATAGTCGACGCCGAACACTCTTTCAATTCTTTCTGAGTTGCATCTATAACCCGAGGCGATAAGCCACGTGGCGACCGTGGCTGAGAGCGCTTTCAATTCTTTCTGAGTTGCATCAGTAGCCAGGGTATCCACCACCGAGGTGCCTGCAGGAGAAATCTTTCAATTCTTTCTGAGTTGCATCAGACGCAAGCGTCGCAGTAATGGTGGCAAGCGGGAAGCTTTCAATTCTTTCTGAGTTGCATCGGTGGGCTGTATCCCTCTGGTCGATCTAGCCATGAACGTTTGCCTTTCAATTCTTTCTGAGTTGCATCCGTACCCCAAGGCGTACCCCAAGGCGCACCGCTTGGCAACGCTTTCAATTCTTTCTGAGTTGCATCGACGTGTTTCTCGACGGCAAAAGGCTCGAGCTAGGCATAAGCGACCTTTCAATTCTTTCTGAGTTGCATCCGCAAAAGAAGCGTAGAGCGCAACTGTGCTACTTACAAGTATGTACACTTTCAATTCTTTCTGAGTTGCATCTGGCAACAACGGGAAGATAATCAGGGAGGGAGAGGAACACGAATCTTTCAATTCTTTCTGAGTTGCATCGGGGATCAAGGCATGTCCATATTTTCAACAGCTTTATATTACTTTCAATTCTTTCTGAGTTGCATCGACGGCGCACACGCTGACGAAAACAGAGTGTATAATCTGTCCTTTCAATTCTTTCTGAGTTGCATCCGAAATGTTTTACTCGGGAGGGGTTTATATGTTTAACGCTTTTTTTCTGTAAGAAGTCTGCAAAACTGCCCTAGCACTCAAAATTACACATTAGAAACTTCTGAAACTTCCCGATAGGGAACTTTCCCGGAATAGCCCGTTTTGGGTCGGGAATTTTTCCCGTAATCTCTTTTTAAAATAACCTTCCCGACGAGAAACTTCATAAACAACTTTTAGTTCAGCTTTAAGGAAAACATTGACTTACTTTAGTTTCAATATAGTTGAACATATATGGGTGTGTTCCTTGATTGCGAGGTTCAGCATGCTATGAGCCTAAGCTATGCACTAGGAGATGTTGTTTTAAAGATCTAACGTGGAATTTGTAGTGCTTTTGTGAGAAGACTTGTAGAGTTGGTTGCCTAGACGGTTTTCGGTGTAAAGGATTGTAGAATAATCCGATAGTAAAAAGAAAAATTAGATTGCCTCTGTTTAGGTTGACTGTTGTTAGAATAGTGGGCAATATCTCTTGTACCAGCAGGAGGAGCACTTGGCAGAGGGGCTTGTCTGTGGAGGCTTCTCGGACTCGACGACTTTTAATGTCTTGTCTACGAGTCTTCTAGTCGCGTCTAGTGTTTCCAGGGTCACTTCGTATATGTGTGTCTTTTCGCCCAGGACTAGGATTGCTTTTTTAGTTGGGCCTACAGTTTTCTCTGACAGCAACGTGTACGCGAATAGTTGCCACTTGAAGTGGTTGTACTCGTGTCTCTTGTAGGCCTTTACCTCTACGACTGTTACTTGCTTCGAGCCGCTGACTATGTCTGCTGTGCCTTTCAGCCTGAGTTCTGGGCTTCTCATGGTAAACTCTACCCGGACTGGTGGCTCTAGTACTAGGGTTTGGATGCTCTGGAGTCTGAGGGCCCTTATTTGTCTTGCCTTCTCCATGCTGTAGGTTTCAGGTTCCCTGACGTGGAAATTGTGGATTAGCCATGGAATCATTGGACAGTATACGTACTGTTTTATGTCGAGGGGAGTTATATAGTCAGAAGATGACCACATTCTGCTCGACCTCCCTGTAGGTCCCAAATGCCCTTCTTCTGGACCAGTCGTATCCGCACAGTGTAAACACGTGTATGATGTCACGGTCGTCGCTGGCAAAGTACTCACATATCCTGTAGAGGTCTTTTAGCCTCTGGGAGTCAAGCTTGCCGGTGAAGGCGCTTCTCTGTATCCTTGATAGCCCGATGCTCTTTAGCTTCGCGGCAAGTCTAAGCCTCTTTTCGTCGTCGTGGATATCGTATACAACGACGACTCTCACCATTGGGCTATAAACCCCCTATAGCTTGGAACCTCTCCCCTTACAAATGACGCAAGCTTGACGGCATATGTCTTGACAAACTGTTCCAGAGTAGCGGCTTCCCCATCACTCGTCCTCGCCCTGGCCTGCATGCTGTCCTTGTAGCCTTGCAGTAGCGTGCTCCTTGAGCTTCTAGACAGGAGCCCATTGTTGATGTCGGGCCTCCAGCCCGAGAAAAACATCTTGATTAGTAGCCTGTCTACGGCCACCTGCTTAAACATCTCGCTGTAGTCGTAGACGAGGCTCTCTTTCCCGCTCCTATCAGCGTGAAGGAAACCTGCGTAGGGGTCTAGCCCTGCTAGGACGAGGCCTTTCCAGCAGTCAGAGTAAAGCACAGCATACAAATAATTCAATGATACATTAAACGGGTCAAGCGCCTCGGGATCCCTGCCGTCAAAATGGACATCGCTTGGTACAAGCTCCACAACGAACCCCCAGTAGATCCTAGCCACCTGGGCCTCAAAGTTTATGACCCTCTGCGGGTCGCCCAGAGCTGACGGGAGCTTGTCTAGTTGCATCTCTATTTCCAGGGCGCCCTCTCTAAGCCGGGGCTCTTCCCTGCTCTTAGCGAAGTAGCGCAGTAGCCCGGCTTGGTTCTTTATCTTCGCATAGAGAAATGAGTAAACAATGTCCCATCTCTTCTGACTATAGTATGCCTCGTATTGTGCGCGCCTAGTCTGGACAGTCTTGTTAATGAAGGGTGGATATATGCGCCCGACAGGGTAGCCTCTCTGGTCGAGAAAAACGATGTCGACTCCGTGGGAAACAAGCAACCTAACTGCCCTAGAGGTCACGGAGACTCCTCCACTCAGAATCAGGACTTGATCTATGTCGCCTGGGGAAAGCTCCTGCCTTCTATCCTTATTCTCCACGACTAGGAGGCCTCTTCTTGTCCTAAGCGTGGTTCCGTACTCTTTGAGAATCAGGGTCTTCATCCACACACCCCCCTGAAGGGGCAAGCCTCGGGGCATTCCTCGGCTCTGGGCGGCTCTCTGCCCGATACAAGCATGTCTATGACCTCGTCCCTAGCATCTATGAAGTCGCTCCTCAGGCTCGTCGATATGTAGACAGGCTCCCAACTGAACCCGACCTTCCCGCCGTTAGCTATGGACACATAGAGGAGAATGCCATAGTCTACTGGAACCTCGTAGTTTGCCTCTAGGGCCAATGCATAGCCTGCGAGGGCCCTCTTATAGTTTTCATGGGGCTTCCCGAGCTTCACCTCTATTACAACGCCTGTCTCGACAAGAGCGTCTACACGGAGATTCCTAGACAAGCCAAGCATGGATCCGTCAACCCTGTACTCCGAGAAATAGTAGACCCACTCGTCCGCGGAGAACCTGAGGAGAAGCTTCTTATAGAGGTCTACGACCCACCTCTGCTTCGCCAAGTCCATACCCATCTCCTTCAGTTTCCTGTAAACCGTCCTTGAAACATTCTCGTAGGCCTCCCATCCGCTCCGGCCAAGGGCAAGCTCCCTCCTGACATCTTCGGAAACCATCTGGAAGACCCTGTGAACAAGCTCGCCGTTAGCCAGCCACTGGTTTTTCTCGCCCTCGATACCCATCCTCCTCAGGTAGACATCCCTCATTGTTGGACAATACCTGTACGCGACTTCGCTCACGCCTAGCCCGAGATACGCCCTGGGGCGAAGAGGAGGCTTGTCCCAGTTCCACCCTCTATACTCCTCTTCTACAGGGTCCTGGCTCCGTGCCCTGTGAAGCCTTCTTAAACTTGCATACAGGTCTCTCTTGGAAAAGTAGCCCATACTCATGTTGTTCCCCATGAATAGAGGAACAACTGTAATCTAATATTGGTTCTCGCGGCTCTTGAATGCAAATTCCTAACTATAGTCGGGACATTTTACTCGTTGAGGCCTAGAATTGCTTTTCCCCAGCTAGTCAGCTTCAGCCCACCCTTCCTCCCATGAGACACTACCAGACCCATCTTCTTGAGCACAGCCAAGTGGTTCCTCACGGTCTTAGAGGACTTGCCGAGCCTATAAGCAATAATATCTGCGTTGGAGTACTCGTTCTTTGCAATAAAGTTGAGTATTTCCATCTTTTCGCTACTAAGCGACGACAGGGCCCTGGTAACTCCGGAAGGAATATGGAGCTCTTCGGCCTCCCCACTCTCAGACGACACGTATAGCTCGAAAACCTTGCCAGATGTAAAGAGAGCGATAAGCACAGCCACAATGACAGCCCTCATCCCTCCGCCCAGGTCGGCAATGATTGGCTCATAGAGACCATTTATAACACTCCTAGCCCTGGAAACAGCCTGCGAAGAATCGGAAAGAGGCAACTCCACTAGTCGAGGCGTATTCAAGCCTACCCTCGTACAGTACTCAATCAAACTCGCATGAGCCCTCCTAGTCCCCGCAACAACTGGGCTACCAGTAAACAAGACAATGTCCTCGCCTCCCCTCGTAGCTAGACGACTAAGCCTCCTAATAACGAAGTCCTCGTGAAAGCCAAGACTAAACACAAACGACCTACGCTCCACACTTTCCATTCGCATATCAGCTATTTTAACTTATCCCGTTTATAAACGGGAATAACTAAATAATTTTTAGTGCTTATGTATCCAAGATACTCTGCATCCTAAGGTCATTAGAATATGACTTAAAAAACGAGTTTCTACGTCACATGTAGAGGGTTTACGAGGAAACCAATAGAAGGGTTCCACGAAGAACTAGCTATATAAACTTTTCAATGGTTTTTAAGGTTCGCAAGGAGGGGTTCTTTGGGTAAAAAATATTATTATCTTAGTGTTAAGATTAAGATTATGTCAGTCCACACATGTGTATTATCGAAAGTGATAAAGGTAACCCGTGAGGATTTAGGTTGATAGCCGTGGGTGGAAAGCTGACACTAAGTGTTGAGGGGCTGGGTCCCTTCAGCGAGAAACTAATTATGGATCTAGATACACCGCTCACTGTGCTCGTCGGGGACACAGGAACAGGCAAGAGCTTTCTGCTTCGTCTTTTCTCGGTGTTGCTCAAAAACCTGCGAACTACACTCGACGCCAGAGCCCTGGAAAACGACCTTACCAGCGAGTTTGGACACCCAAGGTTCGTTGTCCATGAAGAGAACGAGATGGGAAGAGTTTCGCTGAGCTACAGCAACGAGATGCTCATAGACGTCAAAGTGCATAGCAAGCCCCTTGTAACATCCGAAGCGTATTCTGACTTCGTTGAAATCGAAGGATGGAAGGGGTCTCAGCCGTACATCGAGCTGGCTGAGCGTAGCGTGATGGCCCCAGATGAACGCATCCCCCTCGCCAGGTATGTTCTCGGCGCCAGCTGGGCCTCCCCGCCTCCGTCCGCATCCGCGTTTACCAACATACTCTTGGACATGCGCGGTAAGGAGCACTGGCTCCTCGAGGAGATGCTCATGCCTATGATGGAGGAGGGTTTGCTCCCGAGGGCGCGCAGCTACTTCAGCAAGGGCATAGTAGCAGGCTACGACGCGCGCAACATCTCCTCCGCGGCGGTCTCGCTCCTCTCTCTAGCGCCTGTCGCGCTCAGGCTCCACGAGGGCCGCGCCCTACTCGCCGCCGTCGACACGGTCGAGCTACATCTCAGCCCGCTACTCCAGGCGGCTACCGCCGTGAACCTCGCGCGGTGGGCGAAGAAGGGGTGGCTCGAGTGCGAGGAGAACCCCGCCCCCCTCCTACTCGTCACCCACTCGTCGGTTGTGCTCTCCGCGCTGATCACAGAGGTCGAGGAGGGGGTGAAGGACAAGCTCGTCAGGCTGCCCGACAGGTACAGACTGACGGAGGACGACGTGAAGACGGTAATATTATACCGCGAAGGACGAGTCGTCAAGTGGGACGTGGGCAAGGGAATCATTCCGCCGAGATACCTTAGGGAGTACGCCAGGTTTCTCTGAGCCGGCTATGACCGGGAAGTTAGTCTTCATCTACGATACGGCCAACATATTCGCGCGCATTATGAACCACTCTCTCGAGATTAAGCACGTGCTGTGCCCCCTAGTTCTACCATCTCCCCCACTTTTAAAAGTTGCAATACTGCCTGTCATCGAGAAAGACCTCAGCCGTGTCACAGAGTGGAACAGTCTCCTAGATCAAGTAGTTAGTTTCGCCGAGAAGGGTGTAAAGAGCTTCGAGGCCTACAAGGTAGAGGAGGAGTTCGGGAGCTATATCCATCTAGATCGTCTCAAACTGGCCCTAAAAGCTCTCAAGGTTTTTAGGGACAGAGTCAGTATCATTTCTAGCTTGAAACCCGCTGGTCGCGACGAGAGTTACTTCTTCGTGGATCGAGAGCCGAAAGTAAGAGGACTCGATGATAAGACGAGGAGCTCGCTGGAGTCGATCTGCAGTATGCTTGCAGAGTGCAAGAAAGCTAATGTTGACGAGGCCGTGAAGGATGTGGAGATGTACGTCGCACCCTACATCAACCTCATCAAAGCCGGCTTTAAAGCTGTGCTAATCACCGGTGATACTTGTTTCCGCGAGCTCGTCAATAGGTACGCTCAGCGGCAAGGGTTGAGTCTCGGCGCAATAGGTGTCGAGGCGCTGACTGATCCTAGGGAATTCGACCGGGCTCTGCGGAGCATTAACATTGTTTCCCTGTGAAGGGCACGCAGCCTTCCGCCGCGCGTTAGGTAGGCGGCGAGGTAGTCTGAGAGCTGGAGTGGTGCTGAGAATAGGGGTAGCACTGCTTCTAGCCTTTGCATGGTGGTAGCCCACTCTGAGCTCTTGTTAACTGCAACGCTCGCTGGAGCCCATCCACCCGCTATAGTTATGAAGTTACTTATGAACTCTTGGAGCATCGTGCAGAGTCCCTCCTGCGAGGCCCTCTCCACGCTACGCTCGAAGGCATTCAGCACGCTTCCCCCGTCTAAAAGGTTTTCAGCCATCCTAGCGGCAAGCCTCATCTCCTCCACAACATCGTTGTCAAGGTTGCATCCAAGCCTGGTTAGGTATTCTCGACCTTTCTGAAGCACGGTGCGGAAGCCCCGCATCGCCTGGTGATGTTGGAGTACAGCGTATGATGCTGCGAAGCTCAATGCTTGTCTCACGACAGCTCCCTTGTCAAACAGCCCGAAAATCAGCGTGTCGTAAACCAAAACGGCACTCACAACCTCGTGGAAGGGCATGCCATGTCCTTGCTTCACACCCTTCTGAAACTTGACGAGTGCCTTGCCAACATCGTGGAGCAGACAGGCAACGCGGAGAGACATGGCGACAGGCTCGGGATCCATATTCAAGCGCACCGCGACGAGCTTTTCATGTGCAGTTCCGAAGGCCCCACAATACAGCCTCAAGACCAAGTAAGAGTGTTCTGCCAGCCTCTCGCCCCTGTAACTGTAGACTACCATACCTTTAACCCCGTCTCGCTACTGTAAGCATCGGGCTTGGCGACCAAGGCCCGTAGAAAGGCTTTTCCTCCCCTCACCTCGACTATGCCACGCAGTATACCCTCGATAGCCTCGCCAGTTTTTAGCTCGACGACCTCATATCCACCCCTCTCGCCAAGCCTCTCTGCGATTGCAAGGAGCTTTTCATCTTTCACCTCTAGCACTCTATACGCGGCTTTGAGGTCTAAGCTCTTGGTCTCAGGATTCAGTCCCAGCTTGTAAGACGGACATGCCACAAGCCTGCTCCTCTCCAAGCGCAGAGAGCCCTTCTCAATCTCCTCGTGTGACCTTGGCACATACACGGGGACTAGCGCGCTCTCGCGAAGGAAGCTTCCGAGCAGTGCCAGGTAGGCCAGCGCTTCCTCTCCACCTATTGTGGGGCTCATCAGGCTTAGTAGGTTGAGCTTGTGTCTCTCGTCAATCTCCGGCGGTTTCCCCGTGTAGACGCGCCCTGCCAGCCCTGTCACCGTGACCATATCCCTATTATCCACGCGAATCGCCGTCTCAATAACCGACATCCTCCATCCTACACTGAGTGACCCCCACTTTGCAACAGCGTCGGACAAAGCATCCAGCGTGAGCTTCGTCAGCTCGAAGTTATAAACGCCAGCGTATGTGCTTGTGTCCCGTTCCTCCTGTGAGGTATCGTATACTACAAGAACCTCAGCTGTCCTTGTATCCAACGCTCTATTCACCCTGCCCAGGCGTTGGATAAGAGGAGCAAGCGGAGCAGCGTCCGTTATTATAGCCGCGAAGTCGAGATCCACGCCGACCTCGATAACCTGGGTCGCGATAACCACAGCTTCGCGGCCACGCTCCATCAGCTTGTGCAATCTCTCGAGCTTGCGCTTGCGGTCTCCCAACGTGAAGAGTGCATGTAGAAGGTGAGCCTCTAGACCAAGTCCCCTCAGCCTATTATAGGCCTCAATAGCCGTTCTCACATTGTTGCAGGCTACGAGAAGCGGCTTCGCCATCCCCGGAGCACGCTCCCGCGCAACGTCCGCTAGCCTTCCGTCGACCAGCTCAGTCTTGTAACGAGCCCCCTCAAGCTTGGCCACGAAGTCCTCGTCGTACACGGCAATAACATTGCTGGCTTGGGTATCCTTACGCATCTTAAGGGCTACTCTTACGGGCTTAGCTCTTGTGCACTCGAGCAACCGAGGCAGGGCGTCTAGACGCGGTGTCGCAGTCTCGAGAATCAATGGGACGTGACTTTTAGCCAGATTGCTTGTAATAGCGCACAGAGTGGTCCAGGCTCTATTCTCATAATCTGTTTTATCAACCTCAGTGTCGCCCGGCACAAAGATATGGTACTCGTCGAGGACATTGACCGCGGATAGGATAGCGTAGCGTGGTACGTCGAAGTGGCCGCGCGTAAGCTCAGCAGACATAAGTTCCGCCTCGGCCACGGGCACCTTAAAGAAGTTCAGCGTGTATGAGTCAAACGTCGTGAAGACGAGGTCGGAGAGGAAGTAGGGATCCTTCAGAGATGGATCGAAGAACATGCTCTGCCCCCTTACAAGTAGAGAACGACCCAAGAAAGAGCGAGACCGAGCAACAAGATCCTCCACAAGGTACCTCGTGGGGACAACGTGAACAACGCGGTGCGCGTACTCAGCTAACGTCCCATCACCTGACGCGATTTTCTCCGCAATGAACATAGATGCCATGCTCTTGCCATATCCGGTCGGAAACTCGATGTGGAGAAATTTCGGCTCTCCACTAAGAAGACTTGGTGCCACGTTGTGTTCCAGAAGCTCGAGAGCTTTCTCAACCCCCTCTCGCATAGAGGGGCACCGCCACTTACAGCTTCGTGGGAATCACTGACACGCTGGCCTGTGCCATTGATAGAGCTTTTTCGGCGGCTGAGACCACCTCTTCGACGTCGCTGGGTGTAAGGAAGGCCCCCCTCCTCCTGGCACATTCCTCGAAGCTCAGATCGCTCTGCGCGTAGAGTTGCCTCGCTAGCTCGTAGCGCAACACGTAGGGCTCTATCACACGTGTTAATACAAGGAAAATTAACTGACCTACTCTTAAGCTGACCTCGTGTAATTTCTGGGCACACTGAGCATCCCTTGCGCCGGGGAGGGGGTCTCTAAGGCCAGCAGTTACCAGGTTAAGTAGCCTCGGCATAACTCTCTCATCCACTCCCCGTCCTTGATCCTTAAGGTAAAGCTCGTCGGCGAAGAGCAAGGCTGTGTCAAGGGATAGTGGAAGCCCCTGCTCAAGCAAATCAACTCTCCTCCCACCTCTCTGAACTACAACGAGCACCGTCCTCCTCGCCGGGTCATTGATGCCAGCTGTGGAGAGAGCCACTGCAAGCACCAATAGGGGGATGCTACGCGGTACACAACCCCTGAGCACCTGTATCCGTCTCTTCTGGGCATTACGCAGATTATCAGCCTTCACTGAAAACGGAGTAGACGTATAGGGAATAGCGAAGTAAAGCAGGCCGTCCTGCGCAGCCATTAGCGTGGCCCAGAGCCCTGCAACGCCGAGGCACACGCTATGGGGTCCCACCCTTATCTTCGAAAACGCGTACCTATCTGGCACGGCTCCGAGTCCCACTCCTCCCAGCACCTTTACTCCCTCCATGAATTCGGGGGCTAGCGTGGTGAGCATGGGGATATCGCATATCTGGGCGTCGTTTGGATATCCGTTCTCAAAAACGCTGAGCGCTCTCTCCAGCTCGGAGACCAGTTGCCCCCTCTTCGCGAGCTCACATGCATACTTGGCATAGGCGTCAAGAATACTCTCGGCTCTCGGCTCCACAGTAGCACCGACTACCTTAGAGAGGAAGTCCCTTAAATTATCAAGTCTCGCGAGATCTGGACCGAGCGGTGGCGCTAGCCCATACTCGCCTTTAGCAAGCTCGCCCACGAAGTCCTTTATCGCTCTGCAGAGCTCATCGTCGCTGGGCCTGTAGTGCAGTATCAGCTTGCCGGCTCCGACTACTGGCATGAGGTCGGGCGATATATATGATGCCAGTAGCGTTAAGCCCGCGTGAAGGGTTAGGTTGAAGAACGTGTTTTGGGGTGGCAACGCAAAGCTCAAACTCATAACCCCAACACCTCGGCTGGAGCAACTAGCCTCTCAACGCCTCCCTTGAGCCGGGCGATAACGACAATAGCCCCCTCTGCCAGCCTGTCCACAAGCATCCTTCCGGGCTTGCGTACGAAGCCTAACCCTAAAGGTGAATAAAACTCCTCGTGCTCGTGCAATGCTACAGGCCTATTAGGCCTGAACTCCCAGAGCCTGGGATCCAACCTCGGCAAGTGTACAAGCTCGGCGTGCTCTACTTCCTCTGCCAGTCTAGCAGGGAAGTAATACTCGATCTCGAGGGGTTCCTTGACCTCTCCAGACCTCTGTACCTCAACATCCCTCGTGACTTCTGCCGAAACCACGCTAACTAGGCTCTCGCGGGCACCTATCCTAACGATAGAATAAGCGGCCCTGAGAAGATCGGTTTCGCTGAGCTCCAACTCCTCTAGTCCCTTCTCATTGACTAAATATATTGCCTTGAAGCCGGCGCCACACGCATAGACTCTCCCATGTGCGTTGACGCCATACCACATGTCGCTTTGATCCCATGTGTGGCGCTGGCCACGCTGGTATGGAAGTCGAAAAGCCCTTATAAAGTCCGAGTAACCGACTGCCCCAACTGGTCTCTGAGAAAAGTTGCTAGAATATGCGAACGTTGCCCAGCGTACAGCCCTGTGGATCTGAGCCACTGTACTCAAAATGGTATTGCTACCTTTTCCCGCAGGCGATATGATGCTTTCGGGGAGTCCCTTAACTGAAGAAACACCATACGCGAGAGCTCCGATGAGCGTCGACGGCGGGGGATACGGATAGTACTGCGCCCCTGCAGATTCGGTTATCAGTCTGACTGAGAAGCCCCAGTGGAAGACACCCTCGACCAGTAGGGCCAGCATGCCTGGTTTTTCCCTCGGTTATTCCTTTGCCTCGAGCACCTCCTTTAGTGCACTGATCGCTTCGTCTTTTAGCTTATTAACCAGATCCTCAGGCGAGCTTGCAACCGAGACATTAGCAGGTATTTCGACTCCTTCCTCAGCAGAGTATGCAAAGAGCTTTACCGCGCTACCAGTAAGCACGGCGAAGCTTGCCACCCTGTTCGCGGTCTCTTTCACATAGTCCCTTGAGTGACCTGGATTTACGTTGAAGGGTGCCCCCTTGGAGACTGTGGCTACCGCTGAGAGCAACTTATAGTTTGGCTGGAACCTGGTCCTCTTGGCTCCGAACATCCCGACAAGCAAGTAGTACAGGCTCTTCACTGCAACCGTAGCCCTCTTAAGCTTCTCTGCCGAGTCTACTACATCCTTGACACTGAATGTGGACGTGCGTCCAATGCCTGTAAGGTCTAGAGCTGCACTAACAGTGTACACTGCCGATGCAGTCTCGACGTAGTAGAGAGCCTGCCCTGTTTCGGGGAACTCCTCACCCTTACCGACAAGGCTCGGCGCATGACGTACATGGAATTGGGGATCCATGACTGCTACTCTCACAGAGTCATAAGAAGGCACCATGTAGCCGATGTAGAATAGCGAGGTCCTCTTGACCGGGATGTCCGTTGGGACAAGGAAGCCGCCGATGTCCTCCACGACGCACTGCTTCACCAGGTGCTCCTCGAGTTCCTTAGCCATTTCTACTTTGCCGCGGCCGGGCATGGGGAGATTCTCCTCTTGCAACACGACTCTTGCTCCGTGCTTGACGAGCTCGCCCCTCTTGCACAGCTCGCATACTTTTAGACCAGCGTTGACTGCCTCCTCAGCCAGCCATGCCTGGTACGCGTGGGCAAGCGATTCCCCGCTAATCACCGGGACGTACTTGACAACGTAACTTCTTGAGGTCTCGTCGTAAAATGCTAGTGGGGCCCTCCTATGCTTCACGTAGTTCCCCACGCTCTCCGCCATGTTTAGCGCCTCGACGTTGATAAGCGCCCTCCACGAAAGGCTGACCCAAACCTTCTTCATGCTGACCACCTCCTCATGAAGGGGACGTCATGGCAAGCGAGGCCACAAGCTTTGCAACTCTTAGATCCCTGCGTACTGCATCTATGAACTCTGCCAGCTCGTTCTCCGATGGAATACGGGGCGGGGTATACACGATCCTCCACTCATTGTCCACCTGGATGATCTTGCCGTGAAGTCGTGCTCTAGCAGGAATCGGATCACCAGGCTTGAGATGCTCGTCCTCAACATACTCCACACTTGTCTTTTCGGGCTTGGGCACCCAAGACTTCTTCTCCTTGTTATACTCGAGGAGGTTCCCCTGAATGACCTTCGGGCTACTGGACGCAGACAAGGCTACCCTTACAGCCTCTCTTACAGTCTCTTCTACAACATCAGGAGACATAGCCGACATTATCCTGTCCGTGTAGCTGAACCTCCCAGTAGCTACATGGTAGCGCAAAACGTCAATTATGTTTTCATAGCGCTTTTTCACGTTCTCAGCATCTAAGACTGCTAATGTCATCATTATTTAATGCGTCAGAGCCGTATAAATAACTTTTCAATGGATAGACTCGTGCAGTAGATAATAATTTGTTGCAAATTTCTGCAACCGATGTAAACTTAGTCGATGGCTCATAAAGTTTCAACCTTTTACCCCTACTCATGCTGTAAAGCTTTAATAATACAATAGCATTAAAAGCTCTCATCCATCATTAATCGGCCCCGCCACTTAATACCCGAAGAAGATCTCCTGCTAGTTAAAGCTATACACATTAATATACCGAAGAATCATGTTAAGATTTTAGAGGTTCGCCAGAGCTAGTCCAATAGGTGTGAGCTCGTAGCCTCTAGGTGTCTTTTTGGCCGCCCCGGCGTTGAGGAGGAGCCTTAGCTTCCTGTAGACTGTCGTTCTGTCCTTGCCGAGCCTCTTCGCCAGCTCGTCTAGCTTTGCGGGACCGCTCTTCATCACCTCGACTAAGTCGATGCATTTTTCCGACGCCCTTATAAGCGCCTTGAGGTCTGGTATTTTTAGCGCGGTGCCCCTGCCCTCAAGGTATACCTCGACCTCCGGCATATCAGCCCACCTTGTAAGCAGTACTGCCGAGAAAACTGCGAGTCCAAGCGCCCGCATGCCCCCAGTAAGTGCTACTTTTACCTTCTTCCCCCTAAGACCGTCTAGAACCCTCCTAATTTCAAGTATAGCTGTCGCCATCTCGTCGAGCGGAACCTCCCTCAGCTCAAGCTCAACCCCCAGCCTTTTGGGGGCCTCCATCATGTTCACCACACGTTGAAACTCAAGCCACGCCCTCTCGCTCCTCTCATCGGGAAAACCAGCTGTAAAAACGACAACCAGTGCGCCTTGCGAAAGACCCTCAGCCACTGCACCCGCAAATGCGCTCACCAATGGTCCAGGCTCAAAGCCCAGCGTCAATACAACAGCCTCAAACATCGCCGCCCGTCCTCCTAATACTCTTATACAGATTTATTTCTTCCTCACAAAAAGAGACGACAAGAACACAACAGATAGCCCCGAAACAGACCCCTAAACTCCCCCAGCTTCATTCATAACTTAATCCCGAGACAAAAACCACTACCCCTTAACCCTCAATCTTCCTAAGTCACAACAAGCCAACCAGAGATCTTACACCGCATAGGTTACAAAGTCAAGGCTCCCAAGTGCCTTCTAACCTCATCACATAAGACATCTCTCATGAGAACCCTGAGAAACTTACATTTTATTTCTTCTTAGTTGCATCGAAGACATAGACGTGATGTGAAACAAGCTGAAGGCAGACGTGACTTTCGATTCTTTCTGAGTTGCACCCAGAGGCCCAAAAAGAGGCAGTCCACACAAAGCGAGGACCCCTGCACTTTCAATTCTTTCTGAGTTGCACCACGAGAGTGCAATTCCTCGGCTTCTCCAAGAAAAGTACCTCTTTCAATTCTTTCTGAGTTGTACCATCGAGCATGGCGGTGTACGAGGCTGCGAGCAGGGTCGCGCTTTCAATTCTTTCTGAGTTGCATCGGCGCGCATCCGACGAGGGTCACCACCGACTTAAATCAATCACTTTCAATTCTTTCTGAGTTGCATCATAACTATTGCCCCCAAAAGGGGGAGGTGAAAAAAAGTGAGTCTTTCAATTCTTTCTGAGTTGCATCGCTGAAACTCCATTGGGCTTGGCGCGTGCCCCGTCCACTTTCAATTCTTTCTGAGTTGCATCACATCTGCACCTTTTCCTCGAGCTTTATGACCTTGTCTTCGCTTTCAATTCTTTCTGAGTTGCATCGTGTTTGCCCCGGCTGACCTTGCTGTGGCTGTGGCGATTGCTTTCAATTCTTTCTGAGTTGCATCCAAAAATAATTTTTTCTTTTTTCGGGCTCCCAGACCCGCCTTTCAATTCTTTCTGAGTTGCATCTAGCGAATTCGCGGGGGCCTTCACAGTAGGGACAAAACAACTTTCAATTCTTTCTGAGTTGCATCTGGGCCCGACTCGTAGAGGGTTACTGCTAGGTCTACTGTCCTTTCAATTCTTTCTGAGTTGCATCCGAGCATCGTCGCGTCGGAGGCTACGCCGTCCCTGGCCTCCATCACTTTCAATTCTTTCTGAGTTGCATCATCCTTGGCAGCTTCTAGCTTGGCTCACTGTACACCCCTTTCAATTCTTTCTGAGTTGCATCCTTCCCCGCGCTTATAAGCGACGCCGTGTCAACCACGATCTTTCAATTCTTTCTGAGTTGCATCAAGAGAACTAGTCGAACAAATAATCCAAGTCGCGTACCAGACCTTTCAATTCTTTCTGAGTTGCATCTGTATATTCCACGGCTTAGCGTAAAGCTTGTCGTTGCACCCGCCTTTCAATTCTTTCTGAGTTGCATCATAGCAGGAGGACGAGAGCAACTCTGTCGTCTTCATAGAGAGATGCCTTTCAATTCTTTCTGAGTTGCATCTGGAATTGGAAAAACAAAGATACTGAAACAGTTGGCTAAACCTTTCAATTCTTTCTGAGTTGCATCAGCTTTTCGGTGTTGGCAAGGAGCCAGGCAGCCTCGACATGGTCTTTCAATTCTTTCTGAGTTGCATCCGCTTGTTGCGCTTGAGCCACGCCCTGAGGCTCCCAGGCTTTCAATTCTTTCTGAGTTGCATCGAGGCGCGCCCTCTTGCGCCTAGCCAAGGCGAGAAGAGCCACTTTCAATTCTTTCTGAGTTGCATCTCTTACAGCTTCGTGGCTGGGAGCCAGAAGCTACTAAGCAACTTTCAATTCTTTCTGAGTTGCATCAAAATAGCGGGTGAAACAGTGAGGGTTGTGGCCACACGGTCTTTCAATTCTTTCTGAGTTGCATCAAGAAGAGGAGAGAGAAAGAGGAAGAAGAGAACGTAATCCTCACTTTCAATTCTTTCTGAGTTGCATCCTGAGTGGAGACTGCCA
>Ga0080005_137668_pt1 | contig 17903 bp, 23 predicted proteins | sample JossMetagenome_2_FD_69208 | JGI IMG/M metagenome (GOLD analysis project Ga0080005, IMG submission 69208) | Hot spring sediment microbial communities from Joseph's Coat, Yellowstone National Park, USA - JC3_ASED (SPADES assembly) (version 2) | ecosystem: Environmental > Aquatic > Thermal springs >... | reverse complement strand
CCCCCACGACCCCCGAGACGCCACCTCGGCGATGTTGGGAAGATCGTCCCTAAGCCGCTCAAACACCTCCACAGGCATGCCGTCCAACGCCAACACAAAGACCCGAGCCACGGCGCATAGATGCGTCACATATATAAACATTAATGCAATGCAGAAACATTAAGCGGTAAAGAATAAAAACCTGCAGGCTCGGAGGAACGTGCGCAAACACACAACCATATCGATACCCACAGCCCTCTACAGGCAACTAGAAGAAATGATACGCGGCACAGGCTTCGCCTCGGTCTCCGAATACGCCACCTACGTCCTGAGAGAAGTAGTGGCGCTCAAAAAAGGCAAAGACCCCCACCTCGCCCCAGAAGACCTAGAACAAATACGCAAGAAGCTAGAAGCCCTAGGATACCTCTAGTCTTCGCTAGTGAGGAGGAGAGGTAGGCAGTGGCACCTCCTACCTCTTACTTAAGTCACTATTATTTTTGTATTAGCCATCCTTGTAGGTATATTGCCTTAAATCCTCCCAGTGCAAAGCTTTTTATCGCGTCTAGCGGCGTCTCGACCAGGGGCTCACCCGCTAGGTTGAAGCTTGTATTCAATATAACGCCTTCTCCCGTTTCGTCTCTGAACGCCTTTATGAGCTCGTACCAAGTCTTGTTCTCGTCCCTACTGACTGTCTACGGCCTCGCCGTTTGGTCCACATGGCAAACCGCCGGCACCACCTCGCACATCTCGCCCCTATACCTAAACATCAAGATCATGAACTGATGCGGCACCGGGTCCATGAAGTACTTATCCGCATCCTCCTCTAGCAACGACGGCGCCAGCGGCCCCCACCACTCCCTACCCTTGATTTTGTTCACAACACTCCACATGTTCTTCCTCCCAAGGTCGGCGACGATTGATCGGTTGCCAAGAGCCCTAGGGCCGAGCTCGGCCCTACCTTGGTACCAAGCAACGACGTGGCCCTTAACCACCAGGTCGACGACGGGATTAACATCGTCGCCGATGTACCTCGCGTTCCAGCCACCCCTCTCCACCACCTTCTTAACCTCATCGTCGCCGTACTCAGGGCCGAGGTAAACAGTCCTAAGCCTCTCCCTCTTCATCTTTCCGCCGAGGACGTGTTCGTAGACCCAGGCCGCAGCGCCGATAGGCGTGCCGGCGTCGTTAGCCGCCGGGAAGATGAACATATCGTTGAAGAACCTGGCGTAGTGAACGGCCATGTTAGCCTTGGCATTCAGAGCAACGCCACCGGCAAGGACAAGCTTATCCTCACCCGTATGCTCCCTAGCCCACCTGGCGAGATGAAGCATGGCCTCCTCAGTCACGGCCTGAACTGCCCAAGCTAAATCAACAGCATCAGGATGAAGTTCGCCACGAACATCCCAAGGAACCCTAGAATCTGGATAGAGGGAGTTGGCGATAAATTTATAGGGCAATATATAATCAGCACCGGTACCCTTAACCCTCTGCCCACCAGAAACATCAAACCTAAACGGATAATCCTTATCATCGAACCTTATGAACGACTTTAACTTCTCATTATACTTACTAGTCTTACCATATGGAGCAAGGCCCATAACCTTACCAGGACCCTCAAGGCTTTCATAACCAACCTTAACACTAACCTCCTCATACAAAAGACCAAGAGAGCCATAAACAGCAGGTATTGATGCCAACTTCTAAAACTCGCCACTCTTCACACGCCAAACAACAGTAGCCTCGAACTCGCCATAACCATCGACAGTCAAGACAGCGACATTATTGAACCCACTAAAGTAGTAAGCCGAAGCCGCATGAGCAAGATGATGAGGAACAGGTACGACCCTGACGTCATCAGAAACAGCCTCGCCCATTGAGCGAACCACAAATCTGACAAACCTACGGGCAAGCTCCAAATAATCACCACGAAGATAAAGCCAACCAGCCCTCAAAGCGCCAAGACCCTTACGAATGATATTGCCCCCGAATAAATCAAGGCCAACACCCCTACGAATTGAGCCCCCAAAGCGGCCGTAGGCGACCACCGCCACCGTCAGCTTCATAACGCGGCGATGGTCTCTTTCACGTTTTTGTACACTTTGTCTGTATTCCAGTAATGCCACTGACCCCAGCGGCCCACCGCGACTACGTCCTGCTCCCTCAGCCACCGTAGTATTGTGTCGCGGTTTCGGGCGTGGTCTAGCGTGTAGAGGGGGTAGCCATATCTGTGGAGCCAAGCCTCCACATGCAACACATCCCGCTCCCGCGCCACGCCCAGCTCCATGAGGCCCTCCACCGCCTCCTCCTTAAGCCTCTCCAAGTCGGGCTCTACGTCTCTGGGCAGGGTGATCTCGGCAATGAGGGCTGATCTGTCCGGCGGAGCGTTGGCGGGGCTGTAGTTGGAGACCCAGGCATAGCGGTAGAAGACTATGCGCCTATCGGGCACGTAGATCCAGTGCTGGTCGGGGGCGGGCTTGTCCAGGGCCACCCCCACCACAACCACCTGGTTGTAGTCAAGCCTCTCCGCCGCCTTGACCACCTCCTCTGGCACGTCTCTAAACGCCGCTATGAGGTCTGGAAGCGGCATGGCAACCACGGCTAGGTCCACCTCCACCCCGTTAACCGCCAGCCTGCCGCCTCTCCTACGCACCTCCTCGACGGCCTCGCCGGCGCGGACCGCGGCCCTGTCCCTAACCCTCTCCAGCGCCGCTTGGTACTGCCTCTGTATGCCGCCTCTGCGGGGGTAGTAAAAGCGGGCGTTTTCGGCATAGCCCACTGTGGGAATGCCTGCGGCTGTTTTGATCAGCGTCTTGACGTCTGGCACGGGCAGGCGGCCCGGCATGTAGGCCCAGTCGGCCGAGATCTGGTCGAGAGGTCTCTTCCAGATCTTCTCGTTGTAGGGGATTAGGTACCGCCGGGCTATGCCGTTTCCAAACGTGGTCTCTATCCAGTCGAGGAGGTGCTTGGGCCTCCAGCCCGGCGGGATCTTCATCAAGGACTCCACGAGGTCGCCTATGAGCTGCGCCCTCTCCTCCGGCGGGAGGACGTAGAGCCCGTTTTCAAAGGGGTAGGGCACCAACAGGTCGCTCAGCTTCACGTACGCCTTGCGTTGATGCTCCAGCGCATCGCCGCCGAGGAGCGCCACCACCTCGGCCAGCACGGCTTTGTCGTTGGAGAAAATCACGTGGCTTCCGCCTACGTCGAAGGTGAAGCCGTTTATCTCGGCCGAGGATAGTAGGCCGCCCAGACGCCGCGACTTTTCAAAGGCGACCACCTCGGCGCCGGGGAACCTCTCCAGCAGAAACCCAGCCGCCAACACCCCAGCCCAGCCGAAGCCCAGGACGGCAACCCTCACGGCGAGCAGATACAACAGATATTTAACTGTTGCTATCTCGTCCCGTGAGCGCCGCGGCCGCTCATCACTTCTGGGATAGGCCGGGAGGCGGGGAGCTGGTTATGGCCGTCATAGCCGCGGCGGCGGAAAAGATGGGGCTTAACCCAGTCTTGACATCCCTCACGCACTTCGACGGATCCAGGTATAGGGAATGGTTCGGCATAGACCTCTCCAAGTATCCCGCCATCTCGGGCAGGCTCAGCCTAAAGACGTTCGGCCTCTACATGAGACCTCAAGCAAAGCTACCACAAATAGCACGGTCCCCAGTTCCACCACCGCCCGCGTCTCTGCCGTCCCGCGTCAGACATAGATTCGCAACCCCACGCCGCAGATACACAGACCCCGCCACACCCGACGCAGTCATAGCCACCAGCAAGCCCGGGAATACATCTAAGGTGTGAAAACATATATAATGAGGCCTTGCAACCGCCATGCCATGCGTCGACATAGACGACAGGCTGTGGGAAGCCCTACAGCGCGAGGCCAAGAGGCGAGGAAAAGACCCACGCCAAACCCTCAAACGGATACTAGAACTCTACTTCGGATACGGCGAAGAAGAAGAGAAAGAGATCGTACGCCGCCTACGCGACCTCGGATATGCCTAAACCCAACATCGCCATCATCGTCCTCGACACCCTCCGCGAAGACCACGCCCAAGACCTAGACAAGCTACTCGACTACGGCTTCGTCAAATACCAAAACGCCACAGCCCCAGCCCCCTGGACACTACCCTCCCACGTCTCCATGCTCACCGGCCTATACCCCTCAGAACACGGAATACACGAAAAAAAAGGAATATCTGCCGCAGAGCTCGCAGAACTCTCACGCATCCGCATGGCCAAACTCGCCGACCACAACATAATAACGAAAAAGAAAGACGAGGGCTACACGACATACCTCATATCGGCCAACCCTTGGCCAACCCCCTATGCAGGCTTTGCCGCAGACCATAACTTCTACATAGATCCCTACACAAACATACTCTATACAGACGACACATATGAAATATATATAAAAGTAAGGAAATACGAAAGACGTATAAAATTTGTGATCAACAACCTCAAAAACCTAAGACTTCTACTGAAAGCGGCGGAACTCTACATAACCGGACGCGTGAAGAAGATCCCAAAATACCTCTCCGAGAGAGTCGTAATGGAAAAGGGGGCGAGAACAGTCCTATCGCTCCTAGATGCCTTAAACCTCCAGGAGCCCTATCTACTCTTCATCAACATAATGGAGGCGCACGACCCCTACACGCGTCTCACACGCCTCAAGAAGTTCTATTGCTACATCGCGGAGTGGCTAGCCACCGGCAGGGTAAACCCCGAAGCTCCCAAGCTCTGGAGAAACTACCCAGCCCACGCCAAGAGGGCCACAGACAGAGCCGTAGAGATCGTGGCGACGCTCGCCAAGAAGACCAAACTAGACAACACCCTGGTAATAATCACGGCAGACCACGGCGAACTGCTCGGCGACAACGGCCTAAGTCATGTTTACTCCCTAAAGGATGGAAACATAAGAGTGCCACTGTACGTCAAATACCCAGAAGGATGGAAAAATAAAAAACAAAAACCCTATATTTCACTCACAGACATACCAAAAATATTAGACCCTTCCACTGACACTATAGGATCCGACTTAGCCATAGCTGAAACCTTTGGTGTATCGCCTGGTCAGCCAGACTATTTGTTCCAAAAATGTGAATTGGGAAACCCGCCAGCCACCGTATTTCACCACAAAATAAGAATATTAGGCAACAAGATAGACATCTTATTCAACAAAACTTTAGAGCAGGTAGAATACGCCAAAGGCGAGCAAGCACAAGAAGTACTCAAAAAGCTACTTCACTAACGACGCCAAGAGAGAAAGAAACCTCTCCACATTACCGACACCAAACTTCTCAAAGGCGTACCTCCTCATCTCCTCCCTATCGTAGCGCGAATCTAGGACCTTCGCCACAGCTTTGGCTATCTTCTCCGGCAACGGCGGCGCCACTGCGCCATATTTATCCACAATCTCGGGAATGCCGCTGAGCCCCGAACCCACCACGGGAATCCCAAGGCCGATGGACTCGACAGCCACCATAGGCGGAGGCTCAGGCCACACGCTGGACAAAACCCTCGCACTTGCGCCGGCTATAAGCCGGAAGTACTCCTTACGAGCAACTTCCCAAAACATAATTATCTGCCTCACGCCGTACTGACTAGCCAACATCTCCACACAAGTTACCAGTCTCCGTCTTGGCAAGCTTTACATCAACCTTTATTAAGAGTAGCACCACTTGCATATAAGTTGATCGATATTTATATGATATATAGTAAGTTAGATTCTTTTTCAGTTATCTGATTAATATCGTTCTAACTATTTTTGAGACAATGCTTACGCGTCTCACAATCTGTATCTTCCCTCTTAGATATATAAATTGTATGTATGAAAAAATTAATCTAACTATTAATTTTAATTATTTCTATGGAATTACTATTAAAATATATATATCTTTTTGTTGTGTAAATATATCTCAAGTATATTTGATAACATTGCAAGTCGACGTTTTCTTTATTTATAATTATGTAACCTTTGAATTTTTCCCAGAAATTATCATTTAAATTTAAACAATTTATTCCAAGAATTCCGCCAAATACTCCTCCGAGAAAGAACTTTTTACCATTATACTCAAATCCTATATTACTATGGCTATTTGGGTAAATTAAATAGTGCCATACGTAGGCTCCACTATGCCAGTCAATAAGGTAGTCACCGGGTGCTAATCGTGGAATGGCTAGTAATAATTCTTGAGTAGCCTGGGAACTTAATAAATTAAGTTGACTAGGACCTGCTGTAAATGGATTCTTAGGTGCAAATACGCCAGAGTATACAAATCCGAAAATAGCTATCATTATAAGTATAAGGATATATATATTTCCCAACACTCTATGTCTGAAAAACTCTAGAGCGTAGGGTGTTATTATGGCCAAAATTGTTGCTGAGGGCAGACCTAGATAACGAAGAAGCTCTGACGGAAATACCGAGGCCGTGGCATAGGCAATCACGAGAAGTATATTAGCAATAAAGGCAAGAGTTCTCGCCGGCTCTCTGGCGTGTAGAAAGATAAGGAGCCCCAGTATGCCGAGAACGGAGAGCGCTAAATTTCCCAATGATGAAGTAGGCAGACTAGGTCTGCCCACCGTAGTAACAAGAATTTTTTCTCCTCGTAGAAAAGCTAAAATAGCTTCAATAATACTACTATGTCCAGAAGTTATAGCATAAAATAATGTAGTATATATTACATATGTTATATAAATAACAATAATATAGAGCAAAATACGGCCAATTCTCCCCTTTTCTTTTCCTTTAGATCTCCAAAAAAGAACAACGGTAACCAATATACTCCACATGGCGACGCCCCCATGACCGAACACGCTAGCAGTAAGCAGAGGTATCTGCAATAGAGGGAAATCAGGCAACAACGCAGTAAGAAATAAAGTAAGTGAATAGACTTCTGGTATGTACCAGGTAGACCATATTGTTACTACATGCGCCATGAGGAAAATTAGGGCACCCTTGAAATCGTTCACTCCGCTGTACCTACGGGTAAGCAAAAAGACGAGAATCGGTAACTGTAATAGATACATCAATCCCATAACTACGCTGGACCACACCGGATCCAGACCGCTGATGAGCGACACCGAGGTGTACTCCAGCGGAACCATAGGGAAGGGATACGCGATATGCCTAATGTCAGTCTTTGTGACGTGTCCCTCTTTCAATGTTTGGAGAGCCCAGATAATGTCTCTCCACGTATCGTTGCCAAACGAAGGGACGTAGAGCGAATAGAGCGGAATAAATGAAACACCAATAATAGACATAGTTGTAGCTACTTTTTTTGCTGGTTTTTCTTCTACTAGTACAATAAGTATAAGTGCTAGGGCCAGTGTTACAAGATAACTGAGACCTGTATGTCGAGATAGTAAAATTTCAACCTCACCAACTAAATAAACGGTAACGGGGAGAACCCATAAGGGAAAAGAGATGGGCAGAGTGAGTGATTTTGTAGCATTACCGGGAGGCAATGATAACGCTACCAAAGCAAGTGACAAAGTAATCTCACCAATTAGTAGCTGACTAATAGAAATACGGTTAGTATAATTAAACCAAAACAGGCCTAAAGAAATAATAATAACAATAACTATGAATATTTGATCTTTTTTCTTATAGCTTTTAAGAGTTATTGTCAAGGACATGTCAAAACATAGAAAACATAAAAAGTAAAATTAATATACTATATCATACTATTAATATATACAAAAAATTTGTTTCCACCTAACTGTAGTAGTGTTAAATGTGTAAAATTTTTCAATAGTAGCTCGAGCATTTCTACTGATATTCTCTAATTCTTGATAAGATAAACTTAGAACACGTAAAATTAAACTAACGAGATTTAATACGCTTACACCGTTAGAAAGCAAAAATCCATTAATTCCATCGCTTATCACATCGGGTATGCCACCAACAGGTGTTGCTATAGTAATAGTACCTGATGCCATAGATTCTAAGAGAGTATTTGGTAAACCATCTGATAATGATGGGAAAATGAATATCTTAATTTTATTTAGATAAACAGGCATCTCACTATAGGATATATACTTCTTTACTTCTATCCTAGATTTTAAAAGAGGATCGTTATTAACTATTGAGATAATTTTATCGTATAGTGAACCCGATCCAATTAAAATAAATTTAACATTTGGAAGAATGCGTGCAAGAATTTTGAATGCATAAACAAGTTCTACGATCGATCTATATGGTTCAAGGGATCCTATGTAACCTATTGAATCTCTCAAAGCGATAGGCACTGCTTTTCTGAATAGATCGGTATCGACATATAACGCACCATAGTCAATGACTTTTTTATTGATAAAATGTTTAAAAAATGAAAAAAATGGTATATATTTCCTCATATTTTTTGATTCAAGAATAACATACGAGGAGGTAAATATAGTAATAAACTCAATGATTTTTGTTATGATGATTTTTAAATGAATAAAAATTTTGTGAAATAGTCTTCTTGACGTATTCAGCAGTCTTAAATTGGCTAAATATGCAAATCCACCCGCAAAGGTGTATACTCTGTTATTTAGTAAAAGTCCAAATAACAGTGCAGGTAAATTTAAAGTACCCATTAATAAAAATATAATGTTTCGGTTAACAATTTTTATAGATATTAATCTAAGTAACTGTATCATATAAAGAATCCATTCGTTTAGTAAAAAATACCTTTTAGTTGTCATCGTGTTCCAATCCAGTACCAAAATAGTGTGCTTGGAATTGAGAACTATATTTTTGCGAATATCGGCATATGCTACAGGTGTTATTCTCGATATTACTATAACAATGTGTTCAAATACATTTGATAAAATTTTATAAATTTTAATTATATGTGCTACACGATTCCTATCTATTGTTCCATCGAAAAATACAACTATTTTTTCCTTATTGCAATATTTCATAAAGGAGTGAATATTGCCGAACAATACTATCCCACGAGAAATGCTGAGTAGCCATACTATAACTATTTTCTGCCATTTTTTTCCTTAGCACATCATCTTCCATGAGCATTAATATAGCGCTAGCAAGTAGCTTATAGTCTACCTTCGGTACTAATAGAGAATTATATGAGTTTATGAGATAATACTTATAGAATGGTAAATCAAATGCAATAATAGGTAGTTTAGAGGCCATGGCTTCAAGCACCGCTAAAGGTGCTGCCTCAACTATGCTAGGATGTATATATAAATCACTTGAAGCAAGAACTTGAGCTACTTCTCTTCTAGTAGGTAGATCTAGAAAGATTACATAATGCTCAAGTTTATGTTTCTTAATAAAATCGATAAGTATTCTATAACACATATTTTCTCCACTTTTTTTGAAAGTGCCACTATGTGGACCAATTAATAGTAACTTGAAATTTTTTATATGATAATCATATACAAGATCTTTTATCGCCTTTACCAATGTCAGCTGGTTTTTATCTGGATGAATTCTTCCGACGCTTACAAGAAGCAACTCCTTATCTCCCAGCAATTTATCTCTTAATTCCTCTGACCGTTTAGTTGGAGAGAACAGGAGCGTATCGACACCATTAGGTATGAAGACGACATTACGCAAACCTTTTGACAAAAGATAACTTTTAAGATACCAACTAGGTACTGTTATTACTGTACCGAGAGATGCTAGATATTTTAATAATTCTAAAAAGAACTCTTTCCGCATTTCTGACTTAGCTATATTAGGCGGATAATGAAGTGTAATGATGTGACGCCACATCAGCTTTCGATGCGCCAATATGATAGATGCATATAAATTGTGTGAATGAATAATACATGTTGAGAGTTTGTGCGCTACAAACACCGTAGTTTTCATCATAATACCAAGTATACTTATCTCTACAGGGTTATATACGTATACTGAGAATTTAGTCTTCAGACGTTTGGCAGATTGCCATATGATTTCTTCTACCGCACCCTTTTCACTAGGTATAGGAAGTTGCATGGGTCCTACGAATAAGAGACAAGGCTTCTTATTCATTTAATCAAACTATCGCAGACATTCATTATACATATAGAACCTTCTATCTCGCCTAGGAACATTGCAAGGTCTATAAAATATTTAAGTAGAAAAATATCAAGAGAAGATTTAAGTGATTTAGTAACAAAGTATGCTTTTATAAAAAATAAAAGAGATAATATAGGAAAGATTACATTAATGTACGTTATTTTCCTTAGAATGATATACTTTTTCAATAAGCTTTTACCTAGAGGAACAATATCATGGACAATACCCTTTCCATAACGGAAATGTTTTTTCCAATAGGCTTGATAGCCAGGTTCATCGATCTTTATCACTTTTATTTTTAGAGTATACCTATAACGAAATCCAAGTTGTACTGCTAATGTTGTCGTGATTCTATCTTCTGCAAAAAACCTAGAAAGGGGTGGATATCCTTTCATTATCTCCAGAACTTTGCGCCTAAAAACCCGTGCTGTTGGAAGAATTGAAGGGTGTGTAAATCTAATATTTTGTTGAGCGCTTGAGAGAAAGTTTAGCGTGTATTGAAATGTGTCAAATTTTTTTGCGGCCTTGTCTAATGGTAATATTATAGTCGATAAAGCAAGCAAATCGCTATCTTTTAGTTCATCCTCTAAGTGTATAATACTAGGCGTTAATACAATATCCCCATCAAGTAGAATCAAAACATCACCTTTTGTTTTTTTAAATCCTAAGTATCTTGCATAAGAGAGAGATAGACCAGGATCATGTAAAACTTCTGTTGCTGTGTAGAACTTACCGTACCCTGTTAGAAAAGTTTTAATCACTTCAAGAGTGCCATCGCGCGATTTGCCATCAATAATTATAAGTTCTGTATCAAACTGTCGAGCAAGCAATAGAGTAGAGAAAAGCACCGGCCCTATGGTAATTCTGTTATTTTTAGTAGTAATAACAATACTATATCTAGGTGCCATGTGTGTCCTAGAATAGTTTAAAGGGGAGGGGGGTAGCTTTCACTGAGTCACAATGTGATATAGCTTCTGATCTGCTTGCCGTTGCCGATAATCCAGTGCGGAAAGTTCTTTCTGAGCTTGTTTATGAGGTCTGATCATAGACGGTAAAGGCTGAGGTACTTCGGGATTACTGCCTCCCAAGTGGAGATCATAGCATGCGTAACTAAGACAAGGCCGTCTCTAAATGGCATTTGCTCTGCAACAAGGTTTTGGGCGACTTCAGGCGTGGTTATGGTAGGAACCCCCATGGCGAGGGCCTCGGCGGCAAATATGCTGTAGGCTTCCTGCCTGCTTGGGTTGACTGCGTATCTGGCGCCTGCTAATAGGCGCAGGTACTCAGGGCGCGGCTGTGGGTCAAGGAGTTCGAGAGAGACACCTCGGCGTCTGGCGTACCTCCTCAGCCTCTCCCGGTGGGGCCCCCACCCCACCACCATCAGCCTCAGCCCCAGCTCCCTTGCCAGGTCAACCGCCACCTCTAGACGCTTGTACTTCTCGACTCTTCCGGCGTAAATCATGTAGTCGCTGTGGGTGGCCTGCCACCTGTGGCTGAATACGTCCTCCTCTACGCCGTTTGGGATGATGGCGATCTTGCCGCTGGCCTGGGGGTAGTGGCTTTCGATCAGCCCGGCCTCCCGGGGACTTACGGCGTGTATTGTGTCGGCCGCCTCGACGGCGTGCGCCACGTACCTCCTCCAGGGGATCCAGAGGAGTCTCCTCAGAGTGCTGTGTCCCGTGCCGTGGTAGTGCGGCGTAAAGATTATCCGCACGTCTGGGTTTATCCTCCGCGCCGCCGCGGCGGCCGACACCGTGAGGACCGCATGTGCGCTGTGGATGTGCACAACATTTGTGTCGTTGAGGAGCTTCCGGAGGAGACTCCTCAGCTGGTCTCTCTTCTTGGGGATATGGTAGGCGCCGCTGGGCGCCCAGGTGGGCCACCGAATTACGTATACGCCGTTGACATATTCCTCTAGTCTTTTCTTGTTGTTGGGTTCGCCTACTAGTACAGTTATTTCGTGGCCGAGTTTTGCTAGACTCTCGGCTATTGACTTGACTACGTATTCTACTCCGCCTACATGTGGGTAGTAGCGGGGGGCAACTATTAATATTTTCATTGAATTTTTTTGGCAAATAAATAATTTATCTTTATATTATTGCGAAACATTGTTACTAAAGTTTTCCATAATGCTAATATTAACCACGGTGGATTTGGATTTATATAATATAACCACTTCTGCAAGGCACGTCTTGTATCTATTTCTTTTGAAATATAGTCAACAACGAAGCCATTTCTACTCAGCATAGAAATTATTTCTTTGACGCCTTTGTATCCATAGGTCGCTGGGTGTAGTTCCATTACTACAGCCTTGACGTGTTTAAGCCAGTCGGCGCCCTCTCTTAGTATCTCTAATTCGGCGCCTTCAATGTCGAGTTTTACCACATCTATCTCCTTGTGTCGCATAGAATTTGCTAAATTAAGTAAATGAGATGCTGTGATTGTTTTTACCTGTTCTTTAACGCCAATCCAGCTTAGAGTCGCTGTGCCTTCCGTAGGCGCTACGGCCGCCTTAATAGGTATAACATTATGTAACTTATTTATTGAAATGTTTGCAAGCAACGGAATATAATTAATAGTCATCGGTTCCACGGCTAATATTAATCCATTCTTATGCGTAGTTTCAATATACTTTCCGGTCATTACGGTAAAAACTCCTATATGAGCACCGATATCTATCACAGTTTTTGGTTTCAACTCAAAAACCTTTGCGTATTCTCCTAACAAGAGCAACTCATCTATAACTTGTAACCCCTCATAGTGTGTATAGAGTTTTATTTTCTCTTGTAGTATGTCTGCCTTTACCTCAATGAGCATATAGCTACGACTATATAACGTCTTAATTATGTCGTATATAACTGACCTTAGGCTAAGACCAACTTTCTCAAATGTATCCATTTACTTGTTCAATTTTTCCCAAATTAATTCTTTGTCTCGTAGGTTCTTAATAGTGGCAATAATCAAGTACAGCTGTGCGGCGGTCCACGTGCGGTATGGTTTGATGGCTAGGGCGGCCGTTCCGGCGGCGAGCAGGACGAGGGCGGGGGGTGTGGCGGCCGCGGCGAGGGCTGCGGCGGCGGCTGGGAGTAGCCAGGGGTTGGCGAGGTGGAGGTGCTTCTCGGCGAGGAGGATGGGCCGCATGGGGGGTGGGGCCTCAGCCGCGGGGGTCTTTAGGAGATGCTGGAGTAGGTGTTGGGCGCGTCTTATGCGCCATCTGTGGTAGCCGTTGTGGGGTACGGCTTCGACGCACCAGAGGTCTTCGGCGGCGATGGCTCGGTATCCCATGGCGGCTATTTTCGTGGCTGTGTGGCTGTCGTCGGCGCCGATGTCGAGGGGGAATCCGCCGATTTTGCGCAGTAGCTCTGTCTTGTAGGCGGCGAGTTCGCCGTGGAAGATGGGGGTGGCCCACTTCTTGCTTTCGGCGAGTCTGAGGACGTTGTAGTGGCCGCGGTAGCCGGCTTCGACGCCTGCGGGCCCGTCGGCGGCGGGCTTTTTGAGGCAGGTGACGGCGCCTACTGTGGGGTCGGCGAGCCAGCTGACGGCTCTCCTGAGGGCGTCTTTCTGGGGCCAGCGGCAGTCGGCGTCTGTGATGACGAAGACCTCGCCCCTGGCCATGGCCAGCGCCGTGTTGAGGGCGGAGGCCTTGCCGCGCCTCTCGGGCTCCTCCACGACCTTGATGTCCGCGTCGGGGTGCGCGGCCGCCCACCTCCTGGCCTTTCCGCCGTGCCGTCTGTGCTGGCTGAGTCGACGACGATTATCTCGAGCCTGTCGCGGGGGTAGTCCTGTCTGTATACGTCCTCCAGCTTCTCCTCGATGTTCCTGGCCTCGTTGTAGGTGGGTATGGCGACTGTCGCGGTGGGGGCGTAGGCGGGGTTGGGCTTGATGCGCCAGGGCGTTTTGAGCCACCGCCTGGCGGCGGCGTAGTAGGCGAGAGGCGTGCCGAAGTGGGCCGCGGCGAGGGCGGCGCCGAGGGCGGTCAGGAGGTCCATGGGGTGAGGAGCCTCAGCCCGAGCCTTATTACCTCTCGTCTCTCGGCGATTTCTTTGTCTAACGTGGCGAAGGTGTGTGCCGCCTTTCGGCTAGGTGTAGCGCGTAGGCGATGTGGAGGAGGTCGAGGGTCTTTAGCCTGAGGATGTGCGCAAGCTGCATCGCCTTTTGCAGGAGGTCGGCGGGCGTGTTGTCTGCCGGCTGGGCGCCGGCATGTTTCAGTACGTGTGTAGCTACGGCGGCTACTTTTTCCTCTTGGCTTAGCTTGGCGTAATGCGGCGGAGCTTGAGGGCGCCGATTCTTCGCGAGATATATGCGTAGAGCTCCACAAGCGTTAGGGGGGAGATGCGCATTTCCTCTCCGCGTCTCCTCAGGGTCTCCATGAGCCGTGCGGCGTATGGGTGGTTGGGGTCTTCGGCGAAGTAGTGGCTTAGGAGGAGGTTGGTGTCTAGGTAGGCCACCGGTCTCTCTGTTGGGAGACTTCCTTCACGACGTCGATGCCTCCCGTTGCCCTTGCCCTGAACCCCCCCGCGTGTGTTATTTCGACGAGCCGCTCTAGGAGCTCGTCGTTGCTGATGTCGGTGGGGCCTGTCCACTCGACCACGATGGGCACCCCGGGGAGCGTCTTTTGGAGCTCTAGGTTTATCCCGAGCGCCTCGCTGGCCCTTGCGTCTAGCGTGATGATGTAGGTGGGCCCCCAGTCGGGGTCCTCCTCCACTCTCACTTGACGCGGCGTAGCGCCTACGAGGCCCCTCACGGCTTGTAGGGCTATTTCGGCGGTTAGCGTGGCCGCTGCGTTTAACGCAGTCGCTACGGCGGCGTGCAGCTGGGACGTGGGCTCTGCCATCGGTATGGTGCCCTTATTGCTTCGATGCGGCTATCTTTGTCATTATTTCTGCTATCTCGTTTGAAAGTTTCTTTTTTTCTTCTGTGGTAAGCGCTAGGGGGTTTTGTAGTTTTGGCGCTGCCGCAGTCAGCCTGAAAAGAGTTGCGGCGAATGCGGCGTAGAGGTTTGGGGGCGCTCTGTTGCGCATTTCGGCGAGCTTCTCTGGGCTGAACAGTTTTTTCAGCATCTCGTCGAACGGCTGTCCGCCAGCTTCTTCGATTTCTGCCACTGCCTTGAGTATTTGCGAGTAGCTCCGCATAATTTCAGCGATTAGTTTTAGTGTGGCTTCCTCCGCTTCCACGGACAACCTCGCGGCGGCTGTATAAATACATGTACGCGCGTCTTAGGGAGCTGTGGCAAGTGGATGTCGTGTGGCATGTCCCAAGGCTAATGGCCTCTCTGTGTGGGAGCGTCCGCCACGCGGCGCCTACGTCCGGCTGGAGGTCTCTCTTGGGGGCGTGTGGCGGGTCTCTCGACTGCTGGAGGGCCGGTTCGGCGTCTCGGCGCCGGGCTTCACGGCGTTGCGGCGTCTTTTCTCCACCTCTTCGGCGTGTTTAGCCACTGCAGGCCTAGGGCTATTGCCCTCTCCTCATCTACCTCTACGCCGAGTCGTCTGGCCACGGCGTATCCCGCGGCCTTGGCCAGTATGCGTATCGGCGTGGTTAGGCGGAGCACCTCCTCGGCGGCTTTTCTTAGGGCTTCGAGGAGGGTCGGCGATTTTAGACGGCCGCCTCTTCTGAGGTAGAGGATGACCGCGTCTATAAGCGCCCTGGCGGCGGGGCTCACCCTAAACCAAGCTCCTTTACGCAAAGCGCGGCTTTTAAGCGCCGAAAGCGACACAAACGAAGGCACAAACCCCACCGCCAGGAGCATAACGGGGTATAAGAGGGGGTTAATAAGTCTTTTTCATTATTGTCGGCGTGTTGGCTTATCTTCTTTGTTCCAAATCGTCTGTTTGTTCCACAGATTCCTCGCGGCAACCGCCGATAGGTGTATCTGCACGGCTGTCCACGTGCGGCGTGGCTTATAGGCGAGTGCGGCTAGGCCCAGCGCCGCGAGCGCTCACCCAGGCGGGCCCGACGCTGTTGCGGCATTCTGGGGCCAGTAGCAGTCGGCGTCTGTTATGACGAACATCTCGCCTCAGGCCATTGCCAGCGCCGCGTTCAGAGCAACCGCCTTGCCGCGCCTCTCGGCTCCTCCACCATCCTGACGTCCAGGTCCGGGTGCGTCTGGGCCCACCTCCTCGCCCTCTCAGCCGTGCCGTCTGTGCTGGCCGAGTCGACGACGATTATCTCAAGTCGCGGGGGTAACCGTGACCGCGGACGCGTACGCGGGGTCGGGCCTGACCCGCCACGGCTGTCTGATCCGCTTCTTGGCGGCGTAGTAGGCGAGGGGCGTGCCGAAGTGGGCCGCGGCGAGGGCGGCGCCGAGGGCGGTCAGGAGGTCCATAAGGCGGGGCCCGATTCTACGCGGTGAAGGTGCGGGCGTAGGCGGTCGGCGACTAGTTCTTGCTGTCTCTGGGGGTTGACGTTTACGGCGGGGTGGGTCAGCGTGGGGTCTTGGCGTAGGCTGAGAGTGTGGCTGGTGCCGTCCGTAGAAGCTTGTGGCCGCGCCGCTCGTGGGAGCGCTGGGTTGGGGGTCTCCCCAAGCGCTTAGGCGTCTGAACGCGAGGTGTCGAGGGCCGGCGTTTTCCCGTGGCTGTCGTCATGTATAGCGTTTGAGCTCCTGCGCGAGCTCCTGCTGGAGGGCTTCGACGTAGGTGTGCCAGTCTAGGTAGCCTCTCTGCTGTATTGTCTCTAGCGCCTTTTCGCCGGCGGCGCGTCTCATGGCGTTGGTCAGCGCCTCGGCGAGGGTTTTCATGGCCTTTCGATGGGTCTGGGTCGGCGGCGAGGGCTTGGGGATCAGCTGGATGGCGTTTTCGGTGTGCCGTACAGCCACTATGTAGTGCCGCTACAGATATTTAGGAGGGGTTTGGCGTTTTCTTTTATGGCTCTTCTGAGGCCTGCGGGGCCAGCCAGCCTCCTCAGCTCTGGGGGCGCGAGGGCGTATAGGCTCCTCGCCAGTTGCCAGGTCCAGGGTCTGTGCCAGAGGGGGATGGCGTATCTGTCGCTGTGTTCCTGCGTGGCATGCATCTGCGCGGCTAGTCTCCATAGGGGGTGCGTCCTCACGCCTGCGCCTGTCGCGATTCTGAGCTCCGCCATGTGTAGCTCTGCGGCTAGCTCCACGGCGAGCGTCTTCATGGCCTCGTGCTCTTCGTCGAAGAGCTGGTAGAAGCTTGCGATGGGCCTCCCGTCGACGCGGCCTCTCGGCTCGGCCAGCACCTCGGCGGGTTCGTGCAGAATTCCGGCGAGCACCGGCACGTATTCGTGCGCGTAGATGTCTATGTCTACTGCGAGTTCGACCCCCCCCAGCGTGCTCTGCATCTTGATGGTTACGCCGCTGTGTCTGCTTAGGCGCTCCGCCGCTGTCTTTATGGCTTCTTTGTCTACGTGTTTGATCTCTACTGTGAAGGTTTCTTTTACTGCGTCTGGCATTCCTTTCCAGGCCTCCGCCTCCGCCGCGTCGAAGTTGCTGGCTCTCCTCAGCGCGGCCGCTAGGGCTAGGCCGGGCGCCGCAGACGCCCTCCGGTGGCTCGCGGGGCGGAGGCCCGTCTTGGGCTTCCAGATCTTTGCTGTGATCATATTGCAAGGACTGCGATTTCTTTGATTCCGTAGCTACGTAAAGTGTCGTGAAGCGCTTTATATTTCTTTTTTGCCTTTAGAACAAGTGTAACCTCTCCGAGGCGAGGCGCGAGCACTAAGTCGCTTTGGTCGAGCTTTTCGTCGGTATGTCCGTAGATTGCCCGTATGATGTAGTCCTTCAGCAGTCTTTCTGCCGTGGAGAGATGTTGTTGGGGGACTATGAGTAGAAGTACCGCCTCTTGGATGCGTAGTTTGTTGAGCGTTGTTTCGGCTTTCTTGAGCAGTCTTCTTCCCAGCGTCGCGCCTGAACTCATACAGAGCTTCGCCTCTGGGGGTATTTCTCCGTCGGGGTCTCGACGTGGGC
>Ga0080005_129562_pt1 | contig 17946 bp, 25 predicted proteins | sample JossMetagenome_2_FD_69208 | JGI IMG/M metagenome (GOLD analysis project Ga0080005, IMG submission 69208) | Hot spring sediment microbial communities from Joseph's Coat, Yellowstone National Park, USA - JC3_ASED (SPADES assembly) (version 2) | ecosystem: Environmental > Aquatic > Thermal springs >... | reverse complement strand
TACTCTTTGTTTTTGATAGGATGTTCATATATTCTCTCGATGCGTTTACCGTTGATCTCTATGTTGTGATAACTATGTGTAAACCAGACTTTAGTTATAGGAATCATATGGATATCAAATACATAGTAGTCTTGGTCATCTATGTATCCTATGACTTTGATCTTATGTCTCGCAGTCTTAAACACACATGTATATCTATAAGCTTTATCATCTCTTTCGCATCGCCATTCGTCAGGCGCCATCATCACTAGAGTCTCCTCCAGCAATCCATATAAAGTGTCAAAACGCTCCTCTTTTGTATAACGTTGCTCAAAGCTAAAATCATGAGGTTGATCGCAGAAATCACAAATGATCTCTTTCATAGATCTTCACCATAAGTCTTTGATTAATCTCTCTAAATGTTTAACTATTAAGTCGTGATCATTTGTTTTGATAATGAATTCAGCAACCATACGACTCTTGATGCGTCTATCATATGCTTTTAACGTTAATTCATATATCTCTTGATCTATAGACACAAGCTCGAGATACATTATATGTCTCTCTGTGCCGAAACCGCATCCATAAGTATATGTGCCATCACACCTACCGATTCCTAAGCATCGATCGTGATCAGCTATATCTTTAACATTAAGATTATTTAACGTTTTCTCAATTTCATCAATCAGATCATACACCTTTTTACATAATATATTTCTTATCACGACCATTTACCTCACCCTCCTTCCGCCCGAGAATCGGTGCGAGAGAGTGAGGCGTGTAAAAAAGTTTACGTCCAATACCATCCGTCCTCCGCCACATAGTATTTGTCATATCTACGATTGAATTCTTCGAGCTCTCGATCGGCATCAGCATCAATCAGAATCGATTTTCCTTTAGGTTTTTTATTTTCAAATCTGATGCGTTTAACAATTTTGTATTGTCTAAGATCGTAGTGAATGATTTGATCTCTGAAATCAGATCTAGGCACCTCTCTCCTAAAGATCCAGCCGAAATACTCTTTATCTTTGATCGGCAGATATATTTCATCATTACTCAATATGATTAAATCGTTCCATAGATAGACTTTAACACTCTTATCCTTTGATATAGCTATAACCTCAAAAGGATTCGTGATAAACATTACACCATAGAAACCTTTTTCATCTAATAGCTTCACTAGACTATCAAGATCGTTTTTTAACACATATTCTTGAAACTGTTTATTCTCAACTAATGCTCGAGTATCACTTTTAGCATCATCATTATTCTTATCTTTAATAGGTCTAACGCTCCTGCAATACCACGAATCATGTATTCTTATCCACTCCTCACATATTCCTGAGAAACCAATATCATTATAACTGCCAGACATATACTCTCTAACGTGTCCATTATGAGATATGTAATAATATTTGTTTTGATCACCGATCTTAAACATATGGACATTATTAAGACTTATAGAACCAGAAGATCGAAGTCTAAAGTGCACATGTAGTAATCTAAATCTCTCTCTCAAAACGTTATTGATAATATTAAACACTTCTTCTTTAATCAAAGACCTAGATATATACTCTTTTTCACCAATCACACCATAAGCAGCAAAACCGTGATGATTAGCTCGAGCTTCAACATCAAATACTCTCATTATGACCTCTCTCTCATCGCCTGATAATTTTCGTTGCTTAGGATTGATGATCACAGAGTTATAACACATGTCTAATACACCTCACGAATCATAAGCTTTTTCTTTTTACCATTTTTGTTATAGAGGCGTTTAATATCTTTGAGATCAAAGGCTTTTACAACTATGTTGCCATTTATCGTGAATCTCTCAATAATCATATCAATAGTTCTTATGTTAAACATGATCATATCTATAAGCTCGTTAGCATTATTAGCATAAGGCATTATACGTATCTCTAAAGTCTTATATTTTTTGTCTGTAATGCTGCGGAAGTTGATGGCACGATACCTCGATCCGTTTGGATTCAGCATGTTATCGTTAATACAGTCTTGATCTAGACACGCAGTTGAATAACGATTCTCAAGTCTATATAGATATTTAGAGTTCTCAGAATAACGTTTCTTATATTCATCAATAAACATGTTTTGAGCTTCAATTAAGCTAAATATTGATGCATAAACTAAATTGGTGAATCTTATGTGCATATGATTCCCACAGGTGTGATTCTGTCTAAATAGATGTGCCCATAATCTTTTCACGAAATATATTATCGTATTAAGATCGTAATGCCAAAATCTAATCTCAATATTTGATATCCAATATCGACAATATTCGTACGGAAACGATTGAGGGCATCCTACTGATACGCTTCCGTCTTCTCCAACACTATAATGATCATCAAAGTTCTCTATCTCATTAGCCATTTCTTTTTCGAACCTAGATAAGCTTATAGAGTTGATTCCGCCCTCTAATTCTAAACCTAGACTATATATGTATTTGCCTATCATTATTGATCCACCGTCCTCACATATACGATTATCTTTTTATTGCTAAGATCAACTTGATTAGCAATCGAGTGTACCGCCATAAAGATCTCTCGCAAATACCTAGTAAATGGTAAATATATTAAGTCGGCATCATCAATAAACTCAGTATAACAATGTTTACTGTCACACGACTGAGGAACTACTCTGAATATAGCTAAATTGATCAGATAATTAACGATCAAAGGCTTATTGATGTTGTCAACAATATTGTTACTGATATAATTATAGTCTTGATCAGGTATTGATGATCTATACCATATGATTCTGACAACTCGTTCTCTTAAGTGTTCAATGTTGCCACGATATCTATACGCATCACCTTCAAAACGATCAAACAATCTGTTAGTATGATAAAGTTCTAGGCCCCATGATTCATAAAGTTGCTTAAGATTCTCCCATTCTTTTTTCGTGTAAACAACCTTAATTTTCACTCTATCACAATCCGTATCTTCGATCAAAGGTTCAAAGATCAATTTGACCATCATTATCACCATAGATCGTTATAGAGCATCAATTACTATCTGTTTTAACGCCTCAATCATGTTTATCTTTTTGAATTCTTCTAAGATCTTTTTAGGCAATTGATCTATTAACATGTTTATCTCTCTCTCAGTCAATACACCTGATAATTTTCTCTCTAATTCATTAGTAATGTCATCAATCGCTTCATATATTGTATCTCTTATTATGTCTTTTAGATAGTCTTTAACAAATGATCTAAAGTCTGCATCGTTAATGATCTCTTCGGCTTTTTGATTCAGAAGTTTCTCATATTCCTCTTTAAGTCTCTCATATTCATATTTGAGTAATTTGTTTTCATCAATCACTTTTACACGTATCACCATTCTCTCACCATAGATCTTATTTTTAGAGAGAGATTTAGAGAGAGAGAGCCACCGCCTGAAAAAACTCCGGCGGTGGCTTTGAGAGAGTTTTGTTTCATGATTTGATCGAAGGATTTGATCTGTGTGGACACACACACACACCAAGTAAAGACTGTGTTAAAGAGGTATTTAAGCTTTTCGGTTGAAGATCTGGGGGGTATTTCCAGCGATCATAGGTCGATCAAAACTGCATCGAAAGGTTTTGATCGCCGAATCTATGGCCCGCATCCTCAGAGGATGCATTTTTAAACCTTTGATCTAAGGCCCACAGCGATCAGCCATAAATTCCTTTTTAAAAATAAATAGATCTATTTATTTTAAAATAAAATATAAAATAAAATAGAGAATTCATAAGATTTTTTTAAAAAGAGTTTTCTCAGGCGAAAAAAGATCTCTCTAAGTGTAGAAAGATCTCATAAGATGAAAAAAGATCTTCTGTGGATTGCTGACAAATTCTGACAGCGATCTTGACAAGTTTTGATTCAGAAAGATCTTTCGGGCGTGATGATTCTCTCAGCAATCGAAAGTGCATCAGATGGATTGCTGAGAGATCTTTCACGCCTGATGATTCTCTCAGAGAAAAAAGATCTCTCAATCTCGAGCTCCGAAGACCTTTAGCAGCTAACATGATTGTGTGAGACAACTATGTTACAGGATGATCCGCAGGATGATCCGAGCGATTGCTGAGGCGATCCGCCTGATTCAGCCGAGCGATTGCTGAGACACCTGCCAAGCCTCCTGCCGTCGCCTCCGCCGGGCCTTCCGCCTCCGCCGGGCCTCCGGCCTCCGCCTGAATCGGCGATCGATTCGGCGGGCGAGAGTGCGGAGCTGAAGACGAGGCTAAAGACGAGGATAGAGACGAGGAAAAGACGAGAGAGACGAGACGAGACAAAAGACAAGGATGCAGACGAGAGGAAGACGAGAGAGACGAGAGAGAAAATAAATGAGAGAATGAGATGGATCGAGGGTTTATAAATGGATCTTATGAAGATCGGGGGGGTATCTCGGTGAAAAGAATCAAAGGATCTTCTGTTGATCGCCGAATCTATACCCCAGATCTTTGAGGGAAAAGCTTATATACCCCCTTAGCATATAAAATAAAACGGAGGTGCGTGCGAATGAGCGAGATAAAACTCATGCCAAGACCACTAAGCAGACTATTTGGAGAACCAGAAGTAGAAGTGATATGTAACAGCAGAGAGATAAGAGAGTGTCTGTCAACTGTGATAAAAGTATTAGAAAACATAAGACTATTAGACTACTTTGACATCGAGAGATACAGCGAGTTAAGAAATGATGAATTTGTTACTGAAGCAGACATATCACATTATTTAGATGAGCTACAACAAAGATATCCAATTAGGATCGTGTTTGAAGACATAGATCCGTGATAAACATGTTATTTAAAACAATTAATTTTTTTAATATTTTTCGCCTCCCCGATCCCGATCTCCTGTCTTGGAGATCGGGCGGGAAGGAGGGTGATATGAAAAATGAGTGAAACAAAACAAGAAGAAAAGATCCAGATAAAAGATTTCCCGGTAGAGTGGCAGATAGTGATAAGAGGAGCACAGTCATTAGTCTCTAAGGCACGTGACGGTGCAGACATAGAGATATTAAGAGGCAGATACTCAGTTATATACAACACGAAAAAAGTAATGTTAGAGCTGATATACTATCCAGACATGAAAGTATTAGAAGTTCTGTGGGAGAAATATGATATCTCTAATAAAGATGAGAGAAAACCATCATTCATAAAAACTGTAGAAAAAAAGATGGAAGAAAGTGAGGCTTTGGAATTGATTTCAGCGTGGGAAGAGAAAATAACATATCACATAAGAAACAAAAGCTCTGCTACATTACTTCTCGAAGACTTCTCTAGTCTCTACAACATGTTTGAAGAGCTGAAAAAAGAGAGAGAAAAAAAGAAAGAGAGAGATGAAAAATGACGACACTAGAAGAGATTATAGCAAAAGCAGTTCCATACTTCGATTATGTGTTTAGAGTGTTAAGCGAGAAATATAGATTAGAGATACGCTGGGAGATAAGCACAAAACCGCATGTAGATAGTAGAGTGACAGGTGATGAAGAAAAGTTAGTAAGAGAGAAATACGAGTTAAAGATTTATGTTATCGGAAAAGTGACAATTAGAAGAGACGGTATAATAAGATACTACATTGAATTGGAAGGAACTCACCGAAGAGAGTATATAGGATACAGAATAGCGTCATTTGAGGAAATTGAAGAAGCGATAAGAAGATATCTTTAACAAAAACAAACATCATATATCTAAACAATAATCTTTTTTTTCTTTCTATCTGAATTTTTTCACATATGTTTTCTTTTAGATGTCTTATGCTCTCAAGCTGAATTTCTCAACAATCAGCCGAGCGATCGCCAGACCTCTCATCACCGCCTCCGCCAAATTGATTGTTGAATCAGACTGAGGAAGATGCGAAGATAAAGACGAGAATAAAGACGAGAGAAAGACGAGAAAATAAAGACGAGAATGAGAGACGAGAAGAAGACATGAGAATATGAGAGATCAAAGGTTTATAAAGGGATCTTGTGAAGATCAGGGGGGTATCTCGCTGAAAAAGATCAAGAGATCTTCGGATGTTCGCTGGATATACCCCCGGGATCTTTGGGGGAAAAGCTTATATACCTCTTTAGCATAAGAAATAAAACGGAGGTGCGTGTGTGTGAGATCTAAAAGAAAAGAGATAGTTGTGTGTGAATGGGATGCAGTTAAGAGAATAGTTTTTGTCAATAAGAGAAAGATAATATTGATACATGCTCCTGAGTTTTATGAGACTGCTACAGAAATTGAGAGGCTGGCGAAAGAGAGAGGATTTGATGTGTGGCGATTAAACACAGGAAAAGACGATGAGTATGAGACTGCTAGAAAACTGTTGAAAAGATACTGTCTCTGAGATGCAGAGGTGTATAAACATGATGCCTAAGGTGTATGATGATAAGCTGTATGAGACGACGAGAAGATGGGTTAAGGCGAAAGATAAAGACGAAGAGAACAGACGATTAGTATTCAGAATTGAAGACGAGAAGATGGCGATTATGAATATAAACATTTGGACAATCAGAGATCTGATAGTTAGACTGGTGATATCAGTAGATCTGTTCTACAGATATCCATACACAACTGAGGCGACGAGAAGAAGAATAGAGATGCTGGAGGAAAAGATGTTTTATATGAAATTTGACGAAGAGATGAAGATGTTGGCAGACGTGACGTGGAGAAGACGAATAAAAAGAGACGAGATAAAAATAGATCCGCAGGACATATTCAGACTGATGAAAGAGATATCTAAATATATGCCGGAGACAGCAAGAGAAGATTTAAACATGTTGATCGAGAGGCTTGAGAGACACAAAAGATACGCAGAATGTTAAACATATAAAAACAATATGTTTTTTAACTTCCTCCCCGACCCGGATCTCTCATACGAGAGACCGGGCGGGATGGAGGGGTGAGATGAGACGATGAGTGAAGAAATAAAGAAAAGCATAAGATTTGAGCTGGAGTTTCTAAAAAATAGATTGATAGAAGCAACCGTATTTACCGACAGACTGTTGTCTAAAGCGCAACAGCTGACTAACAGCGAATGTGAATATGAATTTGATGAATACCCAGACGTATATTCTGAGAAAATATATGATGACGGCTATGGCTACGTAAGTTATGAAAACGCCATCGATGAAATAAAATGTCAAAATCATGAAATCTACGTGGAAATGAAGAGAGTTATAATGACGTTAGACAAAGGAAAAATAGATTTAATACTACCATTAGAGATCAGAGAGATAAAAGTGAAAGAGAAAACAACTACATAAAGGTGTGTGAGAGATGAAATATGAGAAGCTTCGCTCAGAGAGAGAGAGATGGTGGTGTTTCACATTTAGAGACAGCTGGGGGAATCATCACGCAATTTTTCATCTGCCGATTGATATGATACTTGCTGAGTTTCGTTATGACGAGAAAGATAGTGGCGGAACATACTACTATTTAAATAACGGACAGATAGTTAAAATAAATCATGTTGACTCAGAGAGCTGGTGCGAAATATATACAGATGAGAGCGATGTGATAAAATCTGTAGTTGAAAAAATGACATTGTTAAGAAAGAAGGCTCATCCTCGTGCATATATCTACAGAGCGAGAGAGCTTGAGAAAAAATTTCCGCTAACATATAAACTTATAAGATACTACTACTGTCGCCACAGACTGTCAGCAACAATATTTGAAAAAACATACATATGTGAGCAGTAGAAAACATTAAAATAAACATAATAAAAAACAGTCTTCTTTTTTTATCTCTCATTCAAATCATTTTGAAGATGTCATCATATGAGACGCTGAAAAATCATTCTGATGAAAAAAGATGAGAGAGAGAAAATGAAGACGAGAAGAAAAAGATGAAAATAAGACGAGAGAGACGAGAGAAAATACATAAACATATACAGAGAAGTTTTTCAGCTACTTATATATAAGTATGGCGAGAGAAGATACATGAGTGTATTTAGAGAGATTTTTCAGCTACTAATATATAAGTATAGCTTAAAATCTCAGCTACTAATATATAAGTAGGAGAAAAATATGCCTGCAAAAGGCTGGATCGTTTTAAACATAAGAGAAGATGTGAAAAAAAGACTTGATGAGATAGCATCTGAGAAAGGCTTTGTATCGCCTAACGACGTCATAACATTTCTATTAGATAAATACAATGAATATACTGTAATATACAGCAAACTGACAGATCTTTTGTCTAAAACAGAAGATTTGAGATGTCTTGGTGAAGAGCTTTTCGCAAGATTAGAGAGATTGAGAGTGAAGATTGGTCTCGCTAATGTTTTTGATGTGATAAAATTTCTGTTAGACACATATGAGGCTGAGGAGGAATATCTCAGATTTAGAAGAGAGATGATTGAGAGACTAGAGAAGATTGACAAAACAATAAAAGAGATAGACAAAAAGATTAGAAAGATGAAGATGAGAAGAGAAGAATAATCATCTATATATTTTTCTCAAAAAACATCATCACTACAAAAACCATAGTGATGATCATAAGAAGAATAATCACAAAAACAGATAGAAAAAACATTATCCTCATAGAATATTTGTTAAGCTCATCAACCACATATAAAACATCGCCAGACTTGATATTATAGATGACATCAATATTTATAAGAGCATAAAAAAGATAAACCAAAGAGACACATATAAGAAACAGAAAAAGAAACAGAAAAACAAGAAAAACCTTCAGAAACATAAAAGACACAGAGAAAGATCACTCTATTTTTATCTTAAAGACATAGAGACATCTAGTGCATATATACTCTTCAAAACAGCCGTTTTCATCACATATCACTCTTCTGATCCTAGCAGTCCATCCGCATCTGGGGCATACAACTTTTTTTCTGAAGACCTCTTTAAATGATGATGATGTCAGAGAGATCTTATGATCTAAAGTAGTTGAATAGTCATATGAAGACGAGAAGAAGCTCAACATCATGTCCCTAGTTAAATATTTTCCTAAAAAATATTTATTTGATGAGACTATGAGCATGAGAGATTTAATTTAAAAACTTGTTGATCTGATAAATCAGCTTCTGTCGAGAAGATGTGAGTGTTTCACAGAAGAGGAATACAATCAGATGATAAAAACATTAGATGAGACTATAAACAAGTTACAGAGCTGGCTTAAACAGGCAGTTAGATAAAAGAATGTTAAAAAGAAGATCATTTTCCTGCGTAGAATACTATTACGCTTGAGAATACGTCTCCCATACTTCTTGATATTGGTGTTGTCAGTGGGATCCTTCCTAACAATGTTCCGTGAAGACCACCGCCTGTGTCATAGATGTTCAGTGCGAAACCTATTTCTCCAATGTTCATTGATGCTGAAAGTCTTATGGCTCCTGAAACGATATACATTACATATGATCTTGTTGAATGAAACAGATTACCAGCAGATGTTAAGACTACAGGATTGGCTAGATCATACGTGGCGAAATCAAATGGAGAGTTAGATGTTCCAATGATCAGATAGAGACCACCTGATTGAACATCTCCAGATGTTCTCGCTGTGAAAGATCCCCCGGCTCTCTCAACAAGGCTCTGATCAGTATTTGTGAGAATTCCATAGAGATAATAAAGAGCGTTATCAAGGAAGGGAGCCTTGAGAATCACATCATAATAAACATTGTAGCCTGACTCTGGGACTGAGAGAAGAGTTCTACCAAGCATAGTTTCACGAGAATAACCACCAGTATCATATAAATTCTGGTAGAGACCTACCTCATAAATTGCTCCTGCAGATACTCTTCCAAATCTTATTCTTCTCTTATCAGACTCTAGAATTGTAGTTGGAGATATAGCAGATCCTTCGATAGCTGTGTTTCTAGACTCTAGAGCATATTGAGAGAAGTCTGGTCTTGTTGTCCCTGTTCCAAATGTTACAAATGCGGATCCAGCGTTAAAATCACTGTAGGTTCTTAGTGTATAGTCACCTCCCCATATTGTTGTAAATCCTATACCTGTGTCTGCAAATGATCCTATTAGAAGTGCCCAGAAGTTGTAGACTAGAAGATTCTTTTTTCTATTGTTGAGAAGTCCATAAATAGTTTTCCTCAAGTCTATAATTACTATTAGATCGCTTCCAGAAGCCTCTCTATATGCTGATCTAGACATGAGAGGCTTGACACGTCTGAGACTTTCGAGACCGAATAGAAAGTTTCTATACATGTTGTCACCCTGTTGATGCTGAGTCGCTTATATTTGTAGCAACATTTCCAGCGTTATACGTAACAGGCTCGTAGGATGATCCATCTGGGATCGTATCAGTAGTGATTCTAACATTAAGTGTAACACTCTCATAAGATGATTCATCAACAACATTTAATGTCCCAAATGGAGGCTTAAGAGGTTGACTCATGGCATCACCATATTATCTTTTTGCTTCATCAAATATTAAATTCTTATCTTCAAAAGCTATATTAACAAATTCTGTTACAAGACCGAAATAAAACATATACGTATCTGGAGAAAGTGTCTGAAAATATGTTATTCTTATCCCACCTGCTATTTGTGATAAAGCGTCTATTATAGAGAGAAGATGATTGATCTGAGACTGATAATAGCTTTCTATTCTCGATATGATGTCTCGAGCTTTCTTCAAAGCATCAACAATAAGATTATGATGATCAGGCATTATAATGTCTCCAGACTTGACATAAGGGATCTTGTTTAGAATGTTGTTAAGCTCATCAACAAAAGGATCATCAGGTCTGAGCTGTCTAAGTATAATACTCAAAGCCCTTAGACACTCAACAGGCTTGTTAATATCATCATGAAAAACTTGATCGCCTTCACTAACATATTTGAGAAGGCTTAAACATTGATCAAGAACAACATATTGAGACATATATGACACACTCAATTATTTATTGTCTCAAAAAGTTTTTTAGCTATAATATCCCATCTATATTCGTTATACAAAACTTTTTGTCTCCACTCCTCAAGTTTAGCTTTGTAGTCATCATAATTGTCTAAAATGTCATGTATTTTATCTACAGCATCTTCAACATCAATCTTATAGCCATAGCCTGTGTGGATCACGTTATCGTTAAAAACCTTCACTTTCTCATTTGTCTTCACTCTGAGAAAGTCTGGGAGATAATCAATCCAAGATCCTCTCTCATGACCTACACAAGGGATCCCTCTGGCTAATGATTCTAAACAGTTGATCTCGAAAGATCCTCCTCGTGAGAAGTTTAGTGTCACATCAGATATATCGTATAGAGCCATCTTCTCGTAATCATTTAACCATCCATAGACTTGGATCGCTCCTAAGTGCATAACTTCTTGAAACTGTGGAGAGTTGGGAGAGTAAGTCTTTAGAACAAGAACAACATCTTTTCGCTCTCGAGCAAGGATCTCATAGGCTTGTCTAACATCGATCCATCCTTTTCGCTCAGGCGAATGCCATAGAAAGAAGAGTAGGATCTTTTTTCGTTTAACTGTTTTGTATAGAAAAAGCTCTAAAAGAATTGGATTGATATCTTTCACACTAGAGATCTCCCATACATTAGGAGTTGTGAACCATTCGGGATCAACACCATGAGGGATCCTTATCACAGGCTTTTTCACGCCTGATGATTCATAGACTTGTTTACAGAATGATGATGGGATAATGATTTTATCAGCATAGTTGAGAAGATTCACAGCGTAATCGCTCATCCGGTCTGAATCACACACATCAACAGCTATAAGCCTCTCAAATTGTTTCAAAAAAAGATCTAGGTAGTAAGGGATCCTATCTCTCAGAGAGCTTACAACAGCTTTATCATAATATTGAATAACTCTATGAAAAACAAAGATCCATGGATGAAGAATCGTTATATATTTAAGTGAAGGTCTGAAACTTGGGAAGCTAAGCTCATCCATCTCATGAACAATAGAGAAAGGATCCTTCATCATATACTCTATATGTTTCTTAGCTACTAAAGTGAACGATACAGTATGATGCTGTGGATACACATAAAGGATCCTCAACATCTTTTTCTACACCAACAGATTATATTGGATCCACCATCATTTCTAATCTCAAAAATTTCAAAGCCGATAGTCTCTAAAAGTCTTCTCAAAGTAGCTATTGTGAAACCAGCTTTATGATAATTATAATCATAATCTTGACCACCATAGATCCAATATGATATAGCTTTCCATCCACACAAGTCATGAAAACAGAAGTCTGGGTTTAAAACAACTTTTCTCGTTATAGCCTCTAGATCAGGGACTTGAACATATAATTTTCCATCACATTTAAGAACTCTATGAATGTCTCTGAGAAGATCCTCCACTCTTCTCCACGAGATATGTTCTATACAGTCTCTAGCAATAATCTCATCAACAGAGTTACTAGGAAAAGCTCTCAAAAGATCCTTCTCAAGATCAATTGTTAAAACATTTGGTCTTGTCTTTCTAACATCAATATTGATATATCCATCTCTAATGTCATCACCACAACAGAGATTGAGCTTCATTTGTGTCCAATCTCTTTGGACACAAATTTGTGTCTAGTCTTGTTATGCGTAATAACGTATCAGAACATATGGTATCGCTGCAGGTGTTGAGAGATTTGTCTTAGCATAAATGTTTATAGCAACAATGTTTTTAGATATTGAGATAGTTTCTCCACCAAATGATCCTCCCATAGCCTGATAGATCTCGGTTGCACCAACTTTTTTCTTCACAGCTATGCTTTCAGCTCCTGAGGCAGATACTTCTACAGATCCTGTCGTGTTGTCATCAAATAAAAACTCAAGTTTTATAGTTAATATTTCTTCACGATTTAAGCCGTCAAATACTACATCTATATCTGTTAATATATTAGGCGATGGAAGTAATATAGTTATAGGTCTGGTTAGATAAGTGTCTGAGACACCTACAGGTGGAGATGTGTATGTTATGTTTTGTTTGAAAGCAACAGCAGAAGACTTTGTATATATGAAACTTGGAAAGTCTCTTAGCTTCCCCCACCAGAACTCTGATATTTTAATCCCATCGTAATATAATGACACTCTATATCTTCCTGTGAATTTACAGTCTAGAGAGACATTGATATATGTTTCACCAGACTCATCTAGTATCACACACATTGGTGTCTCAAAATCATAGTCAGGCGTTTCACCGATCTCTTCAGTAAGATCTTCAAAACCGAAAGCGTTTTTATCATCAACTGTAAAGATCTTCATGTATTTCCCTTCTGGAACGCTCATTCTCGTCCCATCAGGAAGTTCAATCCAATCATATCCTTTCTTCACCTTTGTGGTGTGGATATACACCCAGAACTTTTGTAGATCAACCATAATTATATCACCTCCAATAATATATTGTTTTTTAAAAACAATATATTAATTATCTTGATGCCACGATCTCAAATTCAACATTGATATTTACAGCATCTGTTCTTACTCTAATGTATGGATATGCTATTGATCCATATGGTTTCAATCCTGATCCTGCTCCTAAGAGTGTTATAGTGTCAAAAGGTCTCCATGTTGATCCGTCTCTCGATACTTCTATATATATGTTTCCTGCACCACCTAGGTTGTAATAGATGTTCACGTTAGGTCTCCCGCCTTTGTATAATGTTACTATGAGACCTGATGTGTTGTTAGCAGCTACTATAGATCCGAATGCTGATACAGGTTGAAACTCGTTATAAAGCTCATCAGAATATGATGTTCTCACTCTACCATAAGGATCTAATGGTTCAGCTATTTTGATCCCTAGCCTACCGTATGGATCAACAACTAATTTTGTTAAGACGTCTCTAGAGTCTTTGGCATAGCTTGTAAGAAGTGAATCGTTTATAGCCTGAGTGATCTGAGACTTGGCTGCGTCATAAAGCTGATAGATTGATATGGGATCTCCATCTTTGATCACAGGCTTTCCTTGGACTAACAGTTGATCGCTGAAATGTCCCGATCTGCCGTATATCTCGTTCACATAGATGTCTTGCTGACCTGACGTTAGAAAGCCGTAGAGCTCATTCAAAGCATTGACAACGTTGATGCCCCACGTCCTGAGGATCCTCCCCGGGGCAGGATATAGATTGTCATATCTCCCCATATGATCACCTCTTCATTCTCTGAGCCATCTTCTTAAGCTCTTTAGATACACGAACATCTCTGTAAACCTCAAGTCTGAGACGGATCCTCTCAAAAATGTCTCTGAGAATATTTTCGTCAAGACCCTTCCCAGCCCACTCTCTGACCCACTCCTCTCTAAGCTCATCAATGCTCATAGCCTTATAAGCATCCATGCCCCATCCTCTTGTCTTTGTGAATCTGGCCATGAGATTAGAGACTGCTGCTGAATACCTTATCTGGATCGGAGTTGGATAGATGCTGAGGACATCTCTGACATCTTTGGTGAGAGAATAATATAAAGCTCTGAGCTCTCCATAGTCTTGCATTCTTCTAGACTTCTCAGGCTCAAGCCTCTCCTCTGCACGAGAATAATTTGCGACAAGAATAGGAGTCATAGAAAGCCTAGACCTCTCCTCATACACAATGACGTTCGCAATGTCCATAGCCTTGTCGAAAAGCTCTGCAATATTTTTAAGAAGCTCGAGACCTTCAGGCGTGGAGTGAGTCTCTTCAGCCCAGAAAGAGAAGTCCCACACAGCCACGTCCCAGAAGGATCCTGCCAGAGCGTCAGCAACATGCTCCGGATCTATACGGGTCTCTGTCTTGTCAAATTTCTCAACCTCAAAAGTCTCTTCAGCCCATAGAGAGAAGTCCCACCAAGCATAGTCCCAGTAGGGATCATATTTTTTTGCATCAGAGATATAGTTTTGAAGCTCCCAATAAAGCTCGACAAGATCTCTTCTTATCTCAGACACCTCAGCAAACGATGAATATATAGATCTTGACACGTCTTCACTTTTAACCTTGACCTCTTTAATAGATGTAGATCTTAAGAACTCTCTCACAACCTCAGGATCAGCATAACACTCGCCATATGCCCCTCGACCATAGTAACATTTCTGTGCTGTGAAAGGCTTCAGAACCTCATAGGTTGAGAAGAGATCTTTGAACAGACCGGGGTATTTATCTACACACGAGACATTGCTGATCTTGAGCAACACGCCTCTCTCATACTCCTCAGAAGACGGAAGCTGGACATCATAACATAGATTAAACACAGAGATCTCGCTTGGGTCGATGCCGAACAAAAGAGACGCTACGAGAGAAGAGAAGATGCTGTCAAAAGTGACAAGCTCAAAATCAAAACTTAGAATATCGAAAGTGTCTATAATGCTGAAGAGATTGATAGAGATCGCATCCTGACTGAGAGCCTTAGAATGATACATAAGCTTCTCATTTAAAATCTGTTTCGCAATCTCAGAATAGTTTCTCATAGAGACGTCCTCATTTCTTCATAGATTTCTTAAGCTCCTCAATATCGCTCTCAATCTTTTTAATGACCTCATCAAATTTCTTTTTAAGCTCCTCAAGATCTTTCCTCATTTTTGCGAAAGGATCTTCCGTGCCGGAGGCAGGTCTAGATGCAGACATCACGCACACCTCTAATAACAATAATGTTTAGAAAAAATATTAGGTTGAGCAGTCGAAAAAGTTGATATAATAGAGATAGAAACTGTATATGCCCATGAAGCTGAACATGACAATAGTATATGTCAGAAAATCCACATAGAGATGAGGCATAAGCCAGAGAGGGCCTTCGCTGAACTTGCCTAACACCATAGATACGGAAAGCCATGTGAAATGATGAAAACTTAAGAAGCCCATATAACCGAATATAACGAAAAGAAAAGCCTGAAGCTTAGGTCTGGGGGGAGTGGGCATCACAATAAACTCGTAAGATATTATCCCTAAAAACAACATTATGAAGCCGGCCCAGAGGAAGGCTTTCACAGTAAAATCATCTATAGTGGCATCTATCAGACCAGTAATAACGCCTAAGAACGCTAAGAGAGCGTATGAGGCTCTGTATTCATGATATGTGCAGAACATGACTTACCCCTGTAACATGTTACGTTTTCAGAAAAAATATTTTTGTCTCAGCTTTTTTCCAGCTGTCTTCTATTGTTGAAGATTTTAAGTCTCTCAAAGATTGCCTCAAAAAAGTCTTTGCCGAAGTATCCAGCGACAATGCTCATGACAGAATTGGGAAAGTTATAATGAGAGTGAAGAAGAGAATAGAGATAGCCCGCCAACATTCCTATGACGTAATTTCTCACAGCTTCAAAACTGTAGAGGTCTTTATAGTTTTTAGCCCACAGCCATGTCGCTATGAGAGATCCTAAGAAGCCGTGAAAAACAAAAATTAAAATAGTAAAAGGATCAGTCATATTTTATCTGCCTCCATATCTAGTTGCTCTGTAGGTGTTATATCCTTGTCTAGAGATCTTCATTCCTTCAATTATCATTTCCACCTCTTCGTTAGTCAGAAGACCTATGTCAACAAATTTCTTAAGCAGAGTTCTTGCCGTGTTCTCATCGATGGCTCCATATCTGAATGCGTATTCAAGTCTTGATCTATACCATGAGAAGTGCCTCCAGATCCTTCTGTTTTTAGCGAGATTCTTGTAGTATTCGACTTGAGCTTTATACTTCTCAATCTCAATCCCGTATGTCTTCAAGATGTCCTCAATGATCTTCTCTGGAGGAGCAAGATATTGAACGTCTGCGACAGCCTGTCTCAGATTAGGCGTGAGAGTCATAAGGATCCTCAGGTTTCTCCTCAGATCAAGCTCTATACTGAAGATCTCAAGCTCTCTAGAAGTCCATCCTCCTGAGGCCATGAGATCTCTGATTTTGTTTATAAGATCTGGAGGCACAGCAAATCTCTCAAAAAGTCTCTCAAAGACTCCTACAACTCTGTTTACTTCGCTCGAAATAGTTCTTACAGAGACATATCTTCTCCAAAGCTCTGCGTATGTAGCCTCAACTCTTCTTTCAGCAAGGATCTTATCTATATAGTCTTTAGGAACGTCGATATATTCAGACATTGTCGCCAAGACGCCTAAAGTCGGGATTGTCTCTCCTCTTCTAAACTCTTCTCTCCAAATATCTATCTGAGCCTCTATCTGTGCAGTAAGATCTCTTATAGACCTCTCAACATCAGTCATCCCGATGAGATCCATATATTTTGTTACAGAGCTCTCAATCTCCGCTGGGACGGTCTGTCTGTAGAATATGGCGTATCTCTTCATTCTGTAGTAGGCAGAGACAAGAGATCTTATCTCGTCAGCCAGAGGCCTCACAGAGGCGTATCTCTCTATCACAGGCTTAAAGTCTGGATCTATAACATATTTCCTGAGAAGACCTATGGCCTCAGGAACATACTCTAGTATAGTTATCAAAGTAGATATAGAAGGTCTCCAAGCTCTAGCCTCTTCAATCTTGAGCTCCATATCTGCACGTCTGCTTATGATGTCTATCTCCGCCTGAGTGAAGCCGTATGATAGAGCCTCTTTAAGCAGAGACTCAAAAGCTGATTTATCAATGACGTTATATCTCAAAGCTCTCATATACGCTGATATAAGAGCTCTGAAATCAGACTTCAGAGGTCTGACCTTTATATACTGAAGCCATATAGACATCCACTCTTTAGGAACTCTTCTTTTTGTCAAAGCATCTAAAACAAGATTCTCAGGCAAAGTTATGTATTCAGCCAATGTTGCTAGAGATGAAGGCGTGGGGATCCATACTCTATACTCTTCATACAACACCTCAAGTTGCATCCTAAGCTCTCTGAGAGCGATCTCTTCTTGCGTGAGACCGTATCTAGTCAGAATATCTAAGACAGTCTTCTCCAAATCAGCAGGGATCTCCACAGATCTTTTCACTCTGAAATATGTGTTCGCCAAAGCTCTTATCTCGTCAGCGAGAGGTTTTATCTTAGCATATTTCATAACAACATCTGAAAACTTTGGATCAACCTTATAATATTGTAACAGGTCTAAAGCCTCAGGAACATACTCAGACATTGATATCAATGTCAGAAGCGATGGCC